>Ga0105046_10014265_pt1 | contig 12258 bp, 9 predicted proteins | sample MAT03_FD_78385 | JGI IMG/M metagenome (GOLD analysis project Ga0105046, IMG submission 78385) | Freshwater microbial communities from Lake Fryxell liftoff mats and glacier meltwater in Antarctica - MAT-03 (megahit assembly) | ecosystem: Environmental > Aquatic > Freshwater > Ice > Liftoff...
AAACAGGATGCACTTGCCTTGCGCGCGCAGGTCGCGCAACTGCGTGCGCAATGCCCGCACGCTCATGATGTCGAGGCCATTGGTGGGCTCGTCGAGCAGGATCGTGGCAGGGTCGTGCACCAATGCGCGGGCGATCGCCACTTTCATCTTCTCGCCCTGCGAGAAACCCTGCGTGCGGCGGTCAGCGATGGCGGTGAGACCGAGCGCATGCACCAGCGTATCGATCCGCGCATCGAGTGCGGTGCCCTGCATGCCGTGCAGCGCGCCGTAGTAACGGATGTTCTCGCGCGCGGTCAGGCGTGCATACAGCCCGCGCGCATCGGACAGCACGCCGATGCCTTCGCGCACCGCGTAGCGATCGCGGACGATGTCGTTGCCGTCGATGGCGGCAGTGCCTGCGTCCGGCAGAATCAGCGTGGCCAGCATCCGCAACAGCGTGGTCTTGCCGGCACCGTTCGGGCCGAGCAAGCCGGTGATTTCGCCGTCGGGTGCTACCAGCGTCACGTCGCGCACCGCATGCACGTCGTGTTTCTTGCCGAAGGACTTGCTGATGCCCGCCGCGAGAATCATGGCCGTGGCTCCAGGCGCCCGGACCAGACCGGCGGCGGAACGCTGTTCTCGAAATAGGTCACGCAACCGGCCGGCAACCTGGCGGGATCGGCCGTGTCGACAAACGCGGCCAGCAGCCGGGGCCCGCACGCGTGCGGCGTGACGATGTGGCCGTAGCCGGGCGCCACGATATGGCGGCTGTTGGCGAGGTCGCGCGCGACCAGCGTGCCGTAGGCGGGTGGCGTGACGGGATCCATGCCGCCTGATACCAGCAGCGTGGGCACGTCGCTGCGCAGCGGTTGCGTCATGGCGGGCACTGCCGTTCCGCGCGGCCACACGTCGCACACGGCGATCAGCCGTTCCGCGAGATCACGTACGGGCAATCCCGCGAGCGCCCTGGCGCGGGCATCGGGGGTGACGCGCGGCACGTCCTCCGCGCAGGTCACGGAGAAGTAGAGTCCGGCGTTTATCGTATCGTTCATCGAGCCGGTCAGCGCCAGGTTGGCTGCGAAGAGCGGCGTGTATTCACCCTTGGCCGCGAGGCTCAAGAGCTCGGGCAGCAACGTTGCCATCTCGGGCAGGTAGGTCAGCGGCTGCAATGCGCTCAGGACCGCATCGAAGCTGATGCGCATGCGCTCGGGGGCGCCGGTCCGCGGATTGACGAACGCGATCTCGCGTCCGCCTGGACCGAGGTCGGCCGCCACGCGGCTCAACAACTCTTGCGGGTCCGGGTGCGCCGCGACGCACGCACGGGACGCCTTACACGCGTCGAGGATGGCGTTCATCGTGGCGGCGCGGGTGCGCCAGACGTCGAGCGTGATGATGAGTGACGGTGGCGCCACGCCATCGAGCGTCATCGTGCGCACTCGCTGCGGGTGCGCACGTACGTACTCCAGCGCGACGCGGCTGCCGTAGCTGCCGCCCCACAGGTTCCACCGCTCGTATCCCAGCGCCGCACGCATGGCGTCGAGGTCGGCGATCCACGCGGCGGTGGTGTACTGCGCCAGATCGATGCCTCTCGCCTTCAGCTCCGCCACGCAGGCCCGCGCCCGCGGCATGGGGTCGATGTCGAAGGCGTCGTCGTCGCGCGGCTTGAATGCATCGCAGTTGAGTGGCGACGAGCGCCCGGTCCCGCGCTGGTCGATCAGCACGATGTCGCGCGTGCGGCGGATGTCGCCGAGCCGTGACGCAAAGGCCGCCAGCGTGGACGCCGCCTGGCCCGGCCCGCCGGCCAGGATGACCAGCGGGTCATCCTTGGGACTGACCGTGCTGGCGGGCAGCACCGCCGCGAAGATCCTGATCTTGCGGCCGTCGGGCTTGCTGCGATCCTCCGGCACCTCGAGCTCGCCGCACCAGACGGCGGAGGCGAGATTGGACAGCCGGCATTCGGCGAGCACAAGGCTGCGCTTGCGCGCGACATCGCTGCCGCAGCCGGCGAGACCGGCAACGAGCGTCGTGGCGAGAACGAGGAGACGGAAACGGATGGACATAGGCGCCGCATGGTAACAAAGCGCGGACTGGCCCCATTTCAATGGCGACGGGACGCCGGCATGGATGGCGCGGCGACGGCCGGGCGCGACCATGCGCTGGCGATGCCCCGCGTATACTGGAAGTCGACGTTTTCGCGCCTGATGGCCATGTCCTCGAACGACCTCGAACCCGGCATCGTCACCGACATGACGGACCGCCTGACGTATGGCGGCTACCTGCGGCTCGACCGGCTGCTGCAGGCCCAGCAACCGTTGTCGCGCGACGCCGATGGCGGCCCGCGCCACGACGAGATGCTGTTCATCGTTCAGCATCAGGTGTCCGAGCTGTGGATGAAGCTGATGATCCACGAGCTGAAGGCCGCCATCGGCTTCATTCGCGCCGATGCGCTCGAGCCGTGTTTCAAGATCCTGGCGCGGGTCAAGCAGATCCAGAAGCAGCTCTTCGAGCAGTGGGCTGTGCTGGAGACGCTCACCCCGTCGGAGTACGACGCATTCAGGCCGGCACTTGGGTCCTCGTCGGGATTCCAGTCGCCGCAGTACCGCGCGATCGAATTCCTGCTGGGCAGCAAGCGCGCGGCAACGCTCGAGGTGTTCCGGCAGGAGCCGACGGTGCACGCCGAACTGGATGCACTGTTGCATGCGCCCTCGCTGTACGACGAATTCCTGCGGCACCTGCACCGGCGCGGGTTGCCGGTGCCCGCCGATTGCCTCCAACGCGACTTCACGCTGCGCTACATGCTGCACCCGGACCTGGTGCCCGTGTTCAAGACCATCTACGACGATCCGCGGCAGTGGTGGGACGCGTACGACATGTGCGAAAAGCTCGTCGACGTCGACGAGAGCTTCCAGCTGTGGCGCTTCCGGCACATGAAGACCGTCGAACGGATCATCGGCCACAAGACTGGCACCGGCGGATCGTCGGGCGTGAACTACCTCAAGCGCGCGCTGGACTACCCGTTCTTTCCGGAACTGATCGACGTGCGCACCGTGATCGGCGGGGCGTGATGCGCGGGCCGCGACGCATCCTCGATTCAGGCGGCGGCACCGGCGCATGAACGCAGCGCCTTCCACGTTCCTGCGCATCGAGGCGGCGGTGGCGGCGCTCGGCCGCGACGCGCTGACGGAGGACGCGCTGGCGCGGCATGTGGCGCCGCTCTTCGGTCGCGTGCTCGCCGCCGGCGGCCAGCGCGCCTATCTCGCCAATCACTCGCTGGGCCGCCCGCTCGATGCCACCGCAGACGACGTGCAGGAAGCGCTGACGGCGTGGTACACGGCGATGGGCGGCGCGTGGGATGCATGGGCCGCGGAAATGCACGACTACCGGCAGCGACTGGCCACGTTGACCGGCGCGCCGCGCGCCGATTGCATCGTGCCGAAGACCAGCGCCGGCCAGGGCCTGCGCGCGGTGCTGAACAGCTACGACGGCGTGCCGCGCGTGGTGGCCACGCGCGGCGAGTTCGATTCGCTCGACGTAATCCTGCGCGAATACGCGCGCCGCGGCCGCATCGCCTTGACGCTGGTCGAGCCGGATGCCGCAGGCCAATTCGCCACGCCCACGATTCTCCGCGCGATCCAACCCGGCACCGATCTCGTCGTGGTCTCGCAGGTGATGTTCGGCACGGGCCAGCGTCTGGCCGATCTGCCGGGCATCGTTGCCGCGGCCCATGCCGCAGGCGCGCGCATTCTCATCGATACGTATCACTCGCTGGGGGTGTTCACTATCGACCTCTCCGCGCTCGATGCCGACTTCGCCGTCGGCGGTTCCTACAAATATCTGCGCGGCGGCACGGGCGCATGTTTCCTGTACCTGCACCCGCGTCATCTCGACGGGAGCCTTCGCACGCTCGACACCGGCTGGTTTGCCAAGCGCCAGCCCTTTGCCTACACGCGCCCCGATCCGCCCGAATACGGCGAGGGCGGCGACGCCTTTCTCGAGTCCACGCCGGCCATCCTGCCGCTCTACCAGGCGCGCGCCGGGCAGGTGTTCACGCACGCGTTGGGCGTCGGTCGCATTCGCGCCTATTCACTGGCACAGCAGCAGCGGCTCGTGGCGTTGCTGGCACAGCGTGGCGTAGTGGCAAGCGGCGGCACGCAGGACCACGGCGCGTTCGTCACCATCGTCGACACGCGCGCCGAAAGCTGGTCAGCGGTGCTGCGCACGCACGACGTGGTCACCGATGCGCGCGGTCGCTATCTGCGGTTGTGTCCGGACGTGCTCACGCGCGATGCGGAACTGGTCAAGGCGGCGGATGCCGTGACAGCGGTGGCCAAGGGCTAGGCCGAACGGGGTTTTGCGCGCTAGACGCCGGCGGAACTCGTGATGAAGCGCACGAGCAACAGCAGTGACACTACCAGGCCGACGGCCAGAAGGATGCCGACCACGATCACCTGACCGGGCTTGATCGATACCGCGTCGCGCTTCATCGCGTTGCCGCGGCGGATGCCGAGGAAGCTGCCGAAGACCGCGCCGACCACTTCCAGCAGCGAGGCGCGGCGAGCGGCCGGCGGTGCCGACGGCTCGATTTCGGGGTGGTTGCCGGGGTCTGTCATGATGGGGATCGGACATCGGATATCGGACTTCGCCGTTTGGTGCCCGCAGATGCTAGCACGCGGTGGCACGTGCTCCGGCCCATCTAAAGGTGGCTGTCGACAGGGTCCGGACCCCCGAAAAACAGTTGAAATCCACGTTCGCGACTCCCATGTAGAACTATAACCACAACCATTGCGGGGATATTGCGCCATGCGTTTCGACAAGCTCACCACCAAGTTCCAGCAGGCCTTTGCCGACGCGCAAAGCCTGGCATTGGGCAACGACAACGGTTTCATCGAGCCGCAGCACCTGCTGGCGGCCCTGCTCGCGCAGGAGGACGGTGGGACCACCTCGTTGCTCGCACGCGCCGGCGTCCAGGTGCCCAAGATGCAGGCCGCACTCAAGAACTCGATCGAACACCTGCCCAAGGTCGAAGGGCAGGGCGGCGAGATCACCGTGGGTCGCGATCTCAACAACCTGCTCAATCTCACCGACAAGGAAGCCACCAAGCGCGGCGACCAGTTCATCGCCAGCGAATTGTTCCTGTTGGCCCTGACGGGCCGAGATGGCAAGGACGGGGGCGACACCGGCCGCCTCGCGAAGGACGCGGGCTTGAACCGCAAGGCGCTGGAAGCGGCCATCGACGCCGTGCGCGGCGGCGGTGGCGTCGATTCGCAGGAAGCCGAAGGCCAGCGCGCGTCGCTGGCCAAGTACACGATCGACCTGACCGAGCGTGCTCGCGAAGGCAAGCTCGATCCCGTCATCGGCCGCGACGACGAAATCCGGCGCACCATCCAGATTTTACAGCGGCGCACCAAGAACAATCCGGTACTGATCGGCGAGCCCGGCGTGGGCAAGACGGCCATCGTCGAGGGTCTCGCCCAGCGCATCGTCAACGGCGAGGTGCCCGAGACGCTGAAGGACAAGCGTGTGCTGTCACTCGACATGGCGGCGCTGTTGGCCGGCGCCAAGTACCGCGGCGAGTTCGAGGAGCGGTTGAAAGCCGTGCTGAAGGACATCGCGGCCGACGAAGGCCGCACCATCGTCTTCATCGACGAGCTGCACACGATGGTGGGTGCGGGCAAGGCGGAAGGCGCGATGGACGCCGGCAACATGCTGAAGCCCGCGCTGGCGCGTGGCGAGCTGCATTGCGTGGGCGCCACCACGCTCGACGAATACCGCAAGTACGTCGAAAAAGACGCGGCGCTGGAGCGGCGCTTCCAGAAGGTGCTGGTCGGCGAACCTTCGGTGGAATCCACCATCGCCATCCTGCGCGGACTGCAGGAGCGCTACGAGATCCATCACGGCGTGGACATCACCGATCCAGCCATTGTGGCGGCGGCGGAGCTGTCGGCGCGCTACATCACCGACCGCTTCCTGCCCGATAAGGCCATCGACCTCATCGACGAGGCGGCAGCACGCATTCGCATGGAAATCGATTCGAAGCCCGAGTCGATGGACAAGCTAGAACGCCGCCTGATCCAGCTGAAGATCGAGCGCGAAGCCGTCAAGAAGGAAAAGGACGACGCGTCGAAGAAGCGCCTCGTCAACATCGAGGACGAGATCAAGCGCCTCGAGCGCGAATACACCGACCTGGACGAGGTCTGGAAAGCGGAGAAGGCCGATGTCGTCGCCAGCCAGCACATCCGGGAAGCGATCGACAAGATCAAGCTGCAGATGGACGAGGCGCGCCGCAAGGGCGACTGGCAGGCGATGTCCGAGCTGCAGTACGGCAAGCTGCCCGATCTCGAGGCGCAACTGAAAAAAGCCGATTCGGCGCTGGCCAAGGACGACAAGAAAAAGCCGCGCCTGCTGCGCACGCAGGTGGGCGCGGAGGAGATCGCCGAGGTCGTGTCACGCGCCACCGGAATTCCCGTGTCGAAGATGATGCAGGGCGAGCGCGACAAGCTCCTCACGATGGAAGACAAGTTGCACGCCCGCGTAGTGGGGCAGGAAGAGGCTGTGCGTCTGGTCTCCGACGCCATCCGTCGCTCGCGCTCGGGCCTGTCCGATCCCAATCGTCCCTATGGTTCGTTCCTGTTTCTCGGGCCCACCGGTGTGGGCAAGACCGAGGTGAGCAAGGCACTGGCCGAGTTCCTGTTCGACAACGACCACGCGATGATCCGCATCGACATGTCGGAGTTCATGGAAAAGCATTCGGTGGCGCGGCTGATCGGCGCGCCGCCGGGCTACGTCGGGTATGAAGAAGGCGGCTACCTCACCGAAGCGGTGCGCCGTCGCCCGTACAGCGTCATCCTGTTCGATGAAATCGAGAAGGCGCATCCGGACGTGTTCAACGTGCTGCTGCAGGTGCTAGACGATGGCCGCCTGACCGATGGCCAGGGCCGCACGGTCGATTTCCGCAATACGGTGATCGTGATGACGTCCAACCTGGGCTCGCACCAGATCCAGCAGCTGACCGACGACGGCGCCGATCTCGCGATCATCAAGATCGCGGTGATGGCGGAGGTGAAGCAATCCTTCCGGCCCGAGTTCGTCAATCGCATCGACGAGATCGTCGTGTTCAAGCCGCTGGATCGCAAGGCCATCGGCAGCATTGCGCGCATCCAGATGAAGGGGCTCGAGCAGCGGCTGGGCAAGCTTGAGGTCAAGTTCGCCATCGACGACAAGGCGCTCGACAAGGTGGCGGAGGCGGGCTTCGATCCGGTCTACGGCGCGCGGCCACTGAAGCGCGCGATCCAGCAACAGATCGAAAACCCGCTGGCGAAGGAAATCCTGGCCGGCAAATATGCGCCGGGCGACACGGTGAAGGTGTCGGTGAAAAATGGCGAGGTGACATTCACGAAAGCGTAATGCGCGCCGGGTACGCTCGGCGGGTCTGGGTGATATCGGGGCTGGTGCGCGCGGTACGACATGCCGGATGGGCATGCGTACTGCGCGGAAAGTGGCGGCTGCAAAAAAGGGGCCAGGCTCGAATTGATTGCAAACGTCTGCGCAATCAATTCGAGCCTGGCCCCTTTTTCGAGCCTGGCCCCTTTTTTGTGACCCCTTTCTTTGCAATCAAAATACCGCTGGCGCAGGGAGACGGCCGGCGGGCGGAAATCCGGACGGCGCGAAGCCTCGCCCCCGTTCAGCCGCCGGCGCGGCCTACTGTCCCAGGCCCAGGGAGTAGCCAGGCTGGCCGTCGAAATTGTGCAGGTGCTCCATCTTCACGAAGTCGAATCCCGCGGCGGCCATGTCGGCCAGCATCGCCACGATCTGGCCGTGCGTGACCGTCTGCTTCCCGCCGCGGGCGACGAAGCGGCAACGCCAGTGGTCTGTGCAGAACGTTTCGGGGTGTCCGTCCGGCCACACCTTGACGCCGCGGTTGGTGATCATCTGCAGCGCGAAGCCCGTGCTGGCAAGCGGCTGCAGCTGGTGGGCCAGCGTGTCCGGGAGGATGTCCGGCGCGTCGAGAAACACATCCACGCCCACGAGCGTCTTGTGCACCGGCGCGCGCTGGTACGACGGCATGGCGAAGCTCGCGGTGGTGCCTTCGGCGTAGTCGACCGGACGCAGCGTGGAGGGCGCCGTGCCCAGGCGGTCGATCACGGCCTCGCTGAACTCGCCGGTGCCGACACATTTGCCGCTGCCATGGCGCGTCCAGATGTCCGGCGTGTGGAGCCCGTCCTCGATCGTCGCGAGCCAGGCGTTGTGAACGCGGGTGGCCACGTCGGTCTGGCCGATATGCAGCAGCATCATGATCGCGGCATGCAGCAGGCCGGACGGATTGGCGATGTTGCGGCCCGCGATGGCGGGTGCCGACCCGTGGATGGCCTCGAACATCGCCGCGTGCTGCCCGATGTTGGCCGACCCCGCGAGCCCGACCGAACCGGCCACCTGCGCCGCGACGTCGGACAGGATGTCGCCGTAGAGGTTGGTCGTCACCACCACGTCGAAGCGCTCGGGCTCGTCGGCCATCATGGCCGTCCCGATGTCGATGATCTGGTGCTCCTGGACGAGGTCCGGATACTCCGCGCCAATACGACGGAAGGTTGCGCTGAAGAGACCATCGGTCAGCTTCATGATGTTGTCCTTGGTCATGCAGGTGACCCGGCGGCGTCCGTGCGCGCGGGCGTACTCGAACGCGTAGCGGATGATCCGCTCGGTGCCCGGCACGCTGACGAGCTTCAGGCATTGCACGACGTCGGCCGTGGCCCGATGCTCGATGCCGGCGTAGAGGTCCTCCTCGTTCTCGCGCACGATCACGACGTCCATGCCCGGATGGCGAGTTGCGACGAACGGGTGGTAGGACACGCAGGGCCGCACGTTGGCGAAGAGCCCGAGCGTCTTGCGCAGCGTCACGTTGAGGCTCTTGTAGCCCGTGCCCTGCGGCGTCGTGATCGGCCCCTTCAGCAGGACCTTGGTGCGGCGGATCGAGTCCCAGGCGGTGGGGTCGATGCCTGCGCGATGCCCGCGCTGGTAGGTGGCGTCGCCCATCTCGACGGGCTCCAGCGCAAGACGCGCGCCGGCGGCCTTCAGCACCGCCAGCGTCGCGGTCATGATCTCGGGGCCGATCCCGTCGCCGTAGGTCACGGTGACGGGGACCGGCTGCGCGAGCAGCGCCGGCTGCTGCGCCGGCGGAACCGAGGATTGCGAGGAGGAGAGGAATTCGGCGACGGGGGCGTTCATTGGAGCTCCGGGGGCTAAGGGGACGGAGATCAATGTAGTGATATTGGCATGTCGAGTAAAATAGATAATAAGTATTTAAAGCATAGAGAAAATACAATGCCACTTCGCTTCCGCTACACGCTGCACCAGCTGCGGATCCTGGAGGCGGTGGTCGACCATGGCGGCATCTCCCGTGCGGCCGCCGCCCTCCACCTCACGCAGCCCACGGTTTCGATGCAGATCCGGCAGCTGAACGAAGCGCTGGGCGTGACGCTGTTCGCGCCCAAGGGTCGCGGGCTCCGGCTCACCGCGGCGGGCGAGGAGGCGCTGGCTTTCGCGCGGGGCCTCCTGACTTCCGCCGAACGGTTGAACGAACGCCTCGCCGCGCTCGAGGGCGTCGAGCGCGGGCGCCTGCGCCTGAGCGCCGCGAGCACTGCCGAGTATTTCATCCCGCGCCTGATCGGCGCGTTCCAGCAGGCGCACGCCGGCATCGCCGTCGAGCTGAAGGTGATGAGTCGCGCGGCGGTGGTCGCGCGGTTGCGCGAGGACGCGGACGATCTCTATGTGATGGCGCAGCCGCCGTCGGAGGACCCGGTGGTGGCCGGTGCCTTCGTCGACAACCCGCTGGTGGCGATCGCGCCGGCCGCGCATGTGCTGGCAACGGCCCGCAAGGTGAAACTTGCGGAGCTTGTCCGGCACGAGTTCGTACTGCGCGAACCGGGCGCGGGCACGCGCCTGCTGACCGACTCGTTCTTCGCCGCGCGTGGGCTGGCCCTTCGTACGCGGCTCGAGCTCGGCAGCAACGAGGCGATCAAGCAGGCGGTGATCGGCGGCCTGGGTCTCGCGGTGATTTCATTGCACGCCCTGCGGGACGAGTTGGTGCACCATCGGCGGATCCGGGTGCTCGATGTCGTTGGCATGCCGATTCCGAGCCAGTGGCACCTGGTGCGACGCGCGGACCGCATGCCGTCGCGCGTGGCCGAGGCCTTCGTTGCATTCCTGGCGGGACAGGCGCCGCATCTGGCGGCCGAACTGGCGCAGTCGCGGGCGCGCACCACGCGCGGTGCGCGCTAGCCAATCGCGCGCGCCATTGCAAGGGTGCCCGGCCATCCTGCTGCGGCGAGGCTTCCGCGCTTACTTGGCGGTCGCGCGCCGACGCCGCGTGGCCGCACCGGCGCCGGCACCCTTGCTGGTGCTGGTATTGGCGGCGTCCTTTTTTTTCTCCCATGCCGAACGCGGATTGGGCTTCGCGGAAAACGACTTCGGCGTGGTCTTGGGCGTGTAAGACGACTTCCGGCGCGCGGCCGGCGCCGCGTCGTCGGCCGGGACATTGGGCTCGGTAGAGGCGAAACGTGCCGCGCCACGGCGCCCGCGACCGCCAAGGGCGGCGTCCGGATCGGCCAGCGACGTCCGCCGTGCCACGCGCACCGGGTCCACCGGCGGACGCGCCGAAGTTCGGGGTGTCGCGACCGGCTTGCCGCGCTTCCGTGCCTTGGTGCCCTTCACGTCAGCCTTGGCTTCGACCTTCTTTTTCTTCTTTTCCGGATTGAGGCGCCACACGGTCAGCACCTTGCCGAGCGACTGCACGGGTGCGCAATCCATCTCGGTGCACACGCGTTCGAGCAGCGCCGCACGGACCTCACGATCATCGCCCAGCACGCGCATCTTGATGAGTTCGTGCTTGGTCAGCGCAAGGTCGATCTCGTGGAGCACCGCCGGGGTGAGGCCGTGCTGGCCGATCATCACGACCGGATCGAGGTGATGCGCCTTGGCACGCAGGTCGCGGCGTTCGGTGGGGGTCAGGGTCTTCATCGCCGCAAGTTTACGCGAGGGGAGCGCGCCGGCTGGTAAATTCGGGGACGGGCGGGCCATGCATCGGGCGTGGCGCCAGCCGCAGCAGGCACGGTATCCATCGATTGGCCAAACTACTCAACTCCTCCGGCAAGAAGAACAAGTCCGTCAAGGCGTGGATGCACGACCACGTCAACGATCCTTATGTGCAGGCGGCGGCCCGGCGTGGCTTCCGGTCGCGGGCGGCCTTCAAGCTGCTGGAGATCGCGGACAAGGATCAGCTGCTGAAGCCAGGCATGACGGTGGTGGACCTGGGCGCGGCGCCGGGTAGCTGGTCGCAGGTGCTCCGCGAGCGGCTGGGGTCGTCCGGCATGATCGTGGCCATCGATCTGCTGCCCATGGACGGCATCGCCGGCGTCACCTTCATCCAGGGCGACTTCCGCGAGGATGACGGTGTCGCGGCGCTCACGGCCGCGCTGGCCGGCCGCAACGTCGATCTTGTGGTCTCGGACATGGCCCCCAATCTCTCAGGCATCGATGCGGTCGACCAGGCCCGCAGCATCCATCTGGGGGACCTCGCGCTGGAGTTCGCGATGTCGAACCTGAAGGAGGGCGGCGATCTCCTGGTCAAGGTGTTCCAGGGGTCCGGGTTGCCGGAGTTCCAGCGCGCGATCAGCGCACATTTCGAGAAGGTTTATGTCCGCAAGCCCAAATCATCGCGTGACCGTAGCCGGGAGACCTTCCTGGTGGGCAAGCGCTTCAAGCGCTGAACCGGGCATCTGGTGGACGGGAATCCCGTCGTTTTCTGGGGTTTTGCCGCCGAAAGGCCGAATTTGGCTTGAATCCTGCTTTGATTTTGGTGTCCAACGTGTCCAGGCCGAGGGTTCGCGGCTAGAATTACCATCCCCCTGTCGGACGCACGTAATGGCAGGGTCTGGAGGCACGGCCTTTGCGCGAAGTCGTTTCGCCGCGGGGCCTCAAGGAGTACGGCTTGAATAATCTGCTCAAGAATGTCGGCATCTGGCTCGTGATCGGGCTGGTGGTGCTTACCGTCGTCAAGCAATTCGACTCGCGCCAAGCCACGCGCGACTCCGTCCCCTATTCCGAATTCATGGATTCCGCCAGGAGCGGCAAGGTGACGTCCGCCACGGTGGAAGGACGCACGATCAAATGGACCAGCAGCGACAGCAAGCGCTTCACCACGTACAGCCCCGGTGACATCTGGATGGTCGGCGACCTGGTGAAGTACGGCGTCAAGGTCGAGGCCAAGCCGGAGGAAGAACAGAG
>Ga0105046_10014266_pt1 | contig 12258 bp, 6 predicted proteins | sample MAT03_FD_78385 | JGI IMG/M metagenome (GOLD analysis project Ga0105046, IMG submission 78385) | Freshwater microbial communities from Lake Fryxell liftoff mats and glacier meltwater in Antarctica - MAT-03 (megahit assembly) | ecosystem: Environmental > Aquatic > Freshwater > Ice > Liftoff...
GTCTCCTTTGCGCTGAGCGAAGAAGCTTCATTGAAGCTGCCCACAGAAAAGAAAGAGCAAATAGCCATGCTGTCTGATTTGGTTCGGATCATGGCCGCTGACGGAACGCTGAGCGAAGTGGAAAAACGCCTTTTTGCGTTAGCGGCTGCAAAAATGGGGATAGAGAAATCCGAACTCGACGAATTGATCGACAAGCTCGTTGGCAAAATAAGAAAATAATTAGGCCAAAAGCTATTTCCATTAGTCGAGCAGCGCTTTACCTAATCTCCTTCAGCCTTCGATCTGATTCGACCAAAAAAAGGCCTCGCGATTTAGCGAGACCTTTAGTATTTCGAACACAACGTTCAGCCTAAAATCTTAGGGCAGTTCTGATGTGGGTATTTCTTTTGTCTGGACCGGTTGTCCGTCTTGGCCAAACAAAAAGAACGAACCGCCACCGCCACCGAAACTACTCGGCATGTTGTAAACGTAGATCGCATCAATGGCCTTAATGATTCGAGTTTGTGCCTCACCCAAATGAGCCAGCGAATACGGATCCAAGCTGTTGCGACCTTCGAGGGTTGCATCCAACTTGCGCTTTATCTCTTTCAGCTGCATTAGTGCAAGTGCCTTTACCGGTTTGGAAATCGCGTTCGTATCGCTTGGGATCGTTAAATCGATCAGACGTTCCAAGTGCTCGCGTTGCAAGTTTCTACGCCACGAACTGATTCGAGGCTTTCGTGCTGTAACCTCGCCCTCCGGCTTAGCGTCCAACTCAGACCAAATCTCCGCATAGAGCTTGTCCATGAGTTCAGGCAGCGTTACGGCATCCTGGTCTGCAGGCACAAGTGTCTCATTGTCGAATACACGACGCAATGTGCTCGGATTCATCAGCATGGTCAGCGTCGAAGCTTGGAAACCGAGAATTCGATCGTGAACCGGGAATGTCGAATCAGTCATTGAACTCATACCTTCGTCAATCCATTTGTCTTTTGTGAGTCGCTCCAAAATTGCCTGCGTGATTCCAAACGCTTCATCTCGAAAGGCATTCTGGAAAACAAAAGCAAGAGCCTTTCGTTGTTGGTCAGCGGGAACTGGAACGAGCGATCGGCGATTGCCTGGATCGCCCTTCTTGTCACGGTTGACGGTCGCTCCCCCAATCCAGTTTGCCATAATGCTGACAGCGTTCATTTGTTCGCCCAGGGTTAGTTCGTAACCCTTGCGAGCCTTGGCCCAGCTGTCTCCATCCTTTACGAACTTGTCCAGCAATCGCGAACGATACAATTTGACCAGTCGCATTTGATTCTCGGCGTAATCGAGAGGCTCTTTGCTATAGTCATACCGACGAGCCAACGGATCTGGTCCGCCGGTGTCTTCGTCGGTGGCATATTGCAATTCAGGCTCACTGGTTCGCTTCAAGATGTCTTGCAGCTTGGCTTCATCGGGCGTGTAGCCATATTCGATAGCCCAATAGTCGTACGGCCCAATTCCGATCATCGTGTAGTCGCCACGAACTCCACCCTCGACCTCGTAAGGCATGTTGATTGGAGTGTAATCCATCACCGAGGTAGCGAGAGTCTTCTTGCCCTTGACCGCCTCGGAGTTGATTTCCTTGAGCGTGTAGAAGCTCGATGCCTTGAAGTTGTGTCGCAGTCCGAGCGTGTGCCCAGCTTCGTGTGCAACTAACTCAGCCAAGAGTGGTCCGATGAACGACTCCGGCATGTTGTCGAGAAGGCTCTCTTTGGCCTTTTCAGGCTTCTTTGCTTCAGGCTTCTTTTCTTCTACCTTAGGCTCCTCTTTCTTGGCCTCTTCTTTTTTGGGTTCTTCCTTGGCCCCCTCGACTTTTTTGGGCTCTTCCTTCTTAACTTCGTCCTGAATCAAGTTACCTTCGTCATCGAACAAATCAAAAGCAAGTCGGGCCATGCCCATATCCATTTGTTTGCTGATGGCAGCTCCGCAATAACCATTGACTTGACTCGTTCGGCCAATCAACCCATCAAACGGTTGGTCTCCGATCAACGATGTATCGACCTTGGTTAATGGATGACCACCAAAAGGAAGCTTGGATTGGTTTGCAAAGAGTCCCTTCAAGTGATCTCGGTTTGCATTGGGTGCAAGTCTTAAGCGTGGATCCCAATTTGGATGAGTTCCAAGCCAAGAGACGGTTTCGGCACTCATGCCTTCCATCGCCAAATCTGGCATCATGTCGTGGTATTGGAAATTGAAGTGGCGAATCCAACCGTCGGTCAGAATAATATCCGCATCCAGAATTTCACCCGTTAGTGGATGCACGCGGCTTGGTCCAATTGCTGTGCCGATATCATTGTTGAGCCATCGAACGAAGTTGTATTGAACATCCTCTGGATCGAGATCCATGTTGTCCCCAGTTTTGGCGTCCTGATAGAACACTTCGACTGCGTCGGAGAAACCGATTTGTTCAAACGCCTTGTTCCAGTATTCGATCCCTTGCTTAACCCATCGCCGATATCGTACAGGCGTAGTGTGCTCTATGTAGAACCGAATCGGTTTGACCGGTGGGCTAATCTTGAGACTTGGGTCCCGCTTTTCCATTCGCCATCGCGTGACGTAACGAACAAGTTTTTTATCTTCATCGTAGCTGCCCAAGTCGGCATACTTAGTCAAAAAGTATCCAACCCTTTGGTCGGCCTTGCGAGGACGGTATCCGTTCTCTTCCGGCACTTCGCTGAACGAAAAGTGGAGCGTCTGTAATTTGCCGCTAGCCGAAACTACTTCAAAAGCGATTTCCGTGTTCTTGCTGAACGACTTAGCTTTCGCAATTTTGATCAACTGAAGATCTTGAACTCGAACGGATGGTCCAAAGAACTTGGACGCGTTACCCACAAAGAATGCATCTGCGTCGATGACCGGTCCGCCACCACGTGCGCCCATGGTCAAAATCGGCACATCTAACAACACTGTGTCTGTAAACAGACGCTTAACCGAAGCTTTGGACTCAGGCTCGCCGTTGGATCGAATCTCCATGTTTGGAAGAACGAGCGCAAGGCGTTTGTTGTATTGACGCCAATAAACGTAGTAATCTTTTGATTGAAGTCCCGCAAACCGATCGCCACTGCTGATCGTCAACGCGATGAAGTACTTCTTCGTTGCAAAGTCTTTTGGTAATTCCAAAAGCATTTGTCCATCTTTTTCACGGGTCCAAACGCCACACAAGGATAGTTTGTCCGGAGACTTCGAATCGATCTTTACAAATCCTTCGGCCACTTTTTCAAAAGGCGGATACTCGGGTACTGGCGCTGCCTCTTGTGCTGATACGCTCTGCCACGGAATAAAGCTCGCTCCGAACGCTGCCATGAGCGTCAGCGATCGAATCACTGTTCTACGATCCAGTTTCATTAGTTTGTTCCAAGAAAGTTGCTAAACGGTATGTCCAATTTTTGAAGTGGAATAGGCTTCCAGCCTGTCTTTTCCAATGCGACAGGCTGGAAGCCTATCCTACTAATGGATCGAACGATCCTAAGGCCAGTCAAGTCCGGAATTCAACCAGCCCCGGCAACGCAAAACCTGAGAAGAAAGGCTCGACGCTAGAGGGGTGGGGTTGGGCGAAGCCTACGTCAACTTCACGCCAATGTTGGACGACGAACGGGAGTTGTCTTCAATTGAATAAGGGAACACGTAGGAAAACCCCCGCAACCCGCACAATCTCCGTAATCCTTTACGCCAACCATAAGACTGGATTATGAACCGGCTAACTAACAAGGTCTAGGACTGTAAACCCCCGACGTTGTCGATTATCACAGAAATTTATTCAGCTGATTGGGAGGCAAGCTCTCAAGGGTGGCACGCTCTGAGGCTGTGATTGAATAGTACCAATCACACTCCGTGTGATTTCCGCAGGCCAAAAACCTTTGGTTTTTGTGGCAACATCACAGGAGTGTGATGGGTACTTTCCTCGGCTTCAAAAAAATCATGGCCTCTCAGAGGCTGCGATTTTGGTAACCCGACGCGTGAGCGAGTGATTGCAGCTGGTCCCTCGCTTACGCGCCGGGTTGTGATGTTGCCATTATCAATAGGTGTTGTCAAAAAATCACAGCCTCTCTGAGGGGGAGCATGCACAAAGTTTTTGTTTATTCTTTTGTGACAGAAATCTCGGTTGAAACGTTTCCGCTGTTGTCCCAAAGACCGTTTGAGCCCTCATTGACCTTTAGGAATAACTGGCCTGACTTCTTCGGGACGATCGTTCCATCGGAGCCGATTCGCAAGGTCGTCCACCGTTTGGTTTCCTCCTGCTCGCCTGGCGAAACAACAGTGGCTATCACGCAACCCAGCGGGTTGCCCCGATAGAATTGATATGTGATTCCGTTCGGGCCAATCTGCCAATCTGCTCCTTCGGGTCCGCCGGGCTGCCTTATTTGAAAGTCGCCAGAACAGGAAATATGGATCGGCCTATCCGGTTCGACTACGAAACCTGTCGACTGCCAGCCGTGATCTGTTGCTAGCAAGAATCTTTCCGTCCCACCCGGCGTCAATGGCTTGAGGCGGCGATTTGACTGCACGACCCGCGATCGCTCGAGATCATACCCGAATTCCAAGTCAGAGACGAACCCGTTCCAATCGACTAAGACCTTATCCCAATCTTCCCCAAGTCGTTCTCTGAACCGGCGAGAGAGTGAATCGGAGTAGTCGATGCCTTTCCCATATAACTCCTTGAGGATGGGTCCATACCTCGGATGATTTGTAAAAAACACTGCCGCTGCCCAGCTCCAAGAATAACGAATTTCGTGGTCCTCTCTTGCATTGCCATATGCCAGAATCTCAGTCATCGACGGGGCTAAACCTCGACTTAGCGTTTCGTTAATCATGCGCAGCCTGCCCCAACGAGCCACTTGCACGCTCGATTGCGGAATGACACCCAGCTTGAGAACGCCTTTTTGCAACGAATGCGTCCCTTGCATGTCTGCCATTCCCTCCATAAACCAAGGTGAACCACCTCCTCCGTAAAGTTTCCACATGACCCAGTGCGTTGCTTCATGCAAAAAGAGATGGCGTCGATAATAGACTGTCGGCTGTTCTCGCAAATAGATCCGGTCCCCATATTGATATCCCTCGTCAAAATCCGGTACACCATCCAACACCCCAAGCTGGGTAAGTCGCGCGCGATCACCTATCAGCACTGCCTGGATATGCCAGCCGTCCATGCGGCTAGGTTCCACTCCATGATAAACCTGCCACTGATCAATGCTCTGCTCAATCAAACCTGGCCAACTCTTGAGCTCATCATCAAATGGAATATCGCTTATGAGCGTCAAACGCGGCGTCTCTAACTGGTACAAACCCTGCGCACTTCGCTCGACCCGTTGAGCCGGTGCATTTGGCGTTTGGCTTTGCTGAAAAGAAAACAACTTGCCACTTCCAAACGTAACCGCCAAGAACAAAATGGCTGATGAAATCTTGAGTAAATCGAACATCCTCCAACACTCCGATCGACGGTGCTTAAGCCTGTCGGCTAGCAAGCTGCTCTTGTATTGTAATTGCAAGCTCGACGGCTTGGGCAGCAAGCATTCCGTCCAGTCTCGCGGCCGTCTTTCTGGTCCGAACGCTTTCGGTCATGTCCTCGATTTCCGCAACAAAGGCGTCTACATCATCGCCTGCAGGCAGCTCCGGACGAATCACCTGTCCGTCTCGAGTGACTATTTTGAGCGGCATCGTCTCGGCCGTATCGCTATAAGCCGCAAATTCATGCTGCAATGTCGCATTCTCTAAATGCAACTCAAAGCCATGCGTAAAAGGCCTGCCCGGTCCGTCAATCACTCCAGAGGAACTTGCAACGGCCAGACCCGCATCGCCAAAGTCATAAACAATATGCGCAAACTTCGCGACATCACCCTGCATTCTGCCTACCGCATGAACTCCAGCCGGCTTGCCGAACAGCAATTGAATCCAATGCAAATCGTGGATATGCAAATCCACCAACGGCCCACCGACTTTGTCCCTAGCATAAAAATCAGGAATCCAAGTCGGGTCGGAAATGATCCTCTTAAAGTAACCGCCAATCGGTTTCCCATAAGTCTTGTTTGCAACGAGCTCCGTCGCGAAAGCAAACGCTCCCATATACGGCAACACATGAGCCACCATCACCATCCGCTGCGTATGCGCAGCCGTCCGCATAATATGAAAACAGTCCTCAGCGTTCAATGCCAACGGCTTCTCGCAAAACACGTCCTTGCCATGTTCCATCGCCAAAGTGGCTGCCGCAGTATGCAAATGCGGCGGCAAGCAAATGTCAATCACATCGATATCCGGCGAAAGGACCATCCGCTCCAAGGACGCAAACACTTTGATTCCCTCGAGCGAAATCTGGTCGCCCGGCGGACCGAAATTCCCCTTTATGCCTCTCCAATCGCCCGCTCGCTTCTTGCTATCGCTCGAACAGAACGCAACAAGCTTGGCGTTCTTGCTTCGGCGATACGCAAGCTGATGAATCCATCCCATGAATCCGATGCCAACTAACCCGACTCGTACCATTTCGTTCTTTCTCTTGTTATTCCTGCGCTAAGGCGAGCGGCATGTTGAAATCTACCGGTAAATTGGGTGGCATGCTGTGATTTTTTGAAGCCGAAGAGAGTATCCATCACGCTCCGTCGTGATGTTGCCGCAAAAACCAAAGGTTTTTCAACTGCGAAAATCACACGGAGTGTGATTGGTACTATAAAACCACAGCCTCTGAGCGTGCCACCGTCGCCGGAGTAAATTAAAAAAGCCCATACGCAGTCAGCGTTTTGCGGAGCTTTTCGACTTCGAATTCTTCAAGCTCGGTCATTGGCAACCGCAACTCTCCCGTGTCTCTCCCAAGCAACTTCATAGCACCCTTGAGCGGTATCGGGTTCGTCGCCAGCGAGAGCATATCGCGACACAACGGGAAAAGCTTATGATGCAATTTCGATGCGGTTGCGAAATCACCTTTCGATGCAGCCGCAACCATGGCGATCAAATGCTGTGGTACAATGTTGGCCGCGACCGAGATGACACCCTGTGCACCGATGCTCATCATCGGCAGTGTGAGCGAGTCGTCGCCGCTTAACACGGTTAAGTTGGTCGAGTTCAAAACCTGGGAGCATTGGTCCAACGAACCAGTCGCTTCCTTGACCATCGTGATATTTGGCAACTCCGCAAGCTTTGCAATCGTTTCTGGTTCGATGTTCTTTGCGGAACGTCCTGGAATATTGTAAACGCAGTGAGGAATGCCAATTTCCTCCGCGATCGCCTTGAAGTGTTGGTAGAAGCCTTTTTGGGTTGGCTTGTTGTAGTACGGTGCGACCTGCAACGAAGCGTCGGCTCCTTCTTTTTCTGCCCAACGTGTCAATCGAAGTGCTTCCGCGGTGCAATTTGAGCCAGTACCGGCCATCACCTTGCATCGGCCTGAGGCAAGCTGAATCACTTCGCTAATCACGCGTTCGTGTTCATCGTGAGTCAACGTCGGGGATTCACCTGTTGTCCCGACCGGAACCAAAAAGTGCGTGCCAGCCGCGATTTGGAATTCAATCTGTGTTTTGAGCCGCGCGACGTCCAGCTTGCCGTCTGTAAACGGCGTAACAATCGCAACACCTACTCCCGCAAAGGCGCTTCCCTTTCGATCCGACATTCAAAAATTCACTTTCGAAAAAACAGTGCAGCAATGTAAATGGCTAGCCGCGGGTGACGGATTTTAAACGCAAAGCAGGACGAACCCAATCCCCAACTGGTCGGTGGGAACGAAAATAGTCTCCGATCTTAGACAGTCAAACGGATCGGGGTAGGGAACTCTAGGACAAATTTTGTGCCTCTCCCCACTTCGCTTTGCACGGCGATTCGACCTCCATGGGCCTCAACAATTTTGCGAGCAGTTGGCAGGCCTAAGCCCGAGCCACCGTGCTTCGTTGAGTAAAACGGCTCGAACATTCGCATGGCTGTGATCTCATCCATGCCTCCCCCAGTATCGATCATGTCCATTGCGACCCCGCCTGGAACGGTATAAGTTCGAACCAGTAGTTCGCCCCCATCTGGCATGGCTTCGAGGGCATTCTTCACAAGATTCAGCAGGGCTGCCTGGAGTGAGTCGCTATGCAGCTTAATATTCGGGAGGTTGGGATCCAGGTATTTTTGGAGCCGAATTAGGGATCGGTCCGCTTGTGCCTGGTAAAGCCGCAAAACCGAGTCGATTTGATCATTGAGCGAACCTGGGGTCATCTCAAGATCACGCATTCTGGCGAAACGCAGGAAATCGCGCAAGAGGTTATCGAGCCGATTGCACTGTTGGCGAATCATGTCCACTTTGGCGATAGCGCGACGTTGGCCCGGCCATTGGGTTTCCTCCATTTCTTCGCACAAAAGGTCCGCATTCATGTGAATGACGGAAAGCGGATTCTTTATCTCGTGAGCAAGCGAGCCGGCCAATTCGGCCAATTCGTTGTATTGTCGGCGGAGCTCATCAATTGTTTCTTCGACATCATTGGCACGAAAATCGCCCATTTTGGCATGCAATACAAAAGTAGAGGATTCCCAGGGGGATTGGTGATTGAAAGGAATTGTACACGCAGTAGCTTATTACAATATCCCTTTCGCCGAGCCACGGACGTCTTTTACCAACCGAAGCGATCATGACCGCAAACGAACCCTATCTCCCCTTCTCCTCGATTCGAGGAAAAGGGGCTGGGGGATGAGGAGCCGACGCGTACCATCGGCCCGGAATTGCTCTACCTGATGCCTGGCCCGTTTGAATGGCGGCGACGGCGTTCGGCTTTTTCAAACCACTAATCTGCACTAATCGACCATAATCGAATGGCAAAACAAAAGAACATTCCCATGACAGCGATGAGCAAGCTTTCATTATTAGTGACGATTAGCGAAGATTAGTGTTCCTTTCATTTCAATCGAGGATCGACAGCCATTAGATTCGCGGGAAGGCGTTTTGTTTGTAGCGAAAAGCCGAAAGATCCGCAGGACGTGCCTGCGGGATTTGGCCGCGTTGAGAGGTTTTGTGTCAATGAAGTAGCCCACGGTATTGAACTTGCCGAGTCCTTGAGCGAGAATTTTCATGTTGGTTGGGACGTGGGTTTGGACTACGGACTTTGCGACTCGCTGTGTTTCAGAACAGAGCAAAGTCACGGGTCTGAGTCGCCAGAATTTATTCGAATGGCTCCCGCCCAAAACCTAGGACATACATAAATTTTTTCGAGGATAAAACAGAAATAATGCGATTACAAATCAGGCTCTATCATGCTGTGCTTTTGCTGGCTGTTTTGTCTTTGGATTCGTCGGCGGATGAGTTGCGACCTCAGCGGTTGCAATCAAAAATTGCGAACGTTCAGCCGATGACAGGTATCGTTTTGTGGAGCACAAACGAGGCTGCTGCGACCGCTCCGATTCAGTTGGAGTACGCGTACTTAAAATACAATCAGGTTGTGCAAGAGAAGGGAAAGTACGACTGGCAGACGGTCGAGCGTCTTCTCAACGAGATCGCTGCGAGAAAACATCAGGCAATTCTCAGGTGGCATGACACGTATGTTGGTGAGCCGACAGGTGTTCCAGCATTCATCAAAGCACTACCCAACTATCGCGAGACCAGCGGTAAGAGTGAAAACAAGCCAACCGGCTTTCCCGACTGGTCAAACGAAGAATGGCAAGCTTTCGTGCTGGAGTTCTTTACTCGGTTTGCCGAGAAGTATGATCGCGACCCGCGACTGGCGTTCGTGCAGGTCGGGTTCGGGCTGTGGGCGGAATACCATATTTATGATGGTCCGATGAAGCCAGGTGAAACCTTTCCGGACAAGGACTTCCAACTCGCTTTCTCAACGCACCTCGCAACCCAGTTCCGAGAGACACCCTGGATGATTTCCGTTGACGCAGCTGGAAGTCATACGCCCTTCGCGAAAGACCCCATCATGCTTTCAAAAGCACCCTTCGGATTGTTCGACGATTCTTTCAACCACCGGCAGCACGAAAAGGAAAATGAACCCAATTGGCGGACCCTCGGAATGGACCGATGGAAGCACGCGCCAACTGGCGGAGAATTTAGCTTCTTCAACAAGAAAGATCAGAGGGATGCGCTGGCTCCCAATGGTCCCTATGGAATCCCCTTCGCGAAACAGGCGGCTAAATTCCACGTGTCCTTTATCATCGGTGATGATCAGCCCAGATTCCAGAAAGCGGATGTCATCCGTCAAGCCGGGATGAACTGTGGGTACCAGTTCAAGGTCAATCGCTTTGTCGCATCCTCAACGGAGAGCGAATTAGACATTGAGAACACGGGCCTTGCGCCAATTTACTATGATGCTTTCCCAGCGATCCATGGAGTTCGGTCCGAGACATCGTTAAAGGGCCTACTTCCAGGCGAATCACGAACTTTCCGCATTGCTAAAGGAGGCGAAACGCCGGCAATCACAATCGATTGCGATCGATTGGTTGCCGAACAAAAAATCGAGTACTACGCCGACTTGCAGTAACCTAGAACTATTAAGTGCTAAGTTTGAAAGCGGCAATCGCCTTTGTTTTTGATGTTTTTTCGCAACTTCATTTTTCTTGGTTTGTTTTCCAGCCCGTTGGGTTGGGACTAGGGTCAAACCAATACAACTGCCTGCCGAAATAGGTTTCGATGATTCGACCAAACTGTTCAGGTTTACTTTGGTGCCTTTTTTTGGCGGTCCTAACTACAATTTTATGGGGCAACGTTCCTACCATGGGCGCTGATCCAAACGGGACACCACCATGTACGGCTCAACGCGACTTTCATGAAGCATGGATTAAGGTCATTGAACGCACGTGTCTCAAGTGCCATCGCATCGACGGTGAAGCGTCCGAAAGTAGTTTCAAGCTGCAGGACCTTTTGCGAGTCCCGTCCTCGGATAGAACGCAGGCAATCCAGAAGAATTGCGTCGCGTTGACCGAAATGGCGTTGATCAACGAGGATGACGGTCGCTCGCGCTTGCTCGCCAAATCCATGGGTGAGTTGGATCATGGTGGCGGTGAGGTACTCAAGCAGGACTCGACCGCGTTCCGGGTTCTGCAAGATTTCGTCCGAAGTCGACAGAATGCAAACACGACAAGTTCTGCAGAACTGCCGTTCAATGACGACTTGCGATCGCTATTCGAGAATACAAAAATAATCTCGGACCAGCGGTTGCTACGGCGAATCACCCTTTCGCTGGCAGCCCGGTTGCCGACGATCAGCGAGCAAGAGTCGATCGATTCTCAAGGGACACTCGCCTTCGAATTTATTCTCGCAAAGTTGATGAAAGAGGAAGCGTTTTACAATCGTCTTCAGGAAGGATTTAACGACATCTTTTTGACGCGAGGGTATGACGGCAACGGGGAAGATGTCCTGTCCTACAATCACTTTGAACATACACGCCACTGGTATCAAAAGCATGACCTCGACCACTTCCTGGAAAAGGATCGACAAAAGGCACGATACAAGTTGGCCGATCAATATCGCGAAGCATTGCGGCGAGAACCGCTTGAACTGGTGCGCTACATCGTGGATCAGGATCGCCCTTTCACTGAAATTGTCAACGCAAACTACACCATGGTTTCCCCGTATACGGCCCGGGGCTATGGAGTCTTTGATGACTTGCGCGATCAATTCAAGAATCCTGATGATCCGTTCGAATTCATTCCAACGAAACTCAACGCGCTGAAGCATCGCGACGGAAAAACGCAACCCACTGTGGACGGCTCCTATCCACATGCGGGAGTTCTAAGCATGTTTCAGTATTTGCGGCGATATCCTACGACCGAGACCAATCGAAACCGTTTGCGTGCCAGAATGGTTTATCAACACTTTCTCGGTGTCGACATCATGAACCTTGCGCCGCGTGTAGGCGATGCCGCGGCAATTGACGCCAAGTACAAAATACCAACTATGCAGGCCGCTGAATGCGTCGTATGTCATCGGACCATCGATCCGATCGCGGGATTGTTCCAGGACTATTACAACGAGGAGGGACACTACGGACCACGCAAAGCGGGTTGGTTTGCCGACATGTTCGGACCGGGTTGCGAAGGAGTCGATCTGCCAGCGTCAGACAATTTGCAACCGATCCAATGGCTGGGGAAACGGATTGAGCATGATCCGCGTTTCGCGATCGCCATGGTCGAGCATGTTTACTACATCTTGATGGGCCGCAAAGTTTTGTCGCCTCCCGATGACATCGATGATCCACACTTCGCAGCAAAGCGGCTAGGCTACCTCGCTCAGCGTCAAACCATCGAGCAAGCGGCCGATCGCTTCCGGCAGCAAAAATTCAATTTGAAGGTTGTTTTTCA
>Ga0105046_10014268_pt1 | contig 12257 bp, 6 predicted proteins | sample MAT03_FD_78385 | JGI IMG/M metagenome (GOLD analysis project Ga0105046, IMG submission 78385) | Freshwater microbial communities from Lake Fryxell liftoff mats and glacier meltwater in Antarctica - MAT-03 (megahit assembly) | ecosystem: Environmental > Aquatic > Freshwater > Ice > Liftoff...
AGCGATCAGCCTCAGAAATGGGAGATGGTGCATTTCGACGTCCAGATCCTTGGTGGCATGGTGCTGCACTCCGGCAAAATAGCGGAGATGTCCACCGGTGAAGGGAAAACCCTTGTCGCCACATTGCCGCTCTATCTCAACGCACTCTCCGGACGCGGTGTGCATATCGTGACGGTCAATGATTACCTCGCACGACGCGATGCGGAGTGGGTGGGTGGATTGTTGAAATTCCTCGGTCTGACGGTCGGTTGCATTCAGCATGATCAACCCCCACAACTGCGTCGGGAACAGTATCAGTGCGACGTTACTTACGGAACAAATTCGGAGTTCGGTTTTGATTATCTGCGCGACAACGGCATGGCCACCACGCGCGAGCAGCAGGTGCAGCGCGGACATTTTTACTGCATCATTGATGAGATCGATTCCATCTTGATCGATGAAGCGCGCACGCCGCTCATCATTGCGGGTCCAACCACCATCTCCACGCATCAATACGACAAATTCAAACCTTTGGTGGACCAAATCTACAAACGTCAGACAAATCTTTGCTCGGAATTGATGGCTGAAGGCAAAAAGCTGATCGAAGCCAAGAGTGATGATGAAGGCGGGCGCACTCTTTACAAAGTGAAGCTCGGTCAGCCGCGTAACAAACAACTGTTGCGTATGATGGAAGATCCCGACACCCGGCGGCTCCTCGAAAAGGCGGAACTCTATTTCTATCAAGACAGCAGCAAACAAGAACTCATTAACCTCAAAGATGAGCTCTATTTTACCATCGACGAACGCAGCAACGAAGCCGATCTCACCGAAAAAGGCCGTAACTTCCTCAATCCCGACGATCCTGACGCCTTTGTTCTCCCGGATCTTTTGAATGAATTCGCGGAAATCGAGCTAACTCCCGAGCTTTCGGATGAAGAAAAAGCTAAAGCCCGTAATGATCGCCAGACCCATTGCGATTTTCAGGCGGAGCGCATCCATAACATTTCCCAGCTTCTCCGCGCCTTCTGTCTTTTCGAACGCGACGTGCAATATGTCGTGGAAGAAAACAAAGTCGTTATCGTCGATGAATACACCGGACGCAAAATGCCGGGTCGCCGCTGGAGCGATGGGCTTCATCAAGCGGTCGAGGCCAAAGAAGCCGTGCAAATTGATCGCGAGACGCAAACGCTCGCCACGATCACGATTCAGAATTATTTCCGTCTATATCCAAAACTCTCGGGCATGACCGGCACGGCCGAAACCGAGGCCAACGAATTTCACGACATTTACAGACTCGACGTTTCTGTGATCCCGCCAAACCGGATCTGCAAACGTATCGATGAAAATGATCGGATTTACAAAACGCGCCGCGAAAAATTCAACGCGGTCGTCAACGAAATCAAAGAGCGTTACGCGAAACAACAACCGGTGCTTGTCGGCACGGTAAGCGTCGAATCATCGGAGGTGCTGAGCCGCATGCTCAAGCGGGAAAAAATTCCGCACGCTGTGCTCAACGCCAAATACCATCGTCAGGAAGCCGAAATCGTCGCCCGCGCCGGGCAATCCGGCACGATCACCATTTCCACTAACATGGCCGGTCGCGGCACCGATATAAAACTCGGCAGCGGCGTAGCGGATGTCGGCGGACTCATGGTAATCGGCACCGAACGCCACGAATCCCGGCGTATTGACCGTCAGCTCCGCGGTCGTTGCTCGCGCCAGGGCGACCCGGGTGCCTCGCGTTTCTATGTTTCTTTTGAAGATGATCTCATGCGGAACTTCGGCGCGGCCGATCGCATGACGAATATCATGGAAAAATTCGGGATGAAAGAAGGCGAAGAACTAGAGCATCCTTGGCTGAACAAAAGCGTCGAAACCGCGCAGAAACGGGTTGAGCAACGGAATTACATGATCCGCAAACGGATTCTGGATTTCGATGACGTCATGAACCAGCAACGCACTGTTGTTTATGGATTCCGTAATGAAGTGCTGGAGAGCAACGATCCACGCACCATTATTCATGAGGTGATCGGGGACATGATCCCGAAGAAGGTAGAAGAATTTTATCCGGAATCCGGCGACACAGGCCCTGATGTGGATGGTCTCTTGCAATGGGTGAACACCACCTTCCCGCTCGGAATCTCACGCGAACGCTCCGGGTTTGACGGGCTCAAAGCCGACGCTGTCGCCGAGCAGCTGGTTGATCGCATTAGTAAAGCATACGAACAAAAGTGCACACACGAAGATCCCGCCGCAGTGAAGGGCCTGGAGCGTTACGTGATCCTGAACGCCATTGATCGACTTTGGCAGGAGCATTTGTACGCGATGGACAGCTTGCGCGAAGGCGTGCATCTGCGTGCCTACGGACAGAAGGATCCGCTCGTGGAATACAAAAACGAAGCTTATACAATGTTCGTCGAATTGATGACTAACATCCGCTTTGAGGTGTTGAACAACCTCTTCCGTAGCACCAGCAATCTACAGGCATTCGAGAAATTCCTCGCCAACCTTCCACAAAACCTGATGGCAGCAGGCCTCGACCAAAGCGCCATGCCACAACAAGCTCAACGCCCGCGTCCAGCCCAGGCCTCAAGCGAAACACTGTATTCGTCCGGCACGCCGGATGAAGCCCCAAAAATCGAACTTCCACTGCGGAAGGAGGCAGTAGTCAAAGTGGGGCGTAACGATCCCTGCCCGTGTGGCAGCGGCAAAAAATACAAGGCCTGCTGCGGTCGCACTGCATAACGTGCAGCAATCTGAGTTGTAGTCACCCCGCTTTGCAGGGGTGCGGAGATCTGTATGGGGGAGCCGGTTCACGCCACATTAACTTAATCAAAAAAAAGAAATCGTCATCGCGTATTCGTTTATTTTTTCCATCTCCTCCCATGAAAATCAAATCCACCGCGCTCAAGTTTCCTAAAAAATTCGTTTGGGGCTTCGCCGCAGCGGCCCCTCAAATTGAAGGTGCTGCTTTTATCGACGGCAAAGGTCCCTCCATCTGGGACACCTTTGCTCGTGAATCCGGCCGGGTTTTAAACGGAGACACGCTGGATGTCGCCTGCGATCACTATCATTTATACAAAAAAGATTTCGCGTTGATGGCGAAACTCGGTGCGCGAAACTACCGTCTTTCGCTTGCCTGGCCCCGTATTTTCCCCGAGGGCCGCGGGACGGTAAATCAAAAGGGCGTGGATTTCTATCATCGGCTCATTGATGCGATGCTTGTGCAAGGGCTCACACCTTGGGTGACCATGTTTCACTGGGATTTGCCGCAGGCGCTGGAAGATGAATTTGGTGGTTGGCGGGATCGACGGACGGCGGACGCGTTTGGTGATTACGCGGATTTAATTGTCAAAGCATATGGAGATCGGGTGAAGCATTGGATCACACTTAATGAGATTCTCTGCTTTACCCGCCTTGGCTACGGCAATGGACAGAAGGCGCCAGGGCTACGGCTCGGCGAACAGGTGGTCAACCAAACCTACCATATCGCGTTGCTTGCCCACGGGCACGGGGTGCGCGCCGTCCGGGAATTTGGAGGCAAAGGAGCGCTGGTAGGATTAACTGACAATTGTGAGGTGGGCATTCCACTGACAGAAACCCCCGAAGATATCGCCGCAGCGCGCAGCCATTTTCTCACGGCAAACACCCGTGTGCTGACACCTATTTACCAAGGGGCCTATGATCCCGCGTACCTTCGTTCGGCGGGAAAAAATGCGCCGATATTCGAAAAAGACGACCTCGATTTTATTAGCCAAAAGACCGATTTTCTAGGCCTCAATATTTACACCGGACAGTTCGTGCGAGCCGGGAAACGTGGTCGCCCTGAAGCATTGCCTTTTCCGCCATCCTATCCGGCAGCAGATGCCAGTTGGCTGCGGCACGTTCCGCAGGCGCTTTATTGGGGTCCGCGTTTTGTCGCGGAAATTTATGGAGTGAAATCGATTTACATCACCGAGAACGGTGCTGGTTACGACGATCTGCCACCGGAGAATGGCGAGGTGCTGGATCTGCATCGCAGGGATTATGTGCGCAATTGTCTTCTCGAATTGCACCGGGGGATCGATGACGGAGTGCCGGTCAATGGCTATTTTCTCTGGTCATTCATGGACAACTACGAGTGGGAGGATGGTTATCAGCGGCGATTTGGCGTGGTGTATTGCGATTTCAAAACGCAAAAACGCACGCCGAAGACCAGTGCACATTGGTATTCGAAGGTCATGGAGCTGAATGCTGTAGTTTGATCAATCCGACCTGCTGCGGGATTGGAGAATGCCTGATTATTAACATACAACTAGAATGCAGATACCACACAACACCACCCTTCAGTTCATTGGGGATTCAATAACCGACGCCGATCGACAGCCGTCGGGTGAAGTCGGACCATGGGAACCCAATTTCGGACTCGGTCGCGGATATGTTTCCATGGTCTACGCCTGGCTCCACGCAGCTTGTCCTGAAGCAGGGATCCGCGTGGTTAACAAAGGCATCTCAGGTCATACGGTGCGGGACCTTGCCACGCGCTGGGAGGAGGATGTGCTGGCTCCAGCGCCGCATTCGCTGTGTGTCATGATTGGGATCAATGATGTCTGGCGGCAATTTGATTCGCCGCAACGCCCTGAACTGGGGGTTGGTTTGGAAGAATATCGGATCACACTGGAGAAACTGGTCGATGCCGCGCAAAGCAAGGTTTCAAGTCTTTACCTAGCCAGCCCCTTTTTCATCGAAGCAAACCTTGACGATCCAATGCGGAAACGGATGGACGAATACGGAGGAGTCGTCCAAGGAATTGCTTCGAATAAAAAAGCGGTCTTTGTGGATACACAAGCTGCGTTTGATCGTGTTCTGTTACACTTGCATTCATCAACGCTGGCATGGGATCGCATACACCCTGGACCGGTTGGACACATGATCATCGCACGCGCATTTCTCGCGGCCTTCGGCGCGATCCCGCAAACGTGATCTGAGACGATCCTGCTTCGCACGCATTTGTTTTTTTGTTTTGCCTTGCAAAACGCCAGCCGGTCGAACTGCGTTCTCATCGCCACAGCGACCTTCGGTCTTCTTTTTTTGCCGCCTTTAGCGGGGTGGAGGTATGGGGATTATCCTGCTTCACACGCTCCGGTTTGTGGGCGTGCGAAGCACGCATTTGTTTTTTTTGTTTTGCTTCGCAAAACGCCAGCCGGTCGAACTGCGTTCTCATCCCCGCAGCGACCTTCGGTCTTCTTTTTTTGCCGCCTTTAGCGGGGTGGAGGTATGGGGATTATCCTGCTTCGCACGCTCCGGTTTGTGGGCGTGCTTCGCACGTATTTGTTTTTTTGTTTTGCCTTGCAAAACGCCAGCCGGTCAAACTGCGTTCTCATCCCCGCAGCGACCTTCGGTCTTCTTTTTTTGCCGCCTTTAGCGGGGTGGAGGTATGGGGATTCGAACCCCAGGCCTCGTCATTGCGAACGACGCGCTCTACCAACTGAGCTATACCCCCGAAGTGCTGCTTTTCAATGAGTTACGATGCAAATTTCGACTCGGCAATTGGACTTGTATTCCGCAACGTGAGGTTGATAGAGGTTCAAGTGCATCATTTGCAAGAGTCGATGAATGTCAGCATCGCAATTCATCGAGACACGGCTATTATGACTTTGTAAAAGTCTGTGGCAAATAAATTAAGCGGAGCGTTTCGATGCTGATAAAGTGCGGATGAAAGCTCCATGGATGATGTTTTTCATAAAAACGTGAGCGTCAGAATGGAGTTTGGCAGGCTCTCCACCGGAGCTGCGGCTCCATCGCATTTCAGAGCGAATGGAATGCTCTTGTCCGAGCGGTTGAGAACGACGACCGCGACCCCGCCGTCCTCGTTCTGGAAGGCCGTCGCCTCAAGTTCGTCGCGAGTCGACGCGCAAAGGATGCGCCGGGCGCCTGGGCGAATGAAGCGGGCAAAATGACCCAGATAATAATACGAGCTCTGAAAAAGCACCTCGTCCGTTCGCGTGTCGCAGATGATCGGGGCACTGCAGAAGTTTCCGACGTGATTCGGCCCGCCGGTCTCGTCGAGCACAAGGTTCCAATCCACCCACCCTTCGGTCCAATGATTAAGATCCTGGATGATCGAGCGGGCGTAGCGTTCGCCGGTCGCCCATGATCCAATATGAGGACCGCCTTCCTGGCAACCTTCGCTGAAAATCAGGTGTTTGTCGGGCCAGGCATCGTGAACCCGCTGGCAGTTTTCAAAAAAGTCCCCCATATACCAGTGGAATGCGGTTCCCCACACATACCTGGCGGCCTCTGGATCGTCCAGAACCACCTTGGCCCGCTCATACATCCGGTCGCGATTGTGATCCCATATCATCAAGCGGATTTTTTCCAAACCTTCGCGATGGAGCGCAGGCCCGAGATGATCTCGCACGAAATCGCGTTCCTCTTCATCCGAGTAGAGGCAGGAATCCCATGTCTGGGTGGAGTCTGGTTCGTTCTGGACGGTCAGACCCCAGATCGGGATGCCCTCCTTCTCATACTCGTGAATGAAACGGCAATAATGGAGCGCCCAGGCATCGCGACATTCTTCTTTAAGCTTGCCGCCCTTGTTCATCATCCCGGTCGTTTTCATCCAGGCGGGCGGACTCCAGGGGGACGCGAAAATCTTCAGTTCCCCGCCAGCTAGCCTGGTCGCTTCCTTGATCATTGGAATGAGTGAGCGCCGGTCACGGTCGATGCTGAAATGCTTGAGTTCCACATCGCCGGCAACTTCTGTATGCGCATAATTTCCAAGCGAAAAATCACAACTGTTGATGTGAGTGCGGCAAAGCGAGTAACCGTGTCCGGTCTCCTTGTCGAAATAGGCCTTCATAATCAGGGCGTGGTTGGCCTGGCTCATCTTGTTCAGCGTCGTCGAGGCCGCCTCCGTGAACGCCCCTCCGAATCCCTCGATCGTCTGATAGCGCCGATCCAGATCCACCGAGACAGAGCTAACCTGGCAATCCGGCATCGCTCCGAATACAATGGGCGGTAATTCTGTGAGACGGTCCTCCGTTTGCCGCGCGGTCTGCACGATTTGCAATACGCGGGCGATTCGTGCTGAGATCGGTTTCGTCGAGTGAATCGGACCTGTGAGGGTATTCATAAATGGGGTGTTAAGGTGGTGAAGAGAAGCGCGGTGCCAGCAAGATCCGCTTGAGGCGGCGCAAACGCAGTGATCACGCCAAACCGCTTCCACGAGCGAAAAACAGAAGTGGCCCCGAAGAAGAACATGAAAAGCGCCAGCAAGTCCGAGGCAGGTGTGTTCATGACGCTGCCCGTTCGAGGTATCCTACGAGGTTTGATTGTAGTTTGGCAGGATTCACGCGGGTCGGTCGAGATAATGGAGACACTTGGGCAATTATATAAAATTCTGCCAGTGGTTGACCGTATGGGCAGGACTAATCAACGAGTATGTATCAGCGAATTCCACCAGTGGTCAACGGAAAATGACACCGTAAGACATTTTTCAAATTCAGGGAAGCCGTCCGGTTGATAAAGGGTTGGAGTGTTGTCTCCATTGAGAAACAGCTCTTGTCTGCGGGTTAAAAGGAAAAGCCGCAACAGCCCAAACTGTACCGGCCTTTCAACCTCAAACTTTAAAATGAAAATCAGGGACTTGAAATTAATCCCAGGATTTCTCAGGCGCGGCGGCGACGAAAGCCAATCATGGCAGTCAAACCGACGGTTAGAAGTGCCACGGTTGAGGGCTCTGGGACGACGTTGAGATAAAGTGCGGATGTGCCGGCATCAACGGTAAACGTACCTGACAGGCTGCTTCCCAAATTGGAGGCCGTAAAGTCTCCAGCTACGAAATCGGTTAATCCCGTCCCCCAATCGACGAGTTTATACCAGCCTACGGCGCCGCCGGCGCTAAAATCGAAGGTCCATCCACTGCCGGTGCCCTTGAGAAAATCACTGGTTGCTCCTGTGATGTTGAGCAAGTCACTTAGGCCAGGGGTCGTGTTGGCCAGGGCCAGCGAACTTGCCGCTGTGCCCAATTCAAACACCCAGCTGTTGCCGACACTGGCATTCCAAATCACATCGTTGCCCACTGTCAAAGTATCAATGCTGTTACCCGGACGCAGCGATCCGCTGATCGTTGTCACGCCGCTGATGATGCCGTTACCCCCGAGGATCGCTCCCGCAGACACAGCTAATGCTCCCGTGCCAGTTCCAGAACCTGTTGTGTTATTAACCTGCAGCGTGCCCGCACTTACCGTGGTGCCGCCGGAGTACATGCTAGCACCCTTCAGGTTCAAGGTGCCACCCAAGGTTTTGCTGATGCTACCGGATCCGGTTATGCCTCCATTGAATTCGGTGTTATTAGTCACGGCAAATGTCCGGGCGGCAGTTCCCAGACTGGCTGCTGTGGTATTACTGAAGACAAGGTTTCCGGTGCCACCTGTAATCTGACCGCCGCTCTGAGCTCCAAATGAATAGACGGCATTCGTGCCAGCAAAAGTGCCGAACGGATTACTGACGGTGCGGGTTGTGCTATCCGAACTCTGGACTGTTGAACTCGACGTGATGAGAAACTGGCCGCCATTTCCGAGGGCGGTGTTGTTGCCAAGTGCCAGCGTCCCGTTCGTCAGCGAAGTGGTGCCTGTGTAGTCGTTTGCACCAGACAAAATCCAAGTGGATGCGGAAGCTTTGGAGATATTTCCATTACCCGATATGATACCGCTGATTTCCCCCACATTGTTGATCGAGGATCCCTGGAGGCCCAACGAAGCCCCTGTCCCGGTAAGATTCACCGGCCCGCTGACCGTAAATTTCTCAGCGCCCGCAGTGGTGCCCGCGTTCTGACCAAATGTGGCACCATTTCCTGCGGACGTATTCACATTGATCGTGCTAGACCAGGTGTTCGCATTAGTGGTGTTCTGTAGGGCGCCACTGGAGTTGTTGGCATTCGCCATATTGAGTGTTTCAAAGACATTAATTCCATTCTGCAATTGGATGGAACTGGTCACACCAGATATACTCGTGGTCCCCGAAGTAGCCCCGAGGGCGTTGCTGTTTCGCAGGCGGAGAATGCCGCCATTGACTGTCGTGGTTCCGGTGTAGGTGTTATTTCCTTGCAAGACCCATAGGGCGGATGCAGCCGGGCCATCTTTTACCAGCGACAATGAGGCGGCCGAGCCATCCGATATGATTCCGCTGATCGTGTTGGCCGCCGTGTTCGTGCCCCCGACTGTCAGGATGGTGTTTCCCGCCGTGCCGCCCGAGACGTTGCCCGCGATGGTGAGGACTGATGTTAACGCCCTATTGTTAAGAAAGGAATAGGTGGCGTTAGCGCCTGCAATAACAAGCGGTGCATTCACCGTCTGGCTCTGCGTCCCCGTCAGAGTGGAGAGAATCTCTATTTTACCACCGCTGGTCAGGAAGAGTGAATTGCCAGCATTCGCGGTGGCTGATCCAATGGTATAAACACCTGCCGAGGTATCAAAATTGATACTTTGGATGTTGCGATTCGCATCAATTGTCACAACTCGATTGGCCGGATTCGTATTAAAAAGAGCTGAATCGGTGCTGGTGAAAACGCCGGTGTTCAGCCCGGGGATGCTCGGACTCCAGTTTGCCGCATCGTTCCAGCCATTGGCGTTGGAACCCTGCCAAGTGGACTGCGCATGTGAGGCTATGGGCAGCGCGAGGGGAGCGAAGGCGGCGGTCAGGCAAACGGCAAGAATGCGGGGGTTCACGCCGACAGGGAGAGTTGATTTTTTGACTTTCATGGGTGAGTTCGGATTGGGGGATTAAAGGGTGACAGCACGTTAACAATCACAGAATTGCGATGAGGATGAACCCGAGTCCTGAAGACGTCAACAACTATTTGACACCGCAAGACATTTTTGGACCATCTCCGAGAGTTGCAAACTTTTCAACACGAAGATCTCTGCGGCTTGATGGTTCAGCTGTTCCAGGCTGACCTGCGACCGGTTCATTGGCTTTCTTTGTTGGAACACGACCTCCCGCCGACTCCTCACGGGCTTCTCGCCACGTGACGGCAGAATCTCCCCGTCCAGAAAAAGCAGGGTGATGATTCCGGCTGCTGTTTTGTCCCTTAACTCCCATGCAAAGCTTGATTAGAAAAATGATGTCATTTTAAAATTGCAGTTGGGATTTTGAACTTCAAGTTGCAGCTTATCTGTCGCTGAAAAACCATGACTAAAACTCCCCTGCCTGAACTGCGTGCCGCGCATTTGCGGCATGGCATCAACTTGAGCCACTGGTTTTCGCAGGCGCCGGAATACACGATGGAGCGGCTCGATTCCCACACGACGCCTCGCGACATCGCGCTCATCGCAGAGATGGGTTTCGACCATGTGCGGTTTCCGATAGCTCCCGAACCGATCATGGACGCCGACGATCCTGCGCAGCTTCCCGGCGCATACATGACAAAGCCGGACGCAGCGGTTGCCATGATGCTGGACCACGGGTTGGCGGTGATCGTCGACATGCATCCGGAGGGGGTTTTTAAAAAGAATCTGGCGGAAAGCGACACGTTTGCGGAATCCTTCATCGCTTTCTGGGAGGCATTCGCTGCACATTTTGTGAAATTCGACAGCGAACGAATTTTTTTCGAAATATTGAACGAGCCCGCGATGCGGAATCCCCGGCGGTGGAATACGATTCAGAACCGTGCGGCGGAAGCCATCCGGAGATCTTCGCCGTCGCACACAATCATTATTTCCGGTGATCAGTGTTCGCAGCTCTCCCAACTCCCGCTTCTGGAACCACCGGAAGACGGAAATGTTATCTGCAATTTTCACATGTATGAACCGCTTGGCTTCACTCACCAGGGAGCCGGCTGGTCACCGCCATGGGCGCAGTTCACCAAGGGTCTAACTTATCCGGCTGATCCGGCGTTCGTTCGGCATTTTCTTCGGGGCGTGTCTGATAAAGATGCGGTCCGGGAGCTCGGCGACTACGAGCGGGAAGGCTGGAATGCCGCGCACTACGAGGGCCTGCTGGCGGAGGCGACCGCCTGGGGTCATAGTCGCGGGCGCGTGCTCACGTGCAATGAGTTCGGTGTTTACAAAACCTTTGCGCTGCGCGCATCGCGACTGGCCTGGCTGCGGGATACATCGAACGCCTTGGGAAAGCACGGCATCGGCTTCACCATGTGGGACTACGCGGGGGATTTTGCAGTGGTGCACCGGAACCTTGCGGGCGACAGCATGCCGGATCAAGAGGTGCTCGAAGCACTCTGCCTCGTGGGGCATTAGCAAGACCTTGGAGGGCAACTTCCGACCAGGCCCACATATTTTTCTCCCGCGAAGTTCCGCCCAATGTTAACGAGCCTGATGACCGGCTGCCTACAGAGGCGGATTGAGCCCGGCGGACGGTCACATAGATCTATCGTTGTCATTCCCGGTTGACATCATGGGTCATCAAATGTGGTTAGACATTGGAAAGCTTGTTTCGCACAGGCTACGCAAGTCAATATACCCCCATGAAAACAAGCTCTTTTCTCCTTATTACAACAATCGTCCTTTGCGGCGGCCGGTTTAACGAGCATGCAAAGCCGGGATTTTCCGCAGGGGCGGTGGAGTGGTGCAACTGGACCAGTCCGAACGTGGAGGCCTCCACCAATTTCCACGTGGATGGCAGGACGTTAAATGGTCTACCAGCATGAGGCGGCGTATCGGTTCCGTAACCACCATCTGCTCTTTGATCTCACGAAGGTAAAATTGCTCCGCGATATCGTTCAATGATCCAGCGTGCGTTACCGATTCTCACCAGGTGGCTTCGACATCCTTCCCGGTAAACTGGGAGCTTTGCGCGGTATATTCCTGAAACTCGATGGCCATGCCGTTCGGATCGCACATCCAGAATTGCGGACAGTTGTCACCGCCCATGCAGATCTCCCCCGGAGCAAGCCCGCGGTCCACGATCAGCTGGCGAAGGGCTTTGATATTTTCGGTCAGCAGACAGATATGGGAAAGGACCGGGCTATTGCTGTTTGTGGCCTCCTCGACCAAAAATACCTCAATAAACGTTTCGCCCGCCGCCTTCATATAGAACCCGATCACCGACCCCTTGCGCGTAAAATGGAATAGCTTCTCCATCCCCAGCAGCCCGCAATAATAGTCCTCGGTTAGCTGGAGATTGGTGGTTTTGATACAGACGTGTGCGACGGCTTTGATTTTCATGATGTGGTTTTTTTTGGCTCTTCGCTGAATTGAGTGGGTACAACGAACCGGATTGATGGGGGCTGTGCGCCCCCAAACCCCGCACCGCTCGCCGCGGCAGGCGTTTGGGGGAAC
>Ga0105046_10014270_pt1 | contig 12253 bp, 6 predicted proteins | sample MAT03_FD_78385 | JGI IMG/M metagenome (GOLD analysis project Ga0105046, IMG submission 78385) | Freshwater microbial communities from Lake Fryxell liftoff mats and glacier meltwater in Antarctica - MAT-03 (megahit assembly) | ecosystem: Environmental > Aquatic > Freshwater > Ice > Liftoff...
CGGGTGCGAGAAAAGCGTTCGCGGACGATAGAGAGAGGTTCCTTCGTGGACAGTGATCTGGCCGAGGCTGTCTCGGCGCTGAAAGAAGCCCTGGAGAAGCGGAAAGTCCCCTTTCGCTACGGCAAGGCGGACCCCGCACTCCTCGACGAGCTCAAGAAGACGCTCAAGGTGCCAGCGCGGTTTCGCGCGCTGCTGGCAGCCGCGAACCCGGAGGACGTCGAGACGGTGACCCCGGTCGAGCGAGTCCGGTTCATCCCGGCGGCCCGCCTCGCCGAGGAGCAAACCGGCCCCGAGGGTGCTGACAACGCGCCGGAGAAGAATGCCGGCTGGCGCAAGACCTGGGTAGTCATCGCCCGCAGCGCCCTCCTCAACGACCCCTACTACATCGATACGCTGAAGCTCGATGCCGAGGGAGACTGCCCGGTTTTCGTGGCGATGACCGGCAGCAACGCCCTAAAACCGGTGCTCGTCGCGTCGAGCGTGCAGCAGTTCCTGCGCATCCTCGCAACCTCGATGGAGGTCGCCACCGGCTTCGGCGAAGCCGTGCTCGACGACGACGACGAGCGAACGTTCCGCGAGCAGCTGGGGCCGAAGATCAAGACGATCGATTCCGCCGCCCTCCGCGCCGGCCACTGGACCTAGGAGGTCGGCCCACTCTTCGGCGATACCTGCGCGATCCGAGCGGCGCGCGTGCTCGCGTACAGGCTCTGCTGCTTGTTCCGCAAGGGCTTGCGGAATGAGCTCCGCGCGACGCGCCACTCGCCTCGCTTGGTCTCACCAAAGATCGAGCCAATCTCCGGTCGCGGCGAACCATGCGACAGCCGAAAGGGTTGCGATGAACTTGCCGAACCATCAATGGGTGAGGCGATGAGTTCGGACGATCGATCGCCGGCGACCAAGACCGAGCCGGGCGCTCCGGATCCCGACGCGCTGCTCTCGCCAGCCGAGCTCGCGGCGCGCGAGCGCGCCAGAGCCAAGCCTACCCAGAACGACGATCCCCTGCCGCGGGGGACGATGGTCGACGGCAAGTACGCCGTCGATCGCGTCCTCGGCGCGGGCGGGATGGGCGTGGTGTACCTCGCGCGGGACGTCCATACCGGTCTGGAGGTCGTGCTCAAGGCCATCCGCCCGACGCTCGCCCATCGCGCCGACGTCCGGCAGCGCGTCATCGCCGAAGGGCGCGCACTCGGGCAGATCGATCACCCGAACGTCGTGCACCTGAAGGCGGTCGTCACCGACGCCAACGGCCTCTTCCTGGTGATGCCGTACATCGACGGCGAGAGCCTCGACAAGACGCTCAAGCGCTACAAGGCCGACGGCAAGCACATGCCGTTCGTCGAGGTGCTCCGCCTCTTCCGCATGACCCTCGCGGGTGTCGCGGCTGCCCACGACGAAGGCGTGATCCATCGGGATCTGAAGCCAGCGAACGTCATGCTTCGAAAGAAGGACGGCGTCGCGAAGGTCACCGACTTCGGCATCGCCAAAGCCGAGGTCGAAGCGCGCGCCGGTGGTGGCCAGACCAGGGGTGTCATCGGCTCGCTCTGGTACATGTCGCCCGAGCAGGTCCAGGGTCGACGCGATCTCGACAAGCGGGTCGACATCTACGCGCTCGGCATCCTCTTCTTCGAGCTCTGCACCGGGCACGTGCCGTTCACCGGCGACAGCAGCTACGACATCATGAAGGCGCACGTCGAGTCGCCCTTCCCCGCCGTGCGCGCCGAGCGCACCGATGTCCCGGCGTGGCTCGACCCGATCCTCGCCACAGCGTGCGCGAAAGATCGCGAGGCGCGCTTCGCCAACTGCGAAGCGTTTCGCCTCGCGCTTGAGGAGGCGGAGATCGCCGCGCGCCCGGTCGCGCCAACGGTGGCTCCCACCGCCGTCCCGACGATTGCGCCGACCGCAGCGCCGACCAGAGGTCCCGCCGTCGTGGAAGCCGCCGCCCCGGTGGGCGCCACGACCGGCGGCGCTTCCTTGGCCGGCGACGTGCCACGCGCCGGCGGATCGAAGCGCGCCGCGCGCGTGAAGAAGGCACCGACGATCGCCATCCTCGGCCTCGGCCTCGTCGTGAGTGGCGTCGCGCTGGCCTTCGTGCTGGGCAGCTCGGGTCAGCGCACGCGGCCTCAGATGCGCGAGGTCAGCCCCTGGGCAACCGCAAGCGGCGCAGCCGTCGGTGGGACGGGCCATCCGGTGATGCATCCGCCTAGCGCGGCGCCGTCGGCCGCTGCACCACCGCTGACCGGCCCCGAAGCGCTGGCGAAGCTCGCGGGCGCGTGGCGCAGCGAGAATGGTCTCGATCTCGACGCCGTCGCCACCGGGGACGCGCTGGAGTTTCGGATCTCCGATCCGAAGCAGCTAGCCCCTCAGGACTACATCGCGGGCGAGGCACGCTTCGTCCTTGCGCCCCTCGCCAATGAGAACGCGACCTTCGCCGTCGAGGACAAGGTCCGTCCCAACCCGCCGGTGAGCTCCAAGTTCGATTCGCCGAAAGCGCGCCCCACCTGCCAGGAGAACTGGACGGAAGCAGCCGGTCGCCCGCTTCGCGCCACCTTCGACGGTCAACGCCTCACCATCGATTTTGCGAAAATCGAGCCCTCGCAAGCCAATTTCTCGCGCGCCGCCGACAAGTCGATCGTCGGGTGCGTCGGCTTGCGCAAGCTCGCCGCGACCGTCGTCAAGAGCACCCTCACGCGACGCTGAGACGCCACGAATCCACCACGCGCTTGGTGCGACGTACCCTCGCGTATCTCTTGCGGCCGCAAGGTCGCGCCGACGCGGGGCGCACAGAAACAAAGAAGGCCGCGGAGCAAGCTCCACGGCCTTCATTGTTCTAGGGCCTCAGGCCCGCTCGCACGTGCGAGGGGCCGTTGGTCCGACTCACTCCACGATCAGTCGTAGATACCCTTCATCGTCGGGTCTGCCATGCGGAAGTCCTGCATGGTCTGGCGGATGAAGGTCGGGAGCGCCTCGTATTCGGTGAACTCGAGGACAGTGGCGTCGGTGCCGCGACGCGTCGGTTGGTTGTTCTCGTCGAGGATCGGCACGTACCAGATCGTCCTGTCCGGCTGACCATCCTCGTCGGCGTCGATGAACGCGGCGCCGCCTTCAGCGGCTCCCGGTCCTTCGATCGTGCAGAATTCGGGATTGAACGCCCCTTGGGACTGGCAGTAAGCCCTCGACAGAAACTCGTTGGCCTGCTCGAGGACGCGGGAGGAAATGCCGCGCTCGACGTTCTTGCCGAAGATGGTCTCACGACCGTAGGTGCGCGCCACATAGGTCCGACCTTCGGGGGAGTGAAGCTCGATGCGGTTGTCGAACCCCGGATCCGAGTCGGCGCCGATCTCCCAGACACCGAGCTGGTCGAGCCAGTAGTTCTTCGCGTTCTCGGGGAGATAGAGCATCGTCTGGACGACAAGGAACTTCCATTCCTCCCAGCCGACCTGCGGATCCAGCGCAACCGTGGAGACGATGCCGTCCTCGCCGCCAAACCCTCCGTCGACGCCGGGAGCCGCGCAGGCGATGGAGTTGGTTGCCGGGAAGCACACCTCGGGCTCCGGCATCCACCAAGAGGTCCAGCCGATGGGACGCACCGGGAACCTGCTCTGGGGCTCGACCATCGGGCGGCCCTCGGAGGACGTCTGGACACGCGGACCCTTGATGGAGTCGTCCTTGGTCATCATGTTGCCGATGAGACGACGGAAGCCGCTGGGGAACATGTCCGCCATCGACACCGAGCGGTACCGAGCGTCCACAAAGTCCTCCAGCGAGTCGCTGACGAAGTTGTCGACCGACTCCGTGAGGAGGTACGGGGCGTATACCTTGTCGTAGTACGACCCAGCATTCATCGTGTAGTTGACGTCATAGTCACCGTTGTCGGTGGAGAGGCGATTCTCCAGCAGCTTGCCGCCGATGCCGACGTTGCCGAAGCGGCCGGTAGCGCCATCGGGCACCACGAGCACCGAAGCAGTGGGGCCAGGCGCGTCTTCCGTGTATCGCATGACGGGACTGCCGTTGGCGGAGCCCATGACGTGGATGCCGGACTGGGGGCGAGCGAGCTGACGAGCAAAGTGATCGAACGCGATACCCGCGCCGAGCACGTTCTCCGGATAGAAGGTGGCGAGGCTCGCGAAGATTGGATCGGTGTCGTCGTATGCGGAGCCGCGGTTCGAGTTCAGGATGAGCCCGAGACCCTTGGCGCCGTCGCGCATCTTGGTGTTGTAGCGCTCGAGGATGCGGTTGGAGGCCGACCGCACGCTGAAGCTCGACCGGTCGCGCCGGTAGTTGTCGAAGATGTGGCGAGTCTCCTGCTCCGTGATGAAGAAGTTGAAGACCTCGTAGGGATCTGCGCCGTTGTCGTGACGATAGACGGCGAGGTTGCCGAGATCGGCCCAGTTGTCGCTCGCGAACGCGTACGGGACGCGGGTACGGCCGTAGGGGTCGATGGCGGGGCCGCCGCCATAGAAGGAGGTGGTCGGGCTCGCTTCGGTAGCGTCCGCTCGGCGAAGGCGCTCGCGATCGACGTAGTCCACCTTCTGCGAGTGGCAGCGGGTGTACTTGCCATCGACCTGAACGATCTGGCCGTCGAGGAGCGGGCTCCAGACGCCGTTCTTCCCTTCGTCCCAGTCGGTGGGCTCGTAGTCGCCGGGATTGACTTCGTAGCAGTCGTTGATCAAGCCGTACTCACGGTTTAGGCGTGAGTAGTGGATGACGTCGCCGGCAGGGGCGGTCTGCCCGGCCGACTGGTGGACGTAGCCAACGATGCCGCCGAACGTGTCGGTGATGTTGAGGATGTTGAGTCCACGCGGCTCGCGGATGCCGTAGGAGGGGTCGGCGTGGACCGCCATGGTTTCGCCGTAGAAGGCGCGTGTCGCGGCGAAGTCGTACGCGCCGAGGCCGATCAGGTCCTGCGAGGCCTCGCCGGCGTAGTCCATGACAGAGGACTGCATGAACATGTGGATGAGCTGCTTGGACTCCTCGTCGGTCGGCGGGTCGAAGTAGCGGGGACCGACACAGTTCGTGCCGTCCTCCACGAGGTCGGTGCAGAACTCGTTGGCGGGTTTGCCAGCGGCGTCGAGGCCATCGCCGATGGTGCCGTTCTTGGTGCGGAGCTGCCAGTACTGCGGGCGATAGCCCCAGGCGTTGGACGAGCTCACGAAGTTGTGGCGAAGGCCCACTGAGTGACCCATCTCGTGGATGATGACGGCGTACTGGGCGCGCTGGACCAGGAACTGCCGCATCCGCTCGAAGTGTGCGTTGCGTCGGTTCTCGACGGTCAGCGCGGGGTCGTTGGGGTCCTGGCCCTCCTCCGCGACTCCGGCCCCGATGGCTTGCCAGTCGCCGAACTTTTCACGAAGAACGTTGCCGAGCGAGACCATCGAGTTGGGGACCGGCGCCTCCTGCATGATGCAAACGCCCCGCGCGGCGAGCGCATTCTCCTTGGCTTGCTTGATGTCCCGGCGGATTTGCGGGTTGAGCCCGCGGAAGATCGAGCTGAACTCGGTGAGCTGGTCGCTGGTCAGCCCCGCCTTGGGGTTGACGCCACCAAGCGCCTGCATGGCCGGGTTGAGGAGCGCGGCTTCGGTCTGCGTCCCCCTCACCATGTCGCGACGTGCCTGGTAGACCGGGCGCATCTGCGAGGGTGCCGTCGCGCTCGCCTTGAGATGGCTGAGCTTTGCCATGGTCTTCTTCAGTTGGTCGCGCGCCGGGGTCGCGGGCTGGAGCCCCACGGCGCCGTCTGCCCCGCGGGCCGCAGCGACGCGGTCGCCAAGCTCTTCCTTGGTGGGAAGCTCTTCGTCGGAGCGACCCCGTGAAGCCTGCTCAGCCTCGAAGGCGATCACGCCGAGCTTTTGGTCGGCCTGCTCGCGCGTCATCGTCCCGAGCGCGCCGTTCTTGGAGCCTGCCTCAGAGGCAGCGGCCCAGTCGCTGACGTACTTGCCGTCCGTGATGCTCTCAGTCGGCAGCTCGCCTTGGATGTAGCGAATCATGTCGACGACGCCCTGAGACCAGAGGTCGTTGACGTGTGTCCAGATGTTGATGCTCGCGGCGATCTTGAAGCCGTTGGTGGGGTCGACCGAGTCGGTCATGATGCCCCAGGGAGACGGCGTCTGCGGGGTCCTGATCGAGTTGATCTGGTGGTAGCGAAGGTCGCCGATGCGCGCGACATGCGCTGCGTTGCAGGTCGCGATCAGCTCCGCGTCGCCGTCTTGTGAGTTCCACACTTCATCGCACTGCGCCGCGGTCACGCCCTTGGGAAGGCGCTTGTCGGCCGGCGCGCAGGCCAGCGGGTCGTTGGCCTCGACCGGACCGTGGCAGATGACGACCGCTTCCGGCATCTTCGCAATCGCGATGACTCCGGCGGAGTAGTTGCGCTTGGCGCCGATGGTGTCGGCGATCTTCACGCACTCCGCGTCCTTGGCGGCAAGCTCCTTGGCGGACAGCTCGGCCGGGTTGAACGCGTGACGGCAGAGATCGACTTCGTGTGCGAGGTCGGCGGCGTCGACGTTGTCTTCCTGCTGACCGTTGTAGAGTGGGTAAGCCGTCTGGCAGATGTCCAGCATCCCGTCGTTGTTGCCATCTCCGGTCAGCTTCGTCCTCTGCGTCGGGATGCCATTCGCATCCACCTCCGGCTTGCCATCCTCGCCCAACACCAGTTCTGGATTGAAGCTGTTCGTCTTGGTGCACTCGGCGTACTTGGCGGCCTGGATCGAGGCGCGGAAGGCCACGTCCCACTCGTTCGTCGCCCAAACCGTCCCGTCGAAGACGTTCTGATCGGAGTTCTTGCTGTAGTTCCAGACGACGGGTTTCGACGTGCGTACCTGGTAGGGCAGCGTGCACTTCTGGCTGAATTCGTCGCAACGCGAGCCGGCAGCCCCGACCAGTGTGGTGACCGCTTCGCACTCGTCCTCGGTGCCGTTGCCGTCCGCGACTTTGTCATTGTTGATGTCGAAGGCGTCTTCGTCGCGATGCGGGTCCGCGCCAAAGGGCGTGGTGGCCGGCGTGTTGCACTCGATCGCACCCGTCATTTTCTCGGGGTCGGCGTAGTAGTGCGAGCGCTCCCAGATGTTGTAGCGCGCGATGAAGCGGTGCCACTTCTGGTCGACCATGCCGTAGTTCTGGGCGTAGCCCACGCGATCGGCGGTGAAGGCGCCGAACTGCTGGAAGCGGACGCCGTTCCAGTCCTGGGGCTCATAGTCCTCGTCGACGACGCGACGGAAGGCCTGGCGGAGCGTCAGCTCGACCGGGTTGCAGTTACCCGCGGGTGCGGAGCCGCCGAGGATGTCGTTGTCGAGGTAGCAAGCGGGGAACGCGTCGATGCCCCAGCCGAGGTGGCTGAGATCGATCATGCCCGGGGTGGCGAGCGCCTTGTTGGTGACGTCGAAGTAGCCGTCCTCCGTGGAGAAGACGGGGGCATCTTCGTGCTTGGGATCGTTGACGTAGTAGGAGACGGGCTCGTACGTGACGCCGCCATAGATCCCCATGAGGGAAAGCGTGTCGTAGTCGAACGCGTCAGTGTTGAGGTTGCGCGACCAGTCGACGCGCATGAACTTGCGCTCGTTCCACGGAAGGTCGGTGGTGTTCTCGACGTTGACGTTCGACTCTTCGCCTGTGGTCGGGTTGTAGTCGCGGCGAATGTCGAAGTGGCTCGTGATCGGGTAGATGTAGGCGATCGGACCTTCGTCGACGCCGGTGGGCGAACCGAGACCCGCCTTGCCATCGCTGTCGTTGACGCGCTCGTAGGCGACGCGGCCGATGAGGAGGTCCTCGGTGATCTGCCACTGGACGACCGAGACAGGCTGCGCGTAGGTGGACGTAAACAGACCGTCTTGTGCGGCACCGAAGCCGACGTCGACGATCGTGCCCTGCGCCCAGAACTTGGGGTTGTCCCTGTTGTCAGCCAGGTCACCGACGAAGAACGACTTCGCCAGGGCGTTGGGCTGAACTCGGTTGATGGCTTCGCGTTCTTCGGCGCAACCGAGAGCGCCGGTGCTCGCCGCTAAGGCGCCCACCAGTATCGCTCTTGTCCAAAGTCTCATCGATGTCCTCCTGTCACTGCTCAAGGTCTCGTGGTCTGAAAAGTCTTGCGGGTCGGGTCGGCGGTCGGGTCTTGGGAGAGTTGGGAAGCCGCGGGAAGTTGCCGGTTCTCAGCCCGGCTGCTGCTTGCTCGTGACCCTCCGCTGGGAAAGGCACGGCGAGGCGATCACCAGCGAGGAGTGCATGCGAGCCGCGTGCCAACAATGAAACACTTCAATATCAGCCAATTACAGACCGTGAGGTCTCAGGCGGCTCCGGAATCGTCAACTCGCTGGCGTTAGCGTTCTGACCCCATGCTCCGGTAGAGCTGGAGGGGTACGTGTGAGAACACCTGCCAGGTCCCCGGACCCGGTAGCTAACAACGAACATGGTTCGCGGCAGGCGCTTTCGTCACACGAATAGATGCTCAACCGCCACTGCCACGCCATGACTTCAGCCGGGTACCACACTGCCCGACCCGCGGAAATGCCCTCATGCAAGGGCTTACCGAAGAGCCGTGACCCCGACTCCCGAGGCGCGACCCGTTGGATGCGCCTTGGGGAAGTGCGAAGCCTCGGATAGAAGGCGTCGATGGGAGCTCTCTCGACAAGCGTGGGGCAGCGGGTGCTGGCGTCGCTGACGGCGCCGACACGCTTGGCGATCGTCCTCGCAAGCTTGACCGGGGCGGTCACGGTTCTCCCTGCTTGCCCCGCAAACAGCTGCTTTCTCACGATCTGCAACGGCTCCAACTGCCGCTGCTCCGTCTCGTCCTGCATCGACGGCGCCGCCTACGATGTGAAGCAGAAGCGCTGCCGATGCGTGAAGGGCTACTTCAGCCTGGGCGGCCAGTGCCTCTCGCAGGCCTCCGCCAACGCCTACTGCGGCAAGGCCTACACGTACGTCCAGAAGCGCGGGTGCTTGAAGAACTCCTGTCGTCCCGGCGACTTCCTCGACGAGTCGAGCGGCTGGTGCGTGCCCAAGGAGCAGGTGGAGAGCGCGAAGAACGTCCCCGCCGGGCAGACGCTCGGCTGCAAGCCGGGCGAGCAGCTGGTCGTCGAAGGTGGTCAGGCGGCGTGCGTCCCGATCGCGCAGTCGTGTGCGCGTGACGAGATGTGGAACGGCACCTCCTGCGCGAAGGTCGCCGAATGCCCGACCGGCGCGATCTTCGACGCCGCGCTCAATCAGTGCGTGACGTACGCCAAGGGCGGCGGGGGGGATGAGGCGCTCATCGACGTTCAGCAGTGGGTCTACTCGAACTACGGCCCGCCCAACGGCCCAGGCGCTCCGGGGTTCTGCGCGAGCTTCGCCAAGAAGCCCTGGTCCTTCGGCATCAGCGCAGGCAACACCGCCGTGGTGCGCGTCACCGTCAACGCGTCGTTCGCCGACCGCGAGGTCGCCAAGGGCGTCGCCGCGTCGGTCTCCGTCTTCGATCAGAGCGGCACCGCCGTCCCCCAGCGCGGCGCGACCGAGATCGACAACGGAGTGAAGGGCACCTTCAGCGCCCTGGTCGCCGGAGGCGGCCGGTCATCCGTGGCCAACGCGACCACCACCGTGAAATGCCCCGTCACCAACGCCAGCGCCCCCGAGCCGGTGCCCGCCACCGGCGGAATTTGACTGGAGCTGACGCGCCGCGCGCCAGGTCGCGTCGGCCCCTTGTCACCTGAAGGGCCTGAGAAAGCTTCCCGCCGGGACGCCGGGAGGAGTAGCGGCAAGCGAGCAACTTCCAGGGACCTTGCGTCGTGGCTGGGCCGGCGTAGCGAGCAGCCCCGAGACGAGGGAGCCCCTCGGAGGCGGCCTTCCAGGCCGTTGAGGAGGCCGACCGACGGCTTGGGGCGCGCAGCAGCCGGACCGGCCATGACGCTACTCCGGCTGGAGATATTTCTGCTGAATCAGCTTCATCAGGAGCTGGGCCGTCTCGAGGTCGGTCGCCGGGCTCTTGTTGAGGACTGTGGCGACGTGTCCGAAGTTCAGCACCAGCTGCAAAATGTCGAGCTGCTTGGCGTCGAGGCCGCGGAGAGGGGCTTCGAGGGGGTGGATCAGCACCAGGCGGGCGTCGAGGTCGGGCAGCCGATCGCGGAGGGCGTTGAGCTCGTCGATCTGACGAATTCCCTCCATCAGGAGTTCCTGGACCGAAGCGTTGATCTCGCCGGAGAGGGTGCGCTCGTCGCTCGGCTGGAGCTCGAACGTACCGGTGACCCAGGTCAGGATCCGATAGACGCTCTTGAGCGGGGGGACTTCGTCCAGATCGTTGATCGAGGCGAAGTAGACCATCCCCTTGCGCATGTAGATCTTGCCGACGTCATCGTCGGACCCGATCACCAGGACACCGCTCTTCTTGGAGGTGCCTAGGAGCTGCAGGAGGTCGGGGAGCGGGATCTCGTCGATCTGCCCCGACATCGTCTTGTTCTGGCCCGTTCGCTGCGGCGCCTCAGCGGGCGGCTTGCGGACGCCCGACGCGTTCGGGTCGATCTGGACGACCTTGAGGATGCTCGTGCCAATGAGGACGCGGTCGCCCTCTTTGAGGGACGTGCGTTTGATCTTCTCGCCGTTGACGAACGTTCCGTTCGTCGACCCGAGATCCTCGATCACTATCTGTTGGTCGGAGCAGGCGATCCGTGCGTGGCGCCGGGAGACCATGTCCTCTACGAGGACCATGTCGAGATCGCTGGAGCGACCGACAAAGATCTCCACACTGTCCCCGAGGGGGAACTCACCTCCCTGGTATTTCCCAGAGATGAAGCGCAGCGCGAGCCGGTTCACCGGCACCCTCGGGGGCTGGTTTGCCATCGTCGAAGCGCGAGAGCAAAAGTAGGGTTTCTTGACGACAAGATCCCCATCTCCTGCTGGAAAATCACGTCTGGCGTCGCGCGAGGCCGAGTCTAGTTGTCCGGTGCGAGAGTGGTCAAGAGAACGCGCAGAACCGCTGAAACGAGTCGGGCTCCAGGTGACCTCTTCGGGCGTCCCCTGCCCACGGCGACAGTGTTAGATGGGGCCCGAGATGAACGAAATCGCGCGTGGACAAGGCATTTCCATCGCTGGCGACCCCCTCGGCGCTGGCGACCCCCTCGGCCTGCACCGGGTGACCGGGGAGCCCCTGCCCGGGGAGACACCAGCTCCGGACGGGTCGCCCCTCCCCCTTCCGCAGCGCGCCTGGCGACTCGACGCCGATCCAACAAAGGTCTTCGAGAGCGAGATCGTCGTCGAGGTCGAGACGTTGAACGTGGACGCCGCGAGCTTCCGCCAGATGGAAGAAGAGGTCGGCGGCCTGCTCGAGGCCGTCGGCAACATGGTCAAGGAGACGGTCGCGCAGCGCGGAAAGCAGCACAATCCGGTGACGGGCAGTGGCGGAATGCTCATCGGTCGCGTCGCGCGCGTGGGCAGCCTCGTCGCCGATCGCGGCGTCGTCGTCGGCGATGAGATCGCGACACTTGCGTCGCTCTCGCTCACCCCGCTGCGCCTCGAGTGCGTTCGAGCCATCCGCCCGACCAGCGCGCAGCTCGATGTCTCGGGCACGGCGATCGTGTTCCAGTCCGCGCCGTTCGCGAAGCTGCCCAAGGATCTCGATCGTCGTGTGGCGCTCGCCGCGCTGGACGTCGCCGGCGCTGCGCCTCAGGTCTCGCGGTTGGTAGGCGAAGGGCAGTCGGTCGCCATCCTCGGTGGAGGTGGGAAGTCCGGCCTGCTGTGCGCGATCGAGGCACGCCTTCGCGTGGGCAAGAAAGGTCGCGTCATCGCGCTCGAGAACCACGCCCCCTTCGCGAAGGAGCTCGCCGAGCTCACCACTCACGCTGGCGATCGCGTCTGCGACGCCGTGATCTCCGGCGACGCACGCGACGTCGTCGCCGTCCGCGATCGGGTGCGCGCGCTCACCGACGGCCAAGGCGCTGATCTCGTCCTGTCCTGCGTCAACGTGGACGGCTGCGAGATGGCGGCGATCGCAGCCACGCGCGATCGCGGTCGCGTGTACTTCTTCGCAATGAGCACGTCGTTCACCGCTGCTGCGCTGGGGGCCGAGGGCATCGGCGCCGACGTCGACCTCTACATCGGCAACGGCTACGCGCACGGACACGCCGCGCACACGCTCGATCTGATTCGCCGTGAACCCGAGCTCGCCGCGTTGTTCCATCGCCGCTACGCGTGATGGGTCACGCCGGAGGCGTGATGGGAGGATGCGAAGGCCTGCGAGGCTCGCTGGAAGCCGGGCCAGAGGAAACAGACGGAACAGACGGAACAGACGGAACAGACGGAA
>Ga0105046_10014272_pt1 | contig 12253 bp, 10 predicted proteins | sample MAT03_FD_78385 | JGI IMG/M metagenome (GOLD analysis project Ga0105046, IMG submission 78385) | Freshwater microbial communities from Lake Fryxell liftoff mats and glacier meltwater in Antarctica - MAT-03 (megahit assembly) | ecosystem: Environmental > Aquatic > Freshwater > Ice > Liftoff...
GCGGGGCTTCCGCTCGGACTGGGGCGCGTCAATACCTACACGGTGTTAACTGCTTCTAGGACTTAAGATACCCCCCCCCCGAGTTATCAAGGGGCATTTCAAATGTACCGCGAAAATAGGTTGCGCAGCGTGAAGTTGGGCAATCTGTGGCTTCCTTGGCTGGTAACTGGGGCGAAGAGGCGACTCGGCTCCCGCGCTCGCGGCCTTTGCTCCTTCGGTCTCCAACTTTATGCCGCCGGTCTCCATGTTTTTGTCCGTCCCGGCACAGTCGCGGCTCAAGTCGCCATCCATCCTCGTAGGCGAAGCGGATCAAACGCCCGACACTCCGCGTGAGACCCGCAGCATCGACGTAACTCCTCCACTGCTTCACTGCCTCGCTTCATCGCTTCATCGCTGCCGCTCTCAGGCCCCTCTCGCTCCCCACATGATCGCAAGCTTCCGCCATGTCGGGACGCGGACCGGCGCGCAGCGCAGTGATCGCACTGGGTCCGACTCGATGCGTGAGAGCAGTTCCGCGTAGATCGTCGTCATGGCTCGCAGCACCGGGCGGCAGTCCGCCGCGATCATGTCGTCCAGCGTTGCCGACGCCGCCAACTCCCAACGCGCAACGGCGATCATCTCGCGGACCAACGCCTCACATCGCACCGGCTCCTCGGCCCCTCGAAGCTGCTCGATAGAGATCTCGTGCCGGCGCAGCACCTCCCGCGGCACATAGACCCTGGGCCGCGAGCTCTTCGCGTCCACCGCGATGTCACGCAAGATGTTGATCATCTGGAACGCGCGTCCGCGCACGTCCGCCGCAGCAGCAGCTCGCTCCGAGTCCGCGCCGTGTGTGAGTCCCCACACCGCCATACTGCAGAGTCCCACGGTCCCACCCACGCGGTACCGATAGCGGTCCAGCCCTTGCGATGTCTCGTACCCCTGGTGAGAAAGATCTTCGCAGACTCCGTCGAGCATGTCGATCAGCCATCGCGGCTCGATCGGATGGCCGTTCACGGTCGCCGCGAACGCTGGCCAGAAGCCCTCGGTCGGCACGGGCTCCTGGTTCACAACGCGCAGCGTGATCTCGCGCATCTCGGCAAGCCCCGCGGCGGCGCGTGCGAGATCGGGGTCATCATCCGCGAGGTCGTCCGCCCTGCGCATCCACGCATAGATCGCATAAAGCGAGCTCCGCCGCGGCTCGGGCGTTAGCCGCAGCCCCCAGTAGAAGTTCCGAGCCTCGCGCCGCGTGATGCGGTGGCAGAGTCGTGCCGACGCCTCGATCTGATCGCTCGAAAGACCGGGAAATTGCGCGGCCGTATGGAGCCTCGCCTTCGCCACTTCCGCGCTGGCAGTTGTGTTGTTCACGACGCGGCCCTCATCCACATCGCCCTCGCCCATGCACGTCCGACCATCCAAGCCTTCGATCCCTTCCCCAGCGATGGCCGCTCACGCAGCACCGAGGCTCCCGCCCGCTCGACGCGAGCCAGCGTCGCCTCGCCCCCCTCGACAAAGAGCCTGATCACCGGCGACCACTCCGGCGGTACGAGCGAAGCAAGCCCTCTGCCGCGCTCGAACATTGCCCACGTCCGAGCCATCAGCGGCGACATCGCACGCTCATACCGCTCGGCAAACGCCTCGCTGATCGCGCCATCCCCCTTTTCACCCCTCGCACTCCGCACCGCACGCTCGATCTCGTTGGCATCAAGATCCATTTCAGCCAGTGGCAAGTAGACGCGGTCGCGCTCCAGGAGATCTCGCCGCACATCCTGCCAGAAATTCGTGAGCTGGAGCGCCGTGCAGACCGCGTCGCTCATCTGCAACATCTGCGGCGTGATGGACCGGAGCCCACCGTTACCCATCGCCAGGTGCAGCACCATGCGCCCAACGGGATTCGCCGAGCCGCGGCTGTACGCCACGAGTTCGTCCAGCGTTGAGTACCGCAGTACGCGCTGATCCTGCTCGAACGCGTCGATCAGGTTCGTCGCGAGGCTCTCGGGCATGCCGGTTCGTGCCGCAGTGTCCGCGAGCGCCACCACCACCGGGTGCCGCGCGTGACCGGACCAGCCCATGGCCACTTCCTCGCGGAGTGCGCCAAGCAGCGCCAGCGATCGGGCGCGTGCCGCATCATCCGAGCCCGTCTCATCCGCCAGATCGTCCGCCACGCGGCAGAAGGCATATACCGCAGAAAGATCGTCGCGTGCCGCCTCTGGCACGAGCGCAGAGAGAACCGGAAAGTTCTCCGAGCTCGCCCGCGCGAGGGATCGCACGGCCGCGAAGGCCTCGGAAGCAGTGGGTGCTACAGCGGGAATGTCAAAGGAGGGCCGCACAATCCAAGCGTACCACACGCCCGGCCTCTCAAGCTACGTTCCCGCCCCTCCTGCTGCTGTGCCCCTGCCTCCCTACCCTCTGGTCATGCGTCTCATCCTCGCCAATCCCCGTGGTTTCTGCGCGGGTGTCCGCATGGCCATCGACGTCGTCGATCAGGTCATCGAGCTCTTCCCGGGCGAACAGATCTACGTCTACCACGAGATCGTCCACCACAAGCACGTGGTGCAGCGTTTCGTCGATCGCAACGTGATCTTCGTTGATGACCTTGATGAAGTGCCCATCGGCCGGATCGTGGTCTTCAGCGCGCACGGCGTCTCACCCGCGATCCGTGCCCACGCCCGGGCGCGCGGCCTGACCGCCATCGACGCGACCTGCCCGCTCGTCACGAAGGTCCACGCGGAGGCAGTTCGATACGCGCGTCAGGGCTACCAGATCCTCCTCGTCGGCCATCGCAACCATCAGGAGATCACCGGAACGCTCGGCGAGGCTCCGGAGGTCACGCAGGTTGTTGAGTCAACCGCCGACATCCCCAACCTCAAGATCATCGACCCCGCACGCCTGGTCTATCTCACACAGACAACGCTCTCGGTCGACGACGCCAACGTTGTCATCAGCGCGCTCAGGGTCGCTTTCCCCCAGATCAAAGAGCCGCCGAGCTCTGATATCTGCTACGCCACCACCAATCGCCAGCACGCTGTGCGGCAGATCGCTCCCGATGTCGATCTGGTGCTGGTCGTGGGCTCCAAGAACTCCAGCAACTCCGTCCGACTGACGGAGATCTCACAGAACGTGGGCACAAGAGCCCACCTGCTTGACGACGCGTCGGAGATCAACTTGAGCTGGTTCGCTGGCGCGGACCAGCGCGTGCTGGTAACAGCCGGCGCGAGCGCACCCGAGGATCTCGTCGCGCAGGTCTGCAGGGCCCTGCTCACGCACTTCGGAGGCACCATCGAGACGCGCGATATTCACGAGGAAGATGTCGAGTTCGCGCAGCCAGGCGCGCTCCGGAAGATCATGGAGTCCCGCGGCATCAACCCCGAGTCGCGACGCATCCGCGTCAGTTCGCCCATCATCACCCAGGACCTCTACGGCGCGGTCCCCCTCACCATCAGCGCGAGGAGCTAAGCCAAACAGGCCCCTTGCCCACGCCTCAACCCCAAGTAGAAGGTTCTTGCTCTTCGCTCATCCTTTTCGCTTTCCACCTTCCATTTTTCGCTTCTCGCTTTTCCCATGCTCCACCCCACCAATCACATCTTCGAGTTCAACCCCGAGACCCTCGCCGACTGGTGCGACGCACGCCGCATGCCCGGCTTCCGCGCCAAACAGATCCTCGAGTGGGTGTATGAGAAGGGCATCGCCGATCCAGCGCAGATGTCGAGCCTCTCAAAGGTCGACCGTGAGGTCCTGTCGCGCGAAATGACCTTCCTCTCGGGCAAGGTCCTACGCCACATGCAAGCCACCGACGGGACGCAGAAGCTCCTGGTTGAGTGGGACGATGGCAACCCGCCGCCCGCCCCGCCCGAAGGCGTCGCCGACGCAGCGATCGCGCCCACACCCACTCTCACCACCAGCGCCACCGATCCCGCGCCCGGCCACAAGCGCCTCTCCCTCACGCAGGCCACCGAGGCCATCGGCGACACTTCACGCCAGACCGAGTGCGTTATGATCCCGGCCGAGAACGAGGAGGGTCAGAGCCGCTTCACCGCATGCATCTCGAGCCAGGTCGGATGTCCGGTGGGTTGCCGCTTCTGCGCCTCGGGCCTTACGGGGCTGGATTCCAATCTCTCGGCGGGCCGCATCGTTGAGCAAGTCTGGCAGCTTGGACGTCTCGAAGGTGTGCGCCGCATCACGAACGTTGTCTTCATGGGCATGGGCGAGCCGCTAGCCAACCTCGGCGCGGTCGTGCCCGCCATCCGCACCATCACGTCGCTCTGGGGCCTGGGCATCTCCGCCCGCAAGATCACCGTCTCGACCGTCGGCCTTCCCAAGGCGATCCTGAAGCTCAGCGAGCAGCTCGACCTGCCCGTCACGCTCGCGCTCTCGCTGCACGCGCCCACCGACGAGATCCGGCGCACGCTCATCCCCTGGGCCGAGTACACGACCATCGCCGACCTCCTCGCGGCGTGCCAGAAGTGGTTCGAGCGCACCGGCCGCGAGATCACGCTCGAGTACACCCTGCTCCACGGCGTCAACGACCGCCCCGAGCACGCGCACGAGCTCGCACGCCTGGCCCAGACCCTCCGCGCCAACGTCAACCTCATCCGCTACAACGAGGTGAAGGGCCTGCCCTTCTCGCGCCCGCAGAGCGAGGCCGTGCACGGATTCCAGAACGTGCTGCGGAACAAGGGCATCAACGCCCACATCCGCGCCAGCCGAGGTCGCGACATCGCCGCCGCCTGCGGCCAGTTGCGGCACGAGAACGCCGCCAAGTCCGGCTCTCGCTGACCCGCACTTCGACCGTCGCGTTCCGTTACCTCACGCGCGCCGCCGGTAGACCAGCTCCACATCACCGCTCAGGCGCTTCACACGCTGAAGCTCCAGCCGCGTGCCGCCCGCGAGCGCGTGCACCACGCGCCCGCCCGCTGGCGGCTTGGCGTTGTCATCGGCAAGGACCAGCGGCGCGACATACACCACCGCTTCATCGACCAGATCGAGCTCGAGCAAACTCCCCATCAGCCCCGGGCCGGATTCGACCATCACCGTCCAGCAGCAGCGCCGCAGCAACGCGCTCATCAGCTCCGGCAATCGAAGGCCGTGCCCGTGCCCGTTGGTGTTCACGGGGATGAACTCAACACCCGCCGCGAGCAGCGCCTCGCGCTTGTTCTTCACGATATCGGAAGCGAGCAAGTGCGCATCGCACGCCACCAGCGTCGGATACTCGCGCGCCGTCTTCACGAGGCGGCAGTCCAGCGGGATATCAAGATCGGTGTCCGCAACAACGCGGGCCGCCACACGCCGCGCCGGGCCCGTCGTCCGCGCGTTCAGCATTGGATCGTCCGTCACGACCGTGCCGATCCCCGTGAGGATCGCGTCCACGCGCCCGCGCAGCCGCTGCACACGCGCGCGGCTCCACTCGTTGCTGATCCACTTGCTCTCCCCCGTCCGCGTTGCGACTCGTCCATCAATCGTCTGCGCCCATTTGGCAATCACCCACGGCCGCCGCGCAGCGAGTCGATGCACGAACGGAGCAGCGAGCGACGATGCCAGTGGGCTCGAGTTCGATAGCTCACAGCGCACTCCCGCGGCCTCGAGCGCCGCGTGCCCGCCCGCCTTCAGCGGGTTCGGATCCGCACGCGCGTAGACAACTTCCGAGATCCCCGCCTCGATCAGCGCCTCCACGCACGGCGGCTGCTTCCCATGCGCGTTGCAAGGCTCCAGCGTCACAAACGCCGTCGCATCACGCACCGACTCACCGTTCGCCGCCGCGGAGGCGATCGCCTCGCGCTCGGCATGCAACCCACCAAACCGCCGATGGTGCCCGATGGCCAGCACCCGCCCTTCGCGCATCAATACACACCCCACCGGCGGATTCGGCTCCACACGCCCAACACCCCGCAGCGCAGCTCGCGCGGCCAGATCGAGATATCGCTTTCGTGCATCCACGGCTACAGCGTACGGGACGCGACCCAAGATTGCAGCGCCGTGACCTCGTGCCGCGAAGTCGTGACGCGACCTCGTGCCACGATCATTCCGAGCTTTGGCGGAATGGTCGTGGTCCCGGTCCCCACAGCCGAAGTCCTCGCCCAGAAGCGATCCTTTCGCCAAACAACAAGGCCCCGGAGCAACGCTCCGGGGCCTCTTGAAAATCAGTCGGACTCTTGTCCTCACGCCACCGCGATGTACGCCGCGAGGATGTCCCTTGCCGCAGCCAGATCCTTGACGTCGATCATCTCCGTCACGGTGTGGATGTAGCGCGTGCCGACGGTGATGCCCACCGCGCGAGCTCCCGCCGCCGCCTGCTGGGCCGCGGCACCGTCCTGACCGCCCGCCGCGAGGATCGTGCGCTGGTACGGGATCTTGTTCTTCTTGGCAATCTCCTCCATCTGCTTGGTCAGCGCATAGTCGGATATGAACGAGCTATCCTTGATGTGCAGCCCGAAGCCCTGGCCCTGGACCGTCACGGTCTCCTCGGGCGGCACGCCGGGCGTGTCGCAGGCGAGCGTGACATCAAGCCCAAGGCCGATGTCGGGCAGCACGCGATGGCTGGCGGTCTTGGCCCCGCGCAGACCGACCTCTTCCTGCGTCGTAAATGCAACGACGACCTCGCACGCGTGCCCGGTCGGGCTGGTATCGACCTTGCGGATGGCCTCAATACCCAGCCAGCAGGCGACGCGATTGTCGAGCGCCTTGGAGACAACCTTGGTCCCGATCTCGATCGCGGGCTCGTCCATCACGACGTAGTCGCCGATCTGGAACTTCTTCTTGACGTCTTCGGCCTTCATGCCGGTGTCGACGAAGAACTCCTTGACCTCCGGGACCTTCTCGCGATCCTTGGGGCTTGAGATGTGGATCGGACGCCCACCCGGATTCATCACGGCCTTGTAGTCGCCATCCTCAGCACACACCAGCACGCGCCGCGAGAAGAGGTTCCGCGTATCAAACCCGCCCGCGGGGTTGAGCCACAGGAATCCGTTCTTGTCAATCGCCGTGATATAGAAACCGATCTCGTCCATGTGGCACAGGAGCATGACGCGCTGCGGCTTGGCGCCCTTGGCTGCCTTGCCGCTGGCCTTGCTGCCCCGCGGCTTGCGCGTGCAGATGAGCGACCCCATCGCGTCGGTCTCGACCGTATCAAACAAGCCCTGGATCTCTGCCTCGATCAGCGTTCGCACGCGCTCCTCACGTCCCGGCACGCCGGGAGTTTCGCACAGGCGTTTGAGCAGGTCAATGTTCTCGGCGGGCTTGGCGGTCTTGGACTTCGCGGCGGGCTTGGCGGTGGGCATGATCTCTCCGATTGGCACGCGGATCGTGCGGTGTTGTGCCCGGGCGGCTCTGATGACTTCCGCCGGGGTCCGTCAGAATAGCGTGAAATCAGGCCTGCCGCGAGCCAGTGGCAGGCCGCCCCCACCAGCCTGAACGCTTGCCGCCGCCTTCACTTTGCCAGCAGGGCCGCCGTGAACACCCGTCCCGTCGTCTCCCGCTCCCAGGTGCTCGCCTTGCCGTGCTTGGACTCGTAGTAGGCCCAGATCTCGAACCAGTAACTCCTGAACGCGTGCTCACCAAACGGTGCGAAGTGCCCGTGCACACGCTTCATGATCTGCGCACTCGTGCCCGCGAAACCAAGCACGGTCTTGCCATGCCGAACGCTCTCGGTATCCAGCGGCAGTCGCCCGTATCGCCCCAGAAGCTGCATGATGTTCGCCGCGGCGTACGGACCAACGCCAGGCAGGTCCAAGAGCGCCTCGTGGATCTCCGCCTCGGGCGTCGCCGGATCCTCGAACCACGCCGGATCAACCTTGCCACTTCGGAAGAGCCGTGCCAGCTCAACCAGCCGCGCATCCCGGTATCCAACGCGGCATCTCGCCCGCAGCGTCGCGGGCCTCGTCCGCGCCAAGCGAGAGACCGACGGGAACGAGTGCAGTTCCAGCGGCGTGCCTCCCTTGCGACGCGCCGGCAGCACAAGCTTCTCACCCACCACCTGGCAGAGCCGCCGATTCATCTCAAGCGTGCCCGGCCACTGGATGTTGCAGCTCGTTACCGTCTTGATCACATCCTCAAAGAACGTCGGCGAGCGAAAAAGCCGCCCATATCCGGACCGCTTCCACCGCGGATCCACGCCGTGGAACTCGCCGATTGCCTCTGCACTCTCATCCAGCCGCAGCATCCGCGAGACCTGCCGCTTGAGTTCTGCACGCTCAGCCGTCAACACCGCGCGAGACAGCGTGAGCCGGAGCGCCGATCCCACCCCATCGCGCTGCGCAATCACTACACCGACCGGACCTCCCTTCCCAACATCCAGCACGCGCGAGAGCGTTCGAGTTCCGGGATCCCAGAAGTTCGGCCAGAGCAGAAAATAGCCGTAGGAACAGCAGTCTCGCGCGAGGTCAAAGTCCGCGGGAGTTGGCAGAGTGAGCGTGGGCAACGTGCCTTCAGTGCGTAGAAATCACAACACCTGCCGGGCCTCGGTCACGACGCCATCCGACGCGTCGCCGGAAAGAGATAGGTCGCAAGATTCACGCACAGCCGGTCGGCCACTCGTGCATACGTGGAATAGAGCTGATCGACCTGCACCGCCACTTCGCTCGCAGTCGTCCCCGCGCTGGGCATGAGGTCCTTGCTGCTGGCCATCAGCGAGTCAACCATCGGCCGGTCGCACTCGAAGTGGAAGAGAAATCCGTACGTGCGAATTCCGGCCTTGAACGCCGCGGCCTTTGCATGACGCGAGCCAGCAAGCACCGTCGCGCCCGGCGGCACCACCGAGACCTCCTGACCGCACGAAAAGAGCTGCGGGTGCTGCCACGCGAGCCCCGCGAGCATCGTCTCGGTCTGGCCGGGCACCGTGATCTGCAGCTCATCAAATCCCACGAGCGCCTTCTCACGAGGCGTGACCTTCCCACCCAGCGTGTGCGCAATCAGCTGCGCCCCTAGGCAGATCCCGATGATCGGGATGTTCCGCTTGTGCGCCTGCTTGATCAGCGGCATCTCCGCCTGCATCCAGGCATGGTTGTCGATGTCCGTCACGTTCTGCGGCCCGCCCATGATGATGAACCCCTGCACATCATCAAGGTCGGTGGGCAGCCCGTGCGCGCCTCCAACGCCATGCAGGTCCGGCCGCCGCACATCAAGGCGGAAGCCATGGTCGCGAAGCGTGATGCCCAGCCTGCCGGGGGCGCCGATGTCCGAGTGCTGCAGTACGAGGATCGCCATAGGCCCTCAGGATAGGAAGGGGCCAAGGCCAGGTGCCAGGCAAAGTGCCACGACCATTCCGAGCTTTGGCGGAGTGGTCGTGGTCTGGGTGACCACAATCGAGGCCACGCTCATCTCGTCAAACTGAACCAGCCGCGGCACCATTGTCCATGGACAGGACACTTCTTACCGCATCGCCGGCATCTTGCCCTCGCGCATCGCCCTGCGGAACTCTGCGATCTTCTGCCACGCCGGCTTCGGCGTGCCGCTGGCGTGCAGCAGACCGGCGCCGGGCATCTCGGGGCTCGCGGGCAGGCCGTCCTTACCCGGTGATCCGTCCGACAACTCGTGCCAGCACACACTCTGCACGTACGGCTTCGAGGCCGCGATGGCCAGCGCGTGCGCTGCCCACTCCGCCTGCGACGCGTCGCTCCATGGATTACGCCAGTGCCCCGGCTCGTACGGATCTTCCGGAGCCGCGCCCGCCCGAGGCAGGAATGGCTTGGGCGGGATCGGCACGCTCGGCGCTCCAAGGGCGGTGATCGCAAGTGGTTTCTCGAGCGCCGCAAACTTGTCCAGCATCGCCGAGAAGCTCAGCATGTCCCGAGTCGCGCACCCCGGCTCGGCATGGCCCATCTGCGTGCGCAGCGCAATCGCATCCACGTTCAGCCCGCCCTGCAGGCACGCCTCGGCGTAGAGATACGGCGGGATGCTGCGGCGATTGCTCGCGTGATACTCACCCCATGGCTGCGTGAGCTCGAGCTGAATCTTCGCCGTGGGGTGCAGCTTGCGAACGAGCAGTACGCACATGCGGGTCAGGTCCATGATCTGCTCGAAGCTCACGCGGAAGTTGGTGTTGACATGAAGACCGCTGGCCACCGTCCATCGCGCGATGGTCCGCCGGTACCGCGTCACCACCGCCTGCACATGCTCAAACACGAGGTCGCGCAGCGTCTCGTAGTCGTTCTCCCAGATGTAGAGCCAGTCGGGCGTGGCGCACTGTCGGAAGTCCACCAGCGGCCCCGCGTGCACGGGCAGCTTCGCCTTCGTCACCGCCCACTCGATCCAGCGATCCGTCTGCGTGAAGGCGTACTTGCCCTCGACAGGCTCCATATCGATCCATCGCATCGGCACGGTGATGAAGTCAAATCCCGCCGCGAGCGCTCGCTGCTGCGGCTCTGTGAACTGGCCCGGGCTCACCGCGCATCCAACCTGCGCCACGCCCGGCAGCACCACCTGCCCCGAGCCGGGGACGAGAATCGGCGCACCCGCGGGCGGAATCTCCGGCGTCAATCGCGCCAGGTGCGCACCCGCCTCCTTGTACGCCTGTCCACTCACGCGGCTCTTGAGCTGCCGCTCGGCCTGGTACATCGCCAGGCCCTCGCCCGCCGCGACGCTGAGTGAAATGGCCCGACCAGCCTGATGGTCAGCCCCCACCGCGTATCCGCTGCGAACCTCCCCCTCACCATCGCGCTGGCCAACGAGCGCCCGTGTGAAGGACCGGCGCGCTTCCTCAAACTGGAGCATCACGGGGTGGTCGCTGGCGATTTCCGTCATCAGCCCCCAGTCCTCAAGCTTGTTCAGGAAGAGCATGGTCCGGTGCCGGGCGAGCTCGATCGTGAGCAGGTACGGCCGCTCACGCGAGGGAAGCAGGCACGTCTGGATCGTCATGAGCCCCAGTGAGCCAGCGCCGTCGGGCCTCGCCAGCGGCATCTGCACCGCGAGGCCCGCTGTCTGAGCCTGCGAGGGGTCGCAGCGCACCAGCCCCGGACCGAGCGTTACCGTGCCCTGGGTGGGGATCTCATCGGTTCCCACGAGGTAGGCGTGCCGGGGCGGAAAGTGTGCCGCGTCCACGCCTTCGGCATCGAATACAACGAAGCTCAGCATGAAAGGCTCAGCACCCACGAACTCGGAAAGGGCGGCGCGCTCCAACGCGGCTCGATTAACCCCAGAGAGTTCGTGGCCTGCATTGTTGCCCCTTGGCGCGTGGGTGCAAGTCCCGCGACATAAGTCTGCTTGGGACTTTCGACACCCTCGCTCCATGTCGGCTTTGGTGGCCGCCCCGGGCGCGAGGTACGCTTGGGCATGCCTCCAGCCACCCCCTCACCCCTGCCCGCGAATGGTGCCCTCCTCCACTCTGACCTGTCGCTTCCCGGCCTGCGCCGCGGCAAGGTCCGCGACATCTATGACCTGCCGCCCGACGCCAAGGGCTGGCCGCGGCTGCTGATCGTCGCCTCGGACCGCATCTCCGCCTTCGACGTCGTGATGCCCACGCCCATCGCGGGCAAGGGCCGCCTGCTCACGGCACTCTCCACCTTCTGGCTCAGGCTGATCGAGTCCAAGGGTCTCTGCGCCACGCACCTGATCTCGGGAGATGTGGCGCAGGTGCCGGCCGCCGCCTTTGCCACGGCGGGCACCAGCCAGGCCGACCTCGCGGGGCGGATCATGATCGTTCGAAAGACGCGCGTGATCCCGATCGAGTGTGTCGCCCGCGGCTACGTCGAAGGGTCGGGCTGGAAGGAGTATCAGGCGACCGGCGCGATCTGCGGCGTCAAGCTCCCCGCGAGCCTCACGCAGTGCCAGAAACTCCCCGAGCCGATCTTCACGCCCGCGACCAAGGAAGAGCTCGGCAAGCATGACGAGAATGTCACCTTCGAGCGAGCGTGCGCGATCGCGGGCCGCGAGGTGATGGAGACACTCCGATCAACCACCCTCGCGATCTACGCTGCCGCGGCGGCGCACGCGCTGGCTCGCGGCGTCATCATCGCCGACACCAAGTTCGAGTTCGGCCTGCCCGTGAACGCGGCAGGTGAGCCGACCGGCGAGCCGCCGATCCTGATCGATGAGGCGCTGACACCCGACAGCTCGCGCTTCTGGCCGCTGGACTCATACGCGCCCGGCAAGTCGCAGAAGAGCTACGACAAGCAATACCTTCGCGAGTATCTCGAGTCGCTCGTGGCCAAGGGCTCTTGGGGCAAGCGGGCACCCGGTCCGTAACTGCCGCCGGAAGTCGTCGATGCGACGCTGGGCAAGTATCGCGAGGCGATGCAGCTTTTGACGGCGTGAGCAGCCGCGGCGAGTTGACCAGACATGTCAA
>Ga0105046_10014273_pt1 | contig 12253 bp, 8 predicted proteins | sample MAT03_FD_78385 | JGI IMG/M metagenome (GOLD analysis project Ga0105046, IMG submission 78385) | Freshwater microbial communities from Lake Fryxell liftoff mats and glacier meltwater in Antarctica - MAT-03 (megahit assembly) | ecosystem: Environmental > Aquatic > Freshwater > Ice > Liftoff...
AAACCGCTCTATGCGGCGATGGGCTTTGCGCCAATTACCACTTTTGCACTTCTCATGCCGCAGGCGGCATGAATCCAATTTATTGTTGAGCTGCATAGAGCAGTGACGAATCAAGAATAAACGCTAATTTAGAAACAACATCGGTGCTTCGGGTCTTGCCTGAGGCAACCGCTGTTTCAGACTCCGCCGAAACCACCACTTCGAGCTTAAAAACAGGAATCACTTCAAAAACTGGCGCGTTTTGTTGCTGGTCAAATAAGGTTGCACTCTGTGAAGGAATGGCCAGAAGGAGGAACGAAAAAAGAATTCTAGTCACACAAGTTTGAGCGAGGACAAAAGAATTTGTTACATGAATTTCGTAAAACAAAACGTCCATGAATCATTGTCACATTACGATCGTGTAAATCATTACTGCGGTCGCAGCAAACATCAAAGCGGCACAACTCCAGCCCAGCGATTTCAACAACGGCCCATTGCGATGTTTCCCCATCACATCCTCGCGGCTAGTGAGCAACACGACCAACACGAGCAACGGAGGAGCAAGAATCCCGTTAAGCACAGCTGCCCAAAAGAGCATTTTGACAGCATCGAGACCAACAAAATCCAGCACCAAACCTAAAGTCATTGAAACAGCAATGACCTCATAAAATCGCAGTGCCTGCATCGGTTTCGCATCGAGGGAACCCTCCCATGCCGCTGCCTCTGTAATGGCATAAGCGCATGAACCAGCAAGTACCGGTACGCCCAACATACCGGCACCGATCAACCCTAAGCTAAAAAGCCAAAAAGCTCCGTCACCAGCCATCGGCCGAAGTGCTTCCGCAGCATCGCGGGCGGTAGCAATCGTCGTCAATCCATGTGCATGCAGGGTGGCAGAAGCCGTGAGCATGATGAAATACATCACCAGCGTTGCAAAAAACATACCCGACACAACATCGTTCCGGCAAGCTTTTAACTCAGCAAGCGTGGCACCACGCCTGCTCTCAAGCGTAAGATTTCCTCGAGACTTGTCTTCTTCTACTTCTTGAGCCGCCTGCCAAAAAAACAAATAGGGCGAAATTGTGGTGCCAAGAATGGCAACCAAGGTAGCCCAATATTGCGGCGTCCAGGCAAGGCGGGGTGTGAGCGTGGCTTCGAGCACAGTTACCCAATTCGGCCGCGCCAGAAAAGCCGCCAGAATATAAGCGAGTAAAACCAATGTCAGCCATTTAAATATCCTGGCAATCGTTCGATAGCTCGTCCAGACAAGAAGAGCAAGAATCAACACAGCATAGGCAGGAGTCCAGAAGATAGTCTGCGTTCCTGTAAGCAGTTTCGTAACATCAGCCATCCCACCCAGGTCGGCCGCGATATTCACGATATTGGCGGTAATCAACAGCGCACAGGCAAACCACAAGATGGGTCTCGAATAATATACGCGAATCGCACCTGCCAAACCGAGACCTGTCACAAGGCCCAGCCGGGCGCACATCAACTGAACCGCACTCATCAACGGGAAAGAGAACAATGCTGTCCACAGCAGGTCATAACCGAAACTGGCCCCGGCAACTGAATAAGTGGAAATGCCCGAAGGGTCATCGTCCGCTGCGCCCGTGATCAACCCAGGCCCGAGCTTAGAGAAGAATCGCGACACTCGAGATTTCAATAGTGCAGTCCCAAACCACAGTGTCTCAACTTATCTACAAGGCCACGAGCCGTATATGATGTGGAACGTATGCGATATTCAATCCTCTTCACCCTCATTCTGTGTTCAACCGCAATAGGCCAGGACATGCGCCAGACCAATCTGCCTCCTCTTCCAAAGCTAGAAGTACGACGCGCGCTGAATCGAGTGATCGTCGATGGAAAGATCAATGAAGACGATTGGAAGCGTGCCGATGCCGTTACTTTTCAATTCCCCTGGGAAGACCAAAAGGGCGCAAAACAAAAGACCACCGCCCGGCTTCTATGGGACGACAAGTTCCTCTACATCAGCTATGAATGTGAAGACTCGGACATCACCGCGCACTATACAGACCGTGACGACCCAACCTATAAAGACGATGCCGTTGAGGCTTTCATCAATCCGCGCCCCGATCAAACCAATGGTTATTTCGGCTTTGAGATGAATGCCCGGGCCGTGATGTATGACTACATCTACTTTATGGGCCGTCATCTGCTGAAGCGACTGAATCTCGAAGGCTTGCAACTCTCCACTCATCTCAACGGCACGATGAATGCACGCGGAGATACCGACAAAGGCTGGAGCCTCGAACTCGCCATCCCCTTTGCTGAATTCGAAGGTCTGGGGAACGGCCAGCTACCGAAGCCAGGAGACTCCTGGGCTATTAACCTGAACCGCTGGGACGGCGTAGAGCCAGATCGTCGCTTAAGCGAATGGAGCGACTCTGGGATGGTGCAACCAAATCCACACAATCCCAGACGCTTTGGCGTAATGACTTTCGTGCAATAAACTACTCCACCCAAACCGTGGTGTTGGCAGTGGTCGTAGTAGACCCTATCTGCACCACGATCAAGTTTTGCCCAGCTACAGTATTGAGCGGTAACTTCACGTTTACCTGCACGACACCCTCAACCAGGCCGGGTGCGTTGCCTGCATATTGCACCGCCGCTGGCGCCCCATTGATGGTGACCAAGGTCTGCTGGTTCAGGCTGGAAATCCCAGCCGCCACGCGTCCTTCAAGGCCCGCAGGACTCATCGCGCCTGCGCCAGTCAGATACAACACAATCACCGATTCTTTCGCCGCACGATTGCTCGAAGTATTGAGAGAACCGTTCTGATTTAAAAGCGCCGCAGGGCCCTGCCCACTGCCATCCACCGTAAACAACCCCGGCTTTGAGCTGACAACCGGCAGCAGGAAGGGTGTGGATTGAAACCCGAGATAGTCCACAACAATTCTCGTTGAAGGCGAGCCCTGCAGGCTGTATGGAGCAATTACGCTGGCCTGTCCCGCTTGAGTGTAGATGATCGGAGCGGCAACTCCATCAAAGAGTACTCTCGTTCCGGCTAGCAGCGAAGGCACGGCGTTGTTCACCAAACTAAATGAAGTTAGACTCTGTGGACCAAGCGTGCCGCCAAAAATAACCAGCAGCTCACCAGGTGCAACACCGTTGGCACCATAACTGGCAGCACTGGTAATCGCGTTAATCACAGGAGACCCGGCAGCACCAACGCTGATGCCAAAATAGCTTGTCGCCGAAGAGCCGCTGGCATCGGTAACACGGGCGACAAAAAAGCCGGTACCCTGAAGCGTCGGAGACCCTGTAATTTGGCCAGTTGCCGGATTAAGAATCAAACCATTTGGAACAGCGCCAGAGCTGACCACCCATTGATAGGGAGGTCTGCCACCACTGGCCTCAAGGGTCTGGCTATAAGGCGATCCAGTCGCCCCGCCCGGCAAGGAAGGTGTCAAGATCGACAGGCCCAGTCCAGTCAACACCGAAATGTTGTACACAGCATTGGACGAAAACCCATTGCCATCCCGAACGAGAACACCAAAAGTGTAATCTCCAGCAGTGGTTGCTGTGCCGGTAATCAATCCATCGGCAGCAAGGCTCAAGCCAACAGGCAAGCCGCCCAAAGCGTTGCCGTTTAGCGTAAAGCTAAATGGCGACCGGCCAAAAGTGGGCACGGGCAATTGCGCCGAATAAGCGTTGCCTACTCTTGAAGTGCCCAGACGGACTGAGTTGGCAACCGTCACCGCGAGTGAAACATCCGAAGTAGCGCCGTTAGCATCGCTCACCCTTGCAGTAAATCGATAGACGCCCGGTGATAGCAGCAGCCCACTCATCAACCCATTGGGATCAAGCCTCACACCATTAGGGATAGACCCCGTTGGAATTGACCAGGCGTAAGGCGTGCGTCCCCCACTTGCCGACAGCAGGAACGAGTATGGGAAGTAAAGCAATCCAGGTGGTGGTGCCAGCGCGTTGATACTTAGCGAAATAGCCCCGGCAGAGATATCAATCGAGAAAGCGACATCGGCACTTTGTTGCAAGCTGTCGGTAACGCGAACGGTGAAGGAATAAATGCCCGGTGAGTTTGCGGTACCAGAAAGGATGCCTGTCGAACTCAAACTAAGGCTCGGTGGCAGTTGGCCGCTGGCCACTGAGAAGGCATAGGGCGGAGTTCCTCCAGCCGCTGAAATATTCTGACTGTAAGTTTGACCAGCCGTTCCGCCCGGCAGTTGCGAGGTGGTAATGGAAGGTCCGGCCGCTGTAATGACCAACGTGAAGGTAGTTTGTGCCACCAAATTTACTGCATCCGTGGCGCGTACAGAAAAGGTAAAAGTACCCGTAGATTGAGGCGTCCCCGACAAAATGCCGCCCAGGGAGAGACTAACGCCCGGAGGCAGAAATCCAGATGTAAGTGTCGAAAGAATTTCAAAGCGAACGGGTAGCGTTCCACCGGTAGTTTGTAGCGTCTGTGAGTACACCTGATTGAGCCGGCCGGCAGGCAGGGTCGTTGTCGTAAATTGCAAAGTGCTGGCAGCAACAGTCAGCGTAAAGTTTTGTAGCACGATGGAATTTGCACTATCCTGCACTCGAACCGTGAAGGGGAAGGTGCCTGTAGCCGACGCAACGCCATTGATCGTTCCGCTGCTGGACAGGGCAAAACCAGCGGGCAAAGTTCCGCTCGAGATCGAAAAGCTGTAAGGCGTCGCGCCGCCTACAACCAGCAGCGGAACACTATAATTCTGCCCAATCGAAGTGCTCGGAATACTGGTCGTTGTGAACTGCAGGACCGTCTGTCCGACAGCCACATTCAAAACTACTTGCGCTGTAGCGCCAACCAGATCTGTAACTCTGAACGTAATCACACTGAGCGAAGTAGTTACAGGAATACCCTGGATCAGACCGCTTACGCTGAGCGTAAGCCCTTGCGGAAGGCTGCCGCTGACAATCGAGAAGGCGTAAGGCACTGAACCACCGCTCGCCAGAAGCTGAAAACTAAACTGCTGATTGATCGACCCCTGTGGAATGTTGGTAGTCAGAAAGCTCAAAAAGAAAGATCCAATCGTGAGATCAAACTGCTTCTGAGCCGCAATTCCTGTGGCATCGGTTGCTTGCACTGTGAATTGAAACAATCCAATACCAGACGGGATACCAGCCAAAAGTCCCTGGCTCGACAATGTCAACCCGCTCGGCAATCCCCCTGCAACAACACTCCAGTTGTAAGGGAATTGTCCGCCACTAGCCGAGATTTGAGAAGAGTAAGATTGACCCACCTGCCCATTCGGCAGGGATGTGGTGGAAACGAAGAAATTGGAAATGCCAATATTGATGGACAAACTACGCTGTGCAATTGCACCTGTTCCATCCGTCACGCGGAGCAGGAACGTATAGTTGCCCCCAGTAGTCGGAGTTCCAGAGATTCCGCCAAACTGATTTAAAGTCAACCCTGGAGGAAGAAAGCCATTCACAATCGAAGGCGTATAGGGTGCAACTCCTCCCGAGAAACTCAAAACAGCGTTGTAAGGTTGATTCAATTGGCCCGAAGGCAATGAGGTGTTGGAGATCACAAGATTGCCACTGGCGCTGATAAGAATGCTGAGGTTCGCCGTGGAAGTTGTTCCCAACGAATCCGTTACCCGCACGGTAAAGCTGGAGCTTCCCGAGCTATTGGGAGTACCGGAAACCTGACCTGTTCCAGATAAATTCAAACCAGAAGGCAATGATCCACTTTGCAGTAAGTAGGTATAGATTCCAGATCCGCCGCTGGCAGCAAGCTGAGACGAATAGAATTGCCCCAGCACGCCACCGTTCAGATTTGTAGTCGTGATCGTGACAGCGTTTGTGTTAACCAGGATGGACAAATTGAATATCGCCGTCGCAGCTACTGCATCTCGCGCCTCGACAGCAAAATTATAGATGCCGACAGCACTGGCAGTGCCGGTAAAAGCCCCGTTCGCCGCCAAACTGATCCCAGGCGGCAAACCGCCACTGACGATCAAGAATGAATAAGGCGCAGCCCCCCCACTGCCGCTCAAGTTGACCGAATAAGCTTGACTCAGTTGCGCAGTAGGCAAGTTAAAATTGCTCAGGCTGAGGGCCGAAGTATTGATGCTGAGTGAAAAATTAGACTCCGCAGCCGTACCCGAATTGTCAATCACTCGAACCGTGAAAGAAGAATTTCCTGCAATAGCAGGAACACCCGTGATGAACCCGGCCAAACTCATCGTCAGGCCATTCGGTAGCAGACCAGCGCTGAGAATAAAGTTGTAAGGTGGATTCCCGCCAGAGGCTGAAATATTTCCAGAATAGGGTTGTCCCAATCGGCCAGAAGCTAAAGACAAGGTTGTGATCTTGACTCCGGCTGAACTGACGACCAACGACACGGTCGATTGAGCAGATGCTTGTGCTGCATCTTGAACTCGGAATGTGATCAAAAAAGTCCCCTCAACCGTGGGCGTGCCGCTGATGGTGCCATTGGAGAGCAAGGTCAATCCTTGTGGCAATGCTCCCGAAAAAATCGAAAACTGGTATGGCGTACTACCACCTGTCGCACTCAGATTTGCGGTGTAACTCAGATTCGAAAACGCAGTGGGCAAAGAATTCGTATTCAGCGAAAGATTATTCGAAGAAATGGTCAGCGTAAAACTCGCCTGATTCGTAGAATTCTGTCCATCCGTCACCCGCACGCTGATCGGAAAACTGCCTGCCACAGAACTAAAGCCTGAGAGTACACCGCTGGACGAGAGGCTGAATCCACTCGGAAGCGTTCCGCCAACAAGACTGAAGTTATAAGGATTGAATCCTCCGCTCGCTGTGAATGTGAATGAGTAATTCTGGTTGATCACCGCATTCGGTAATGGCGCATTACTCAAAATCAACGTAATGGAATTGATGACCAAATTGAAGTTTGCGGTGACCACTGCACTGGTGCTGTCCTGGGCGCGAAGCACCAGCGGAAAGCTACCCGACACACTTGGTGTTCCCGAAAACGTACCGTTGGTGAAATTGATGCCTGTGGGCAATGATCCAGTGAGGATCGAGTAGTTATAGGGTGCGGTTCCACCAGCTGCACTAATCGTTGCCGAGTACGCAGAAGCAACTTGCCCCACGGGCAGAGGTACTGGATTAATCGCAAACTGAGCTGGAACAATGGTAATTGCAAGCGGTCTTAGCGCGGAGCCGCCGCCCACGCTCGAATCACTCACCCGGATTGTAAAGTTTGACGCGCCGAGGGCCGCCGGTGTCCCGGAAATGACACCAGAATTGGAGAGACTCAATCCTGGAGGCAGCGCACCGCTGAACACCGAGATGAAATACGGCTGCGTTCCGCCAGTAATGGTCAATGCCTGGCTGTAGAAGCCACCCAAGTTGCCGTTGGGCAGGCTGGTAGTTCCAATCGCCAAGAGATTAGAGTTGATTCGAATCGTAAAATTCGCAAGAGCAATATTCCCTCCTGAATCTCGCACCCTGACCACAAAACTGAAATCTCCCACCACGTTCGGCACTCCGAGAATTGTTCCGTTGGAGGCGATCGTCAGTCCATTCGGCAAGAAGCTATTAGACTCCAAATCCCACAGGTAGCTACCCGTGCCACCCGCTGCGCCCAACGACGTAATGTACGATGCGCCCGCTTGTCCTTGCGGCAGAGAAGACGTCAGAATCTGCAACCCGCTGCTGCTATTTACCTGCAAAGTAAGCGGGATATCGTTGAACAAGTTGGTACTGTCAACGACACGAACTACGAAGTTAAAAGTGCCCGCATTCTGAGGAATTCCACTCAAAACATTTGCACTCACAGACAGGCCTGAAGGCAGCACCCCACTCCAAATCGAGTAAGTATAGGGAGCGGTACCGCCGATCGCGACAAACGTCGCGGAGTATTGCGCCCCCTGCGATGCCGGTGTCAAGTTTCCATTCGACAAAGTGATTGCCGAGAATGCCGGAACCACAAACGAAAGTGTCAGAAGCAGTGGGGAAATGAATTTAAGAAATGTCATAGGAATTAGTGCAAGCCTCTTTTCTTCAGCATAGATCATTCGTTAATCTTGATATTTAGCCATGCGAAACTGTTTCACCTTTTCTTTGCTCACCATCTGCCTTTGGGCGGGGGATCTGGAGCGTGCACTTGAGAAGCGAATTGCCCAAGGCCCGGGCAAGGTCTTTTTAGCCGCCAAGAATCTGAAGACTGGACAATCAGTTGAAATACGCGGCGCGGAGATGGTGCGAACGGCAAGCACGATCAAATTGCCAGTCGTGATAGAGGTGTATGCGCAATCGAGTGAGGGCAAACTGCAGCTGGATGAAGAACTTGAGATGAGGCAGGTAGATATGGTCTCAGGCAGCGGAGTTTTACGGGAACTCAGCCCCGGCACCAAACTCAAACTTCGTGATATCGCCAACCTCATGATCGTCGTCAGTGACAACACCGCTACGAATATGTTGATTCAGCGAGTAAGCGCCGACAGCGTCAATGCGCGGATGGATCAACTCAAGCTACCCAAGACACGAGTGATGCGAAAGATTCGTGGCGACGGTACGCAGCTCAAAGAAGCCCAAGGCTGGTCTAAGGCTGGCTTGCTCGAAGAGAACAAGAAATACGGGATCGGTTCATCCACATCGCTTGAGATGCTAAAACTGCTCGAACTACTCGAAACAGGCAAATTGGCTGGAAGTAAAGAAATGATTGAGATCCTAAAGCGCCAACAGTACAACGACGGCATAGGCCGTAAACTGAGCGGCCTAACTATTGCCAATAAGACTGGTGCCCTCGATCATCTGCGCAGCGACGTGGGTATCGTCTACACAAAGGCCGGTCCAATCGCAATGGCAATCACCGTAGAAGACATTCCCGGTATCGATTACGGCGAGGACAACCCTGGACTATTGATGATCGCCGATCTTGCCAGGCTGATCGTCGACCAACTGGGCAAATAGCTGGACAAATAACTGCTAGGCGTGTAAACCCAAAGCGTGATCGAGCGTCGCCGACTGTTGATCTTTCTGCGCCATGCCTGCCAGAAAATTTCGAATAAACTCATCCATGTCTCCGTCGGCTGGTGCACGAATCACAGTCCAGTCCAGCGCAATCGGCAAAATCACTTCTTGACCGTCAAAACGAACACTGATCAAGTGCTTCTCGCCAGAAAGTTTTCGCAGCGCAGAACGATGAAAGTCGAGGTCCAGATTCTGACTATCGAGCACCACCAGACACTCGTCATCGTAGGGCGTAATGTCGTACGCCGCCGGCCAGCGCACCAGCAAAATCTGAATCACATAATCTAACATCCGCTGCGCGACATCGGCCCCGTAGCGATCCCGGATAGCCTTCAACCGGCGAACACGAAGAATCGACAGTGCCGGCCCAGTGGTATGTTTTGGCGGAATCTTCGAGCGTAGGCTCGATACACTTCGGTGTAGCGCTGACATATGTTCGAGCATGGCCGACTGATTCTCCTGCTGAGCACGACGCGCCTGAAATAGCTCAGATCGCAAACTGGTGAGGCAAGAATCCAAATGCTGCCGTAACGTGTGGATATCTTCAAGCGTGTGCCCAGCCTGAAACTTGTCACGAATTTCTTCCATGCTGCCCAGAAATTGATCCTGATTGCTGGAACTGCCATGTAACAGCGTTGCCAATGCTCGAATGCTGGTAGCAAGATCAAAGCCCACCGAATCGATGCTTTGCGCCAGATGCTGAAAATATTGCTGGACCGATTTACAGGAATGACTACTGGCATCGAGAACAGTCGCTTCCTCCTTGCCGTCTTCTACCTTTGAAGCCAGATCATCCAGTGAAGCCGAAAGCTCCTGATGATTCAGGCCCCGGGCACGGATCAGATTTAACTTGAGTGCTTGAGCCAGTAAGCCAAGAGCCCTGCCTGCCGCCTTAGAGCTCCCTGCTTTAGAAGTGGACGCGGAATTGATGCTTTGGAAAAGCGAAATCATTTCTGGAAATAACCTCGATGGTTCTTATCGGTCCAGATCATCTCTTTGATAGTGTTTTATAGACGTGGCAACAACAACTCTCGCTCCCTCTGGACAACCCACCCTCGGCATCAGTGAAGGCAGGCGTTGGACAATCCTTGGTCTACTCTGCCTCGGCTTCATGATTGCGTACTTCGACCGGGTCACACTCTCGGTTGCCCTGGCCGACAAAGACGGCTTCTTGAGCTTCTTCAAGCTCAGCAATTCTGATCGCGGCCTTCTCAATAGCGCTTTCTTCTGGAGCTATGCTCTACTGCAAATCCCCGCCGGCTGGCTCGTAGACCGCTACGGCGTCAAATGGACTTACACCGTCGGCTTCCTTCTGTGGAGCCTGACCAGCGCAGCAACGGCGTGGGTCGGCAGCTTTCAAACTTTGTTTCTCTTGAGAATTCTGTTGGGCATCGGCGAAAGCGTAGTGACCCCTGCAGCGATGCGCTGGATTCGCTTTAACTTTGACGAGCGACGACGCGGCACTGCCGTCGGCATCCTCATGGCAGCAGCCAAAGTAGGCCCGGCCCTCGGCAGCTTTCTCGCCGTCAAACTACTCGGGAGCGTCGGCTGGCAGCTCATGTTTCTCACCATCGGTTTAGGAAGCATGCTCTGGCTCGTGCCTTGGCTCTTTCTGATGTCTAACGATGACCGCGCCCGCGAAAAAGAAGCAAAACAGGCCGACGGCGGCAAAGAAATCAGCTTCTCCACCGTCATGGCCAGCCCAGTCATTTGGGGCACCATCGTCGGTACCTTCTGTTACCAATACTTCGTCTACTTTGCACTCACCTGGATGCCTGCTTACTTCAAAGAAGCCTTCAAAATGTCGCTCAACGACAGTGGCGTTTTCACAGCGGCCAGCTTCCTTTGTATGGCTGTGGTGGCAACCGTGGCCGGCTTTGCCGCCGATGCCATGATCGGCAAGGGTTTTGATGCTGTCGCCGTCCGCAAGGGTTTTACCATCGCTGGTTTTCTCACTGCCGGTGCCGGGCTGGTGGCCGCGTTAAACACTCCACCAGAAATTGCAATGTGGATGGTGATTGCCTCTCTCGGTGGTCTCGGCCTCACCACTGCCAACTATTGGGCGCTAACGCAGACGCTCATCCCTGGCGCAGCCGTCGGTCGCATTGTTGGCGTCCAAAACTGTGCCGCAAACGTGCCCGGCATTGTGGCCCCGATTTTAACCGGCTGGCTGATCCAGACAACCGGCGGCTACCAGGGCCCGATTCTTGCCGTGCTCTTTTTTCTTGGCCTTGGCGTTACGATGTACCTTACCGTAATCAAGCGTAAATACGCGCCCAAGGCCGTTTAGCTACTTTGCTTCCGGCAGATAGTTCTGCGCTGGCAGGCTCCGGTAGATCGTCGTTTCGGCGCCCGTAAGCAAGGGATAGATTCTGGCAACAAGCTTGTCATAGGCCGCTTTGCCCATTGCTTTCTCCAGCGGAAGTGTTTCATCAAAAGCAGCCATGCTGTCCATTCCAGTCACAGTCGCAAATTGATTCATCGTCTGCCCATAACGGACGCGGCTGGCCATGTAGAGCTTTACTTGAGCCTTCTTGAGTACCGGGGCAACCTCGGTTTTAACGATTGCCTCATATTCTGCCATCTTGTCGGGCTTCACGGTAGAACGCAGAATTCGGACATACTTCGGCATGTAGTTCATATCCGGGCGAACGCTGGCTTCAGAGATCAACTCGTCGACTACGGTTTCCTGCGAGCTGATGCACTTCATGATGCGTGACCGGGCCGCAACCACCTCTCCACTTAACGTGGTTGCGGATTCATCCATATCTGCAAAGCTCTTGTAGTATCGAACCAGGATCACTTCCGAAGGACCCGTCGTCGACTGCCACCAGGTCTGTCTCCTCGGATGATTCATCTTCTTCAACGCCTTCGCGTCGGCTTCCACAGCCGCTAGAAACTCGGCGATCATGTCGGGCTTTATTTGAAACCGGACTAATCTGCGCAGGTTCGCGTCTTGACTCCAACCGGGAACAGTGCTCAACAGCAACGTCGCTGCCATTAACATCCACTTCATTCTTGTAAACATAAATGCTCTCCTCAAACTACGGTCCCGCGTACGGCGTGAAGCACGGAATCCGTTCAATCTAAGGAGCGCAACAAAACGCCCGAACCCGCCAAAATATCGATACGCTGTAAATGCTCACTGCTCCGGTGCACAGCATTCTCCACTGGGATTGCGCCCAAGCTTACGACTTTAAAATCGCCACAAAGACGATCGCTCAGCCGTAGCCGCTTGCCCACTAAACCACAACGGATAAGCGTGTTGTTTGAAAGCTGGTGTCAGACGATTGTTGATAAGCGA
>Ga0105046_10014276_pt1 | contig 12252 bp, 6 predicted proteins | sample MAT03_FD_78385 | JGI IMG/M metagenome (GOLD analysis project Ga0105046, IMG submission 78385) | Freshwater microbial communities from Lake Fryxell liftoff mats and glacier meltwater in Antarctica - MAT-03 (megahit assembly) | ecosystem: Environmental > Aquatic > Freshwater > Ice > Liftoff...
GAAAAACCGGATTCACTTCCCGGAACTGCCGTGCAGGATGCTTTGGCCGGGACCCAAACCTTAAAAATCAAGAACAACGAAACCATTCAACCCGGTGGTTATGTGCTTGTTCAGGACAATCCACCGGATACTTCGTTGTCTAAAGAGCTCATTTATCCTCTAAAAAATATGGGAGAGAGCCACAGCAGGATGGGTGTAAAATATGCGCTGCCAGATTACCGGAAACCGGGGCCATAATGGATTTCATATCAACGGCGGATCTACCCGGAATTTATGGATGAACCTCAAAGGAGGAGAAGCCATGCATACGTACAGCATGAATGGTTTCTGCTCCGGAAACGTATTTCACATGTGCTTTACTTCGGCTCCAACCTCGGTCGATTGCCATGGTTGTTTGTGCATCCAAAACCTGTTTGATAATATTTATGGTGCCGTGGTTCAAAACGGAGGGAATAACAAAGCTGTCCCTCCGGCTCATGCACAGGGTTTGGTTTTGTATAATTTTCAGACTGGATTGGAAAATGCCTACAATGGTCGTGCGGTTACCCAGATTTTGAAAACTCCCATGTATCCCGGGATCCGGATTGTGGGTTTGAAATCGCTTTTGGGCTATCCGGTTTTTATTGAAGATGAAAACGGAGTTCTTCACCGGAAAGATTTTTCAACCCCCTTCGGATCGGTAGAAAAATTGAATACCTCTGCTGGTCCGGAAATCTCTTCCCTTTACCAATGGCAGCATAAAAAGCGGTATGGAAGTCTTTTGCCTGTGGAATCCGGTAAATCACATCCGGAAGAATCGGAGGAGTAAGAGTTTCTGACCAGAATATTGGTTTTTGCCTGGTAAAATTCACAATAATGGGATTCATTTAAAGCAGTGAGCCGAAGTTGCTCTTGCTCTTGCACTTTGCCTATATTCTGCCCCCATCGTTCTCTCATCCTTTTTCTCAACCTGGCTTATAAACTCAAACCAACACGAGAAAACCGGAGGAATCAAAGTTTCGTAGCATAAAATTTCGTTTTCTACAATGTGAATTTCATCGAACTCCAGATCTCAGGAATCGTGTGGTGGGCGGCAATTTCCCGTCATTCGCTTCAATCTGTTTCCTGGCGCAGAAGCCAGCCCAAAACAGGATTTTCGCTTCTACCGGGGCCGCAAACCAATGTAGAATCACCGCCGTAAGCACATCGACAGTAGCCAAAACCCAGTAACGTAAATGGGACCAGGCCCCTTTTAACTTTATCAATAGGGTGATAGACGAGTTTATTAGTCTCAATAGGGTTTATTGAAAAAGTCGGTGAGTAATCTAAAATGCTGATAATCAAAGCTCCCTCTCCTCGGGAGAGGGTTGGGGTGAAGTCAAAATGGAGGTTTTATGCCAAATAAGATGGGTTTTAAAAATGTAAAGTGCAAGGATTTTGAACTGTCTCATCAAATACCCTTGTATCTGTTTATTGAAATACTTCACAACCATCTCATCAAATCCATAAAAGACTTTTTCAGCAAGCCTATAATACTTCATTGATTTCATCCTGTATAAGCAAACGCAAAGAGCATTTTGTGTTCGATAATGGAGTCTGTTTTACCCGATCTGTCAAAATTAGGTAAGAATGTCCTTTAACCTCGCCAAAATATTATCTTACCGAATCATTCATATCCTGCTGAAAATCATAATGTTAATTTCCTTTTCGGATTTAGACATAATCAATTAACCTCATGCTAATCTTAGGTTTGGCATATTGCAGCCTGATACACAAATACTCTGTTTATGATTCGATTTCTCAGTTGCCTTCTGACGGTTCTATGTCTGGCATCAACCACTAAAACCTGGGCTCAAACCGCCCTTCCTACTTCCTGGAATTTCTCTACTCCTGTCATTACAGATCCTCCAAACGGATGGCAGATCAGTAATGCATTGAATGGAACAGGAGGATTAACCTACACTACAGCAGCCAATTCATTTGGTGGCGATAATATTTCTGCACGATTAGATGCCACAGGTGAATTTGTTAAAATCTGGTTTGCTGATAAGCCAGGCCCTGTTTCTTATTACATCAAAGGTACCGGAATCTCCCCCAATCCTCCTTTTCAAGGTCTATTCAGTGTTCAGGAATCGGTGGACGATGTAACCTACACCGATCTAAGGGTTTTCAACAATGCCAATCCCATGCCTGGTGGAGCCATGGGTGCAGCCAACAAGTTTGTAGACAATCCGGCGCCAACTTCCCGTTACATCCGGCTCATTTTCAATACTAAAGTGTCCGGCTACAACGTCGCTTTGGATAGTGTTTTAATCAAATCTGCACCACCAAGTCCTGCAGCCAGCATCACAGTTAAAGTAGGAACCAGTGTAGTTATTCATCAAACTACGTATCCCATCGGAATTGCGCCGGCAACCAGTTTTGTTATTCAAAACAACGGAACTTCCCTGGCCTTGCAAATAGACAGTGTGCGTGTTACCGGAAATGCAGCGGGAGATTATACCATACCTTCCATCCCAGCATCGGTGGCCGCAAATTCGACTCAAATTATGTTGGTTAATTTTCTCGCATCCACTACAGGATCGAGAAAGGCGACTTTAAAAATTTATTCCAACGACCCGGAAAAGAACCCATACATCATTCAACTGTACGGAATTGGAGGTACTCTGGCCACAGAACCAACCTTTGCCCCTGCTTCTTTGCTGGCAACCAATGCAACCTCTTTTGGCTTTCGTCTGTCAATGGCCGCCCTTGCTGACGCACCGGAAAAGTACATCATCCTTCGTAAAAAAGATTCAGATATTACAGATACCCCATTGGATGGAACATCTTACCAGGTAGGGGATAATGTGGGCGGCTCAGTGGTTGCCTACATAGGTGATTCTGCTGTCACCAACCTGCGATCAAGGTATATTTTTGCTAACACCAATTATAATTTCAAAGTCTTCAGCTTCAATGGGCTTGCAGGATTTGAAAACTACCTTATTTCTTCCTCTGCCAATGCAACCGTAACCACGTTAGGCAAGCAACCTGGTAATTATTACATTGGGATAAACCCAGAGCTTCCGACTTTTGTAAATGATCTTCGGGATAAAATCAACCAACATGATACTGTTTTTTATTCGCAGTATGCCCCAAGATTGGTACAGAATTATCTCTCAAGAGATACAACGGGAGGTAGAGAAGTAGTGAACTGTGTATATACAGGAATCCCATACATTTATAACGGCGCTTTTAGTTGGTGGACCGGTCAGGGAGGAAACCTTGCTTTATTAACCCGTGAACACACCTATGCCCAAAGCTGGATGCCTTCAAACGGAGGCCCAGCCTCATCATGGCCAAATGCTTCCAATGGAAAAGAGTTTCCGGAATACAACGATATGCACAATTTGTTTCCTGCCCATCAGATCAATGCAAATGCGAGACGGTCAAACAATCCTTTTGGAGTAGTTGTAAATGCAACCTATACTTCTCCAACAGGTGTGGGTAAAGTGGGTACCAATTCGGGTGGAACTGTAGTATATGAGCCTAAGAATGACCACAAAGGCGATCTTGCCAGAACGCTCATGTATATGTCAACCTGCTACAATGGCGTTCAGGGCCAGGAATGGAAATTTCCATCCAACCAGAGTCCGGCAATAATTATGCAATGGCATCAGCAGGATCCGCCAAGCAACCTGGAAATTGCCCGCCATGAATACATTTTCAGCCTGCAAAAGAACCGTAACCCGTTTATTGACAACCCGGAATGGGCATCAAGCATCAATTTTGCAACCATGGGATATCTGCCAACCGCAGTCAATCCACTTGAATTCCGGAATTCCATTGCTACCTGGCCAAACCCATCGGCAGACCGGATTAATGTGGATGCTACCTTGTTTTTCCAACCTTCCATGAAATACGATTGGGTCAATGCCAATGGTCAGGTTCAAGGTTCAGGAACCATTCAGGCTCCGATTACCCAGCTCCAATTGCCGGAATCCAAAGGAGTGTATTTCCTCCGTATCTATTCTGATACTGGGGTCAGGGTGGCCAGAGTGATGAAAGATTAACAGAATTCAGGCACATTAAAAAAGCGGACTTTTTACAGAAAGGGTCCGCTTTTTTATTTCACCGGGGCAATATCCAGTCTCGTTCAATTCCATCTACATTTGTTCCAAAATCCTATTCTGTTGGCTTCTTCATTTTTATCCGGTTTTATTGCAAGGCGACTCCAGTTCCAGAAAGGAAGTTCGTTTTCTGCCACCGTAATTCGGATTTCAAAGATTTCTGTGTCCCTCGGAATTGCCATTCTCTATGTTTCGGTGGTGATTTATGCTGGTTTTGAAAAAGAAATTAAACAGAGGATGTTTTCAGTTGGAGGGCAGGTAAGTCTGCGTCAATATTCAACAGGAACCTTGTATGAAGAAGTTCCTTTAGATGCAAAACCCGAATATCTGAAAAAACTGAAAGCATTGAAAGAAGTAGCACATGTGCAGTCATTCGCATTTAAACCTGCGCTAATCAGCAATGAACAGGAAGTTGCCGGAATCGTTTTGAAGGGAATCGCAAACGATTTTAATCTGAAAGCCTTTCAAACCAATGCAGATCAGCCGCTAAAACAAGTGCCTGTCGAAGGAGAGATATGGATAAGTCAGCGAATTGCACGAACGTTGGAACTCCACCGGGGATCTGAAATTGTCCTGTTTTTCTTGCAGGAACCACCCAGGTACCGCAAAATGAAGGTTACCGGAATTTACCAAACGGGTTTAGAAGACGTAGATGAAACCATCGCTTTCGTTAACCTTAATCTGATTTCCGAAATCAACGGTTGGGACCCGGGCAAGGTTGGCGGATTTGTTGTGTTTGTGAAAGATTTTGATGATTTTGCACAATCCCTGGATGCCATTGAAAAGACAATCCCTTACAATATGGGCACAGAACCCATTACCGTGGTACAAGCCCAATTGTTTGAATGGCTGGATGTTATAGGAAGGAATGTATTGGTGATGTTTATTCTTGTGGCGATGGTGGCAGGATTTAACCTCACAGCCACTCTTCTGATTATGGTGGTGGAAAGAAGGAAAATGGTGGGCGTACTCAAAGCGATGGGTGCAGAAAACAGCCTGATCAGAAATATCTTTATCCGCAATGGCCTCTCCATTATGTTTCAGGGAATGCTTTGGGGAAACGCCATTGGTTTGTTGTTTGCGGTGATTCAATCCAATTTTCACCTTATTCCTTTAGATCCGGAAAATTATTACCTTTCAAGCGTACCCATTGGCTGGGATTGGTTTTCCATCCTGGGAATCAACCTGGGCGTATTTGTCATTTCCTGGCTGGTGATCCTCATTCCTGTTCAGATGGTCAATCGCATTCAACCTGCAGAAGCGGTGAGAGGATGAGTTTGTTGTTCTCGGTTATGTATGAATGGTTCGTGGTTATGGGTTAGTGATAATTGGTTATACGTTATTAGTGTGTTTGTTTCGTTTGCGGAATCTGTAGTAAGTACGCATCCAATTTTAAAATCATAAGCCACTGATAATCAAAACTCCCTCTCCACTTTGAGGGCTGGAGTGAGGTCAAAATAAGGTTTCACATATAATCTGGCGGGTTAGTCTTTAACGACATTTTCAGCAAACCCTAAGCAGGGCCCGTTGAAAATGTCGGCATGCAATCTTGTTGAGGATGAGCACTCTATCAACTTTTCAAATCCATCTTTTTTTAGAGTACCAATAATTTCATGCTCTTCGTTTTTTACTTGAATCACGTGAACTTTCCTTAATTAACAGGAATATAAATATCAAATGTTGCTCCTTTATTTAACTCGCTTGTTGCGGTAATGATACCGTTGTGATTCTCTACTATTTTTTTTACGATGGCAAGTCCGATTCCACTGCCCACATATACGTCTTTGCTGTGAAGTTTTTGGAATACTCCAAAAATGCGTTCGCTGAAATGGGGTTCAAAGCCGATACCATTGTCTTTAAAGGTGATATTGCAATAGTTTTTTTCAGGAGAAAGCTTTTCTACATTTAATTTACTGCCCTTTACAATTTTACTCTTTATAGTTACCTTCGAAGGTATGTTGACCTGAGAAAACTTAAGTGCGTTGCTTATGAGGTTGTAAACGAGTTGGCGAAACTGAAAAGGAATGATGTTGGCAGAGCAGAGTTCACTAGCATCGATGGTGGCGTTTTTATCTTTTATGGTGTCTTTTAATTCCTCTTTTACATCATCAATGATTGTACTGAGTTCTGTTTTTTCAAACTTACGATCCATTTCGTTGATGCGAGAGTAAGCAAGCAAATCGATGATTAGTTTCTGCATTCTTTCGGCCGATGACTGAATCCGTTGGAAATAATCCTTGCCATTTTCAGACAAGGTTTCATTTTCCTTGTTGAGAATGATTGAGATGAACGTTTGAATTTTTCGCAACGGCTCCTGCATATCGTGGCTTGATATATACGTAAAAGAAAGCAGTTCTCTATTTGCAATTCTTAATAATTCGGCTTGTTTTTCTTTTTCTTCATTTTGAAAAGCAAGCTCTATGTTGGCAACGCCTAACTCATCAGCTCTTTTTTCTTTTTCATCGTTTTGAAAGGCAAGCTCTATGTTGGCAACACCCAACTCAGCAGCACGTTTTTCTTTTTCATCGTTTTGAAAGGCAAGCTCTTTATTGGCAACGCCTAACTCATCAGCTCTTTTTTCTTTTTCATCGTTTTGAAAGGCGAGCTCTTTGTTGGCAATGCCTAACTCAGCAGCTCGCTTTTCTTTTTCATCGTTTTGAAAGGCAAGCTCTATGTTGGCAATGCCTAACTCATTAGCACGTTTTTCTTTCTCTTCGTTTTGAAAGGCAAGCTCTTTGTTGGCAATGCCTAACTCAGCAGCTCGCTTTTCTTTTTCATCGTTTTGAAAGGCAAGCTCTTTGTTGGCAATGCCTAACTCAGCAGCACGTTTTTCTTTTTCATCGTTTTGAAAGGCAAGCTCTTTGTTGGCAACGACTAACTCAGCAGCACGTTTTTCTTTTTCATCGTTTTGAAAGGCAAGCTCTTTGTTGGCAACACCTAACTCATCAGCACGTTTTTCTTTTTCATCGTTTTGAAAGGCAAGCTCTTTGTTGGCAATGCCTAACTCATCAGCACGTTTTTCTTTTTCTTCGTTTTGAAAGGCAAGTTCTATATTGGCAACGCCTAACTCAGCAGCACGTTTTTCTTTTTCATCGTTTTGAAAGGCAAGCTCTTTGTTGGCAACGCCTAACTCAGCTGCACGTTTCTCTTTTTCAACGTTTTGAAAGGCAAGCTCTATGTTGGCAACACCTAACTCAGCTGCACGTTTTTCTTTTTCATCGTTTTGAAAGGCAAGCTCTTTGTTGGCAACGCCTAACTCAGCTGCACGTTTTTCTTTTTCATCGTTTTGAAAGGCAAGCTCTATGTTGGCAAGGCCTAACTCAGCTGCACGTTTTTCTTTTTCTTCATTTTGAAAAGTAAGTTCTTTGTTGGCAACATCTAACTCAGCAGCTCGCTTTTCTTTTTCTTCATTTTGAAAAGTAAGTTCTTTGTTGGCAACGCCTAACTCAGCAGCACGTTTTTCTTTTTCATCGTTTTGAACTAATAATTCATTAGTTTTTTGATATAGTTCCACAAAAACTGCCACTTTTGCATTTATTATTTCTGGAATAAGCGGCTTAACCATGTAATCAATTCCACCGGCCTGATATCCTTTAAAAATATGCATAGAATTATCCATGCTGGCAGTCAAAAATATGATAGGCAAATGTTGAAGTGTTTCTATTTCCCGAATTAATTCTACTGTTTCAAAACCATCCATTTCTGGCATTTGCACATCAATTAACACGATTGCGAAATCCTGTTCCCGTAAAAGAATTTTTAATGCTTCATTTCCAGAATTTGCTTTCACGCATTTATAATTGCTATTAGAAAGAATTAATTCTAATGCGAACAGATTTTCTGGAAGATCATCAACCAATAAAATTTTAACCGGACTGTTTGCTTTCATTTTCAATAAAATTAGTACTCGTCTCACTGATCTTGTCTTCTTTAGTTATTGCAAGGCGTAAAGCAATCCCCTTAAGCAAATAGATTACTTCGTACCTCCCAAAAACGGGAATCCTTACTTACTTAACCAAACACGCATCAGTGATAGCAATCGTTCTACATCAATAGGTTTAGTAATGTAATCGTTGGCACCTGCATCAATACATTTTTGTTTATCGTCTTTCATGGCTTTGGCTGTTAGCGCAATTACTGGTAAGTTTTTGAACTTCACATTGGATCTAATTTGTTTCATTGCTTCGTAACCGTCCATTTCTGGCATCATAATATCCATTAATACCAAATCAATTTCGGGATGCAACTCCAAAATCTCCAAAGCATTTTTTCCGTTTTCGGCTTTTAATATTTCCATTCCACGTTCTTTTAATATTTTTGACAGTGCAAATAAATTTCGCATATCATCATCTACTAACAATATTTTTTTTGTGTGAAATACCGCTTCTTTATCATACAGTTTATTTATAATTGCTTGTTTTGATTTTGGTAAATTGCTTATTGTCCTGTGAAGAAAAAGAGCTGTTTCATCCAACAGTCTCTCTTCCGACTTTACTCCTTTTATAATAATGCTCTCAGCATATTTTTCAAGATCGTTGTTTTCTTTTTTTGTAAGTTCCTTACCAGTATATACAATAACAGGCGGAAGATTGTGGTCTTTTATTTTTTCCAATTTATGAATAAGCTCAAACCCACTCATGTCGGGCAAACCAATATCCAGGATTATGCAATCAACTTGATTCTGCTGATACAAAACCAATGCCTCGCTGCCAGATGCCGCTTCAAAACATTTTACATCACCATTGCCAATAAGTATTTGCACTGCCTTTCTCGCATTTTCATTATCTTCAATAATGAGAAGATTTTTCATTTTCCTGTTTATAAAATTTTCAATCCTATTAAATGCTTCTTCAAGATCTTCTTTGGCAACTGGTTTCATCAAATATTCAACCGCCCCTTCTCTGATTGGTTCCATTGAGCGTTCTTTTGACGAAATAATGTGAACCGGGATGTGCCTTAAAGATGGATTTGATTTTAATTCAAGCAATACAGAGTGTCCGTCAATACCGGGCAAAAACATATCTAGAATAATTGCTTGTGGATTGTATTTTAAAGCTAGTGCTAAACCGTCTTCTCCTGTTGCTGCCGAAAGACACTTAAATCCTTTTTTGTTAGCTTGACTTAAAATTATACTAGCAAATTTTAGATCATCTTCAATAAGGAGTAATGTTTTATCATCACTGGTTATTGTTTCTCTGTCATCTTTTACATTGGGATAATTTAGATATTTAGATTCTTTTAATAATCTTGGGTTAAACAAAGCAGATTCTTTTTCCCGATGGCTAACAGCAGTGCTTTTGTTTTTATTTTCCAGTTCCTCAAATATCTCCAATGGAATAATAAGAGAGAAAATCGAGCCTTCATTTAATTTACTGCTCAGCTTAATTTCACCTCCTAATAATTTTGCAAGTTCACGTGAAATAGAAAGACCTAAACCTGTACCGCCATATTTCCTGGATGTTCCTCCTTCGGCTTGTTGAAAAGCTTCAAATATGGCCAGTTGTTTATCTTCCATAATTCCAATCCCAGTATCAGTGATTGAAATAATAACTGTGCTTTCCGTATTTAGGTCAATACTAATACTTACACTTCCTTTATCCGTAAATTTTAAGGCATTTGATAAAAGATTTTTCAATATCTGGTTCAAACGTTGCGAATCGGTGCGTATGTATTCAGGCAAGTCTTTGTTCAATTTTGTATGTAGTTGCAATCCTTTTTGATCTGCATGATGTTTAAATTCGCGGGTTAGTTCAGCTGCGAATTTTTTTAGCGATACCCTTTCAATATTTAAAGACATTTTACCCGCTTCAATTTTAGAGAGGTCAAGCACTTCATTAATTAATACAAGTAAATCACAACCACTTTTATAAATTATTTCTGCACTTTCAACTTGAATTGCTTCCAGATTTTTATTTCTGTTTTCAGATAAATCTTTTGATAAGATTAGCAGACTATTAAGTGGTGTACGTAGCTCATGCGACATGTTGGCCAAGAACTCCGATTTATACTTGCTGCTTATTTCTAGTTGTTTTGTTTTCTTTTCAATATCTTTTTTTGAAGCCTCCACTTCCAGATTTTTAGCTTCCAATGATTGTGTTTGTTCTTCTAATTCCTCATTGGTCATTTGTAATTCTTCTTGCTGTTGTTTTAGGTTTTGTGCCTGCTCTTCCAGCTCATCATTCATTTGTTTCAGCTCTTCCTGCTGTGTTTGCAATTCTTCACCTTGTTGAGCCAATTCTATGTTTATTATTTCTAATTCGGCTGCACGTTTTGCCTTCTCATCATTTTGAAAGGCGAGTTCTATGTTAGCGGTACTTAGTTCAGCAGCACGTTTTTCTTTTTCATCGGACTGTTTTGCCAACTCTTCCATTTGATTTTTAGTGGTAGTTATATCAATTCGGATGGCAACATATTTTTCTATTTTACCATCTACTCCTTTAAACGGAGTAATTGTTGTATCCACCCAATAAAATGTTCCGTCCTTAGCTCTATTTAATATTTCTCCTTTCCATGTTTTGCCACCACTAATCGATTTCCACATGCCAATAAATAACCCGGCGGGCTGCTTTCCTGATTTCAAGATTCTATGATTTTTTCCCAGTAATTCTTCTCTCGAATATTTTGAAATTTTACAAAAGTTATCATTTGCAAATATCATATCTCCATTTACATCTGCAATAGAAACAATGGAAGCTTGGTTCAGCGAATTTAATTGCTGCTCTATTTCCAATGCTGATATTTCCATTTTGCCTTTTTGCACTTGTATCATTTCTAATAACTCTTTCAGCGCTTCCTGATTGAAGGCCGTATTTACCGCAATAGCAATACTTTTCATTGAAGTATTGATAAAATCTTTTTCTATTTCGCTAAAATCTGTAAGCCTGCCAATTTCTATTACACCCATTGTTTTACTTTCAAACAAAAATGGTGTAATAAGTATATGTTTTGGTTTAGCATTCAGAATAGAGGACGTAATGCGAATATATTCTTCTGGTATATCTGTTATAGAAATTTGTTTTTGTTCATGTGCTACCTGTCCAATGAGTCCTTCGTTAAGAATAAAATTTTCTTTGTTATCGGCAGAAGATGCAAAGGCGTATCGCCCGGTTAATAGCAGGGCATTTTCTTTTTCATTGAACAGATAAACTGCGCCAATTTGTGCTTTCAGGTAAGTGCATAAAAAACTAATTGTATTATTGGCCAGCTCTTCTAAGCTTTTATCTCCTATTAATTTTCCGTTAAGCTCCGTGTTACCAGTAAGTAACCAATTTTTACCCGCAGTCTCCTCTTCAGCTCTTTTAAGTGTTTTTAAATTTGATGTAACTATACTGTAGACAATAATAAGAACGAGAATGATCATGCCCATTAAAATGACAAAAACCACCTTGAAATTTTTGGCATCGTCCTCACTGGCTTGCTTTCTTTCAGCTAGTAATGTATATTCTATGCTCTGTGCTCTATCAATTATTTTTCGTATCCGGGTTTGTGTTTCTATTCCTACTCCAGTAACAATTAACGCTTTGGCTGATTCAAAATCTTTTTTTCGGAGATTGATACTTTTATTAAATTGATTAAAACGTGTTTTTATTTCCTTCTCCAATTCATCAATATTCTTTTGTTGAACGGGGTTGTCCTTTGTTAAATCTCTTACTTTACTAAGATGTTCACTTGCATTTTTTTCAGCGTTTATAAACGGTTCCAGATAATTAGCATCGCCTGCAATAATAAAACCGCGATTGCCTGTTTCACCATCAGTAGTAGCGGTTAAAATTTGGCTGAATTCATTCAATATAAGATTAGTATGTTCTATTTCGGCGTTAGATGCGATAAATTTTTGACTATTTTTATATGAGAAAATTGCAACCCCGAAAAGTATCAAGGTGCAGGCAATAAACCCAGTTAATAATTTTCTTTTGAGTGTCATATTTATTGCATTAATTGTTTATCTGATTTTTATTTGTCTTATTTGAGCATCATTCACTGTTATCAGTAATTCGATTATTTTCTCGAGCGTTAAAATATAATCCGCTTGTATAGCAGCGATTGCAGATGCTGGCATATAAGAAGACTCTGCTGTTTCTGGATCCTGAATAATAGCTAATCCACCGCATTCCTTTATTCGCCTTATCCCTTTTGTTCCATCGTTATTAGAACCTGTTAGCAC
>Ga0105046_10014277_pt1 | contig 12251 bp, 9 predicted proteins | sample MAT03_FD_78385 | JGI IMG/M metagenome (GOLD analysis project Ga0105046, IMG submission 78385) | Freshwater microbial communities from Lake Fryxell liftoff mats and glacier meltwater in Antarctica - MAT-03 (megahit assembly) | ecosystem: Environmental > Aquatic > Freshwater > Ice > Liftoff...
TCTTCTTGTTTTACCTCGCCAGGACAGGTAACTTCGGCCAGCCGCACAACGGCATGGTTGAGCGGCTGGTTATTTGTGTTCGAGATTAAGCGCCCGGTTACGGTTGCCATGCCTGGCTTACTTGTCGGCAGGGGTGTTAGGGGAGCACTCTGCGAGAGAGGGCTCTCTGGCTGACCCAACGGGCTGGCGGGCTGGTCAAGCGGGCTGACGGGGCCAGAACGCCCCGCTGTTACGGTATCACTCGTGGTGATGGTCTCCGTATCCGTAACAGCAACTGTTGCCGTAGGATCAGCAGCGGTGGTCGCGGTGGGGTCGGGAGCGGTGGTGGCTGTTGCCGGTGGTTCTGGCGTATTTGTGGGGGCAGCGGTTGGGGTTTCTTCATCACCACCACAGGCGGCTAAAATCAGCAATGCTGCAATCAGCAACAGTGTCACGAATTTATACTTATTTTTCAACGCATACATGAATCAAATTACCTTTCCTAGCGGAGCCATTTTTGCAATAGCAATTAAAAATCTTTCTTAAGTAGAGATCAGCTTTCCTGATTCTCTGCCAACTGTTTACTACTTACTAATTATGATTTATGCATTCACTTTAGCATACTACAGATAGAGTACAACAGGTTTGCCACCAGATGCAATACTCCTTCGGTAGTAGTAGCACTTTCTGCCCTAGATTACCCCGAAGGTGGTATTGTACTCTGCCGCCAATTCGCTATAATCGTAAACAGTTCAAGGATGCAAGGATTTGAGTTTGCAAGTACATTCATTAAAGTATAGCACTTTCAAGTAATAGTATCCACATATAGTGTGCAAAACAGACTTAATTTTACATCCAAATTGCGTAAAGTCCCAACCGAGCAAAGTACGAAAGGAACAGATGTATGAAACGAACGCTTAGAGTTAAATTTGCCATGGTCTTGGCCATCATTTTGGTCTTGACCTCGGCGAGCCTGGTATCGGCGCAAAATCCCGCCAACCAGACTTCCTTTATCACGGCAATTACGTATCAAAATGTAAGCGCCTCTGCGGCCACGGTCAGTTTCCAATTCTTCAATGAGAAGAATGCAAGCGCAACGTCCGTATCCCGCAACTTGCCAGCCGGCGCTGGTTCGTCGTTGTTTGTTGGTGGCTTGACTGGCACCGAGGCCTTGCCGGCCAACTTCCTTGGCTCGTCCGTGCTCTCCTCCAATCAGCCGATCGTGGCGACGTTGGTGCAGATCCCGCAATCGACAACGGTGAAGAACCGCCCGTTGTCGAATGGCTTCTCCAGCGCCACCTCTACTGTCTTGTTGGCCACAGTGCTGAAGAACAAATTCAACACCAATTCCAAGTTCTCGATCCAGAACGCCGACACGGGCAGCATCGATGTTACGGTCAAGATCTTCAATGCTGATAGCCCGGCTGATCCGGCCATCACGATCACCGAAGCCGGCATTCCGCAGGGTGCAGCCAAATATTTTGACATGGGCACGCTCTCGCAGATTTCGGCCGCCAGCTTTAATGGTTCGGCTACGATCACCGCAGTCAAGGCTGGCACCACGACCCCAGCGAATATTGTTGGTTCGGTGTTGGAACTTTCCACCAACAGCGTACCGGCCAAGGCCTTTGAAGGCGTCCAGAGCGGCGGCCCCACGGTCTTTATGGCCAGCGCGCTGTGCGACATCTTTGGTGGTCAACGCACAGCCTATGCGGTGCAGAATACCAGCGCCACAGCCACGGCGAACGTCACCGTAAACTATTCGAACGCCACCAGTGAAGCAGCTTCATTAGCCCCTGGCACCAAGAAGAGCTTTATCGCTTGCGACAAAACGGGCGCCAACTTCAGTGGCGCAGCCACAATCAACAGCACTGGCGCCGATATCGTTGTTATCGGTAAGGTCTTCAACAATCCAGGTCTGCCCGGTTTTGAAACCGCCTTCTTGGGCGAAAAATCTGGCGCGGCGAAGTTAGCGCTGCCCTATGTCCGCTGGACGGCCGATGCCACCTTCAATTCTGGCGCCCGTCAGCGCACCTTCCTCGCCATTCAGAATGTTGGTGGCGCAGCGGTGAGCAATGTGCAGGTCAAGTATCTGGATGCCGTTGGTACGGTGTTGGGCACACACACGATTGCCAGCATCGCCGCTGGCCAGAAGGCCAACTCCACGCCGCCTAATGCTGGTGCTTCGGCTCAATTACTTGAGTTCGGTACACCAGACGGCAACCCCGCTGGCATCGGCTTCGGTGGTTCGGTCATCGTTGAAGCCCCAGCCGGCAGCCAACTGATTGCGGTCGCTCGCGTTGCCTCCAAAGTCGGCACCATCCAGGTCGCCGAGGACTACAACGGCGTACCAGTTCAATAATAACCAAGCGCTGTTGCAGGTGGGATTTATCCCTGTGTAAATGAATAAAAAAGCGAGACGCAAATCCGTGCGTCTCGCTTTTTTTATGGTAGACTAAAGATTAAAAAACTACGCTCATCGGCGAAAAATATTCGAACATCTAGGCTCTTGTTATGCTGCGGCGCATTCTATCAACCATTGCCAATACGATCTTTTTTAACTCATCGCGCAAATATTTAGAAGATTTCCTGCGGGCAGCAGCCGTTGCCATGCCAGCTGGCGCGCGCGTGCTCGACGCTGGGGCAGGCGATTGTCGCTACAAAAAACTCTTTGCGCATACCCGCTATATTGCCACCGATTTTGGTCAGGTTAATAAACGCTATGCATTGGCAAAACTAGATACGATTTCCAATCTCCATCACATCCCGATGGCCAGTGGCGGCTTTGATTTTGTCATTTGCACACAAGTCCTCGAGCACATTCCCAATCCAGCCGTCGTCTTAAACGAGTTGCATCGAGTGCTGCAACCGGGGGGCGAGATCTGGTTATCGGCGCCACTCTTTTTTGAAGAACATGAAACTCCCTACGATTACTTTCGTTATACCCAATTCGGATTACGCCATTTGCTCGAAGCAGCCGGTTTTCAAGTTTTGAAATTGGAACCGCTAGAAGGCTATTATGGCACCCTCTCCTATCAATGCCGAGCGGCGGCGCTGGCGCTGCCGCTTACACCGGGCGCCTATGGTGGTGGTATGCTTGGTGTTGCGCTGTTACCAGCCATGTTGGGCATGAAAATTACCTGTGCTTTATTGAGTATTGCGCTAGGTTGCCTAGATTTGCGCTACAAGTATACACAAACGGGGTATTGTAAAAACTACACGGTGGTCGCCATAAAGAAATAAGTAACTGTTCAGGCTATAAATTACTACAGCGGATTTAGATAGGAACGGATGGTTGGCTATGTTGACAAAATCCGTTTCTATCTAAATCCGCTGTAGTAGGCTGAATAGTTACAGAAATAAAACGATGATGGCAGTCAATACGCCATGGTCGATTATTTTCCACACGGCGGCGGATCGGCTTCCTGCGCCAGCAAGAAGAGTGTGTAGTCGCCTGCTTGCCAGCTCTGCTGGGCGATGGTTTGTAAGGTCGTACTTGCCACATCTGTATAAGCAAGCACGAAACGAATCTGGCGGCGTGCGAGTTCGACTTGGAGATCTGCTGTTGAGCGTGCGAATAGGCTCGGATTGTTCGCATCATCCAGGATCGGCGTCCCTGCCGGCGTAAAGAGTAATTTCGAGTTGCGGTCAAAGACGACCGCAGCCAGATCATCGGTGAGCACCTGAAGCGCCAAATAATCCCAAAATTTCACCTCAATCAAGATCGGATCGCCTGGGCAGAGTTGACCGGTTGCCCGCAGATCGACCAGATGACGCCCCACCGCCCAAATCTCGGGTGCAAAGTTATTGGGATAATGCGGAATGGTATTTAGCTGCACAACCACGAGGGCGGTGATGAGCAGCAAAATGAGCCAACGCCCGCCCAGCCGCAGTGCACCGATCTGGGTTAGCGTCCATACAGCGCAGGGAACGAGCAACAGCGTGGGTAACACAACCAAACGTGGTGTGTTATGCGACGCGGTCGCCGATTGCAACGCGCTCCCCATCAACATCAACCATACACCCAGCCACAGTAAAGCCAACAGTTGAATCGTGCGTCGTTTGCGCATGCCCCATGCGCCGATCAAACCAAGCGGGATGATGATTGTGCCAACTTGCCACAAATCTTGAAATTGCAGCAGAAGACGACTCAGCAATGGTTTGGCCCCCTGGCGGGCCAAAATATAAGCCCGCACAGCATGGGTAGAGAAAAACGGATCACCATATTTCAACCCGTGATAGCCCATCCACCCCACTGGAAAGAGCCAGGGCAAAGCGGCCACCAGCAGCAAATAATGCGGACGGGGTGAAGCCACCCGCACCCACCGCCAAGCCAGATAAAGCGAAAAAAGGGCGCTTACACCCCACGCGTCAAAGCGCGTGGCATTTGCGGCCAACAAACTGAGCGCGGCGCCCCATATCACCCAACGCTGACCATAATTCTGCCAACGCAACAGACTTAGTGCGGCCAGCGCAATCCAAAAACAGAAGAGTGGTTCTGAAAGCCCCGACAGACTGAGCCAGACAAACCAGGGCAAGGTGGCCATTAAAAGCAGTTGCAAAAGTAGCGCCCAAGTGCGCAGACCTATCTCATACCCAATCCCCAATAGGCAGACCAATGTGCCGGTGGCGGCCAACAAATTGATCAACATGGGCACAACTCGCCAATGCGGGTAAAACTGATAAGCCAGCGCTCCAACCCAAAATTGCAGTGGCAACCACACATCAGAGGGAATTAACTGGCCTTGGGTAACACGCCAGGCAAGCAGCGTCCGACTAAAATCATCAGCCGAGAGGGCAAAAAAAGGCAAGCCTAACTGCTGAAACCATCGATAGAGAATCAGTGGAAAGCTGACGATTAATAGACCTAGCCATAGCCATAGCCAGCTAGTGGTCAAGCGTAACCGAGGAGGGTATAAATTCATCGTAATGAAATGACCCGAAGATCCTAAAACGGCGTGATCGCCTTATGCTCCTCAGAATCTGGGAACAACAAAAGGCGCATCATTCGCAACCTAAATTTTTCGATATTAACTGTGTGTATAATTCTACATATTGGTGGCTGATCCTGACAATCGAGAACGTTTCTTGGACGCGTTGGCGGGCACGCGCGGCCATCGCCTGCGCCGGTTGCGGATTGCGCAGCGTTTGCAGAATCGCACCGGCCAGGGCGGCGGCATTGTCCGGTTGCACCAGCAGACCGGTTACGCCTGGCTCGACTAGTTCCACGTTACCCGACACATCGGTCGCCACCACCGGCGTACCGGCAGCCATACTCTCTAGCAGTACGGTGGGCAACCCTTCCCAAAGCGAAGACGAGACAAACAGATCCATTACCGGATAGAGTTCATTGACATCTGTGCGCGACCCGGTGAAGAGTACGTGATCAGCAATGCCCAGATCAGCGGCTTGCTGGTGAAGACGGTCGGCTAAGACGCCGTCACCGACAAGCAGAAACCGAATATTGGGCTGCTCGGCCAAGACCAGCGCCGCCGCGTCCAAGAAGATAGGGTAGCCCTTTTGCGGCGCCAACCGCCCTACCGTGCCAATCACCCTTGCATCTGCGGGCAAGCCCAACGCTTGAAGCTTGGCCACTTTGTCCACCTGGTGCTCGGCAAAACGTTCAAAATTGAGCGCATTGTAGATCCGTTGCGCTTTGCGTCCCAAGCGTCGGGCCAGCGGTCGCCGGTTCAGATTGTCCACCACTTGCTGCGAAACACCCAATTCAGCATCAAAGACCAGCGGATAAAGCAGATTAGGGAAGAGTTTGCCAAAGTGCGGTCGCTTCGCCCACTCAAATTCGTTGTGCACTGTACGCACGAGCGCTTTTGCCTGCAACGGACGCCGCAGGCGCAACGCTGCTAGATCGGTAAATTCACCATGCGTGTGGATAATGTCGACCGGTCCAATCTGCTCGGCCTGGCGGATCAGGCCATTGAGGGCGTGCAGGCAACTCCGGTAAGGCGATGCTGCGTCCCAATCGGCCGCGACAAAAGCCTGGATGCCTTCCTGCTGCATGCGTGTAAGCCACGGCTGATCGTACGGCGTGTGATAATCCCACAGCCCACCCAAGATCGGCTCGACCCGCGCTTTATCCAGGGCGCGGCTCAACTCGACCGCGAAGCGAGCCACACCGCCTAAGGGGCCTTCAATGGCAAAACTGGAAATGAGGTGCAGGACGCGAATGGGACGGGGCATAGAAAGCTTACCGAAAATGAATGGAAGTTGTGGATGAATGACGAACGACTAAAACCTCGTCATGGATCGTTGGTCTTTCGTCGTTCATCGTTCAGCCGCTCAAAGTCGGTGCGCAACCAGGCGCCCGTTTGGTTCGCCGCCAGTTGGATGACGCCAACTTGTGTTTGAATATGGCTGCGCAGCTGCTCGCGTTGTGGCCAGATCCGCTGCACCAACTCTGTCAACGGTTCGGCCGCCACCGCTTCAATATCGAGCACCCACGCACTTAGCCCCAACATCTGCATGACACCGTTGGTTTTGCTTTGGTAGGCAATTGCGATCACCGGCGTGTGCCAAGTCAGTGCAAAGATGTTGGAGTGCAGCCGGCTCCCCAGAAATAAATCCATCTGTCCATACGCAGCGCTGAGCAGTTGCGGTGGTGTCTCTTCTTCAATCACAACGACACCGGTCTCAACACCCAGCGCACGCAGATGGGCCGCCACCCGACGCGCCGGAATCCGGTCATCATCCGCTGGGGTGGGGCCACACACTTGGGGAAAAAGCACAGCACATCCGCCATACGCGCGGAGAAATGCCTGGATCGTTGCCGCGATAGCCTGCTCGTAACGCGCCTGGTGGCGAAAGTTTGGATGCTGCTCGCCCCAATTAATGAGGGTGACGCCAAGACGGGGGCGAGCATTCTCACCAATACCATGACAGCGCAAAAAGTGATTCGCTACTTCGGCTGGTGCGCCCTGGAAGAGAAAGGCGATATCCGGCGTCAGATGATAGCGACTGGCGTCAATGCCCAGGGTTTGCATTAATTCAACCGAGGTAGGATCGCGCAGCAAGATCACACGCACGCGTGCCAACAGCCAACGCGTCAGCCCGCGCTCCCAGGCTCGCCACAAGGGGCCAATCGTCTGGGGCAGCATATGAATCGGCTTATAAACCAGCCAGGCATAGGCAATCGTAAAGAAAGGGCCCAAGAAAGCAACGCCGCCATTGTGGGCGCGACTGTAGATAAAATTGCCTGGACAACTGACCACCAGTTCGGCCTCTGTATAAGCGCGCAGGGTGGGTCGATAGACGGCAGGCAACAGACCATCAGCTGTCTGGCCGGTAAGCCGGTAGCCAAGACCAACGATTACACTGGCAAAAATAAGCCAGAGCATCTGTAGAGCATGGCCGACGCGAGCGCTACTGGTCGTTGATTTATGCATTTTGAACCAGGCAAAAAATGAAGCGACAACCTGCTCGTGCCGGGCAGGGTCCGTGTAACTCGCCGGGTCATTCATCGCCAACGTGATCGTGCAGCCAGGAAAGGCAGCATACAACTGTTGAAGAGCTACTTGCAGTAGGACGTGGTCGCCCGCGTTATGGTTCGAATGGAGGTTGATAATCAAAATCTTCATTTTTCGAGATCACCTACGGGCACGGCCAGTGTCTTGCGCGGGTCGGATTGTTGCCACCACCAGAAGAGCAAGAGATAGCCAAGCAGCAGCACCCATTCGGTAAAGACATAGATTTTTGCCACACCCAGAATACCCCACTGTGCAACATACCACCAATTGAAACCGACATTGAGCAGCGCCGCCAGCGCCTGGATCGCAACGCGTTGGCTTTGCCAGCCTACCGCGACCAACACCGTGGCAACGGCAAAATTGATACAGCGCACAGCGAGTACACCACTCAAAATCACCAAAACTCCTGCTGTGGCAGCAAAGGGTGGACCGTAGAGCCATTTCACCAGCGGATGTGCGATCAGGGCCACGGCGCCACCAATCCCAACACTGAGCAGCGTACTCCACAGCAATAGTTGTTTCGTAAGGCGCAGAAAGGGGACTCGACCCGTACGGTGCGCCTGGCTCAATACCGGGAGCATCACACTGTAAATGGCGGTCGGAATCAAAGCCAGCGCCGTGATGAGCGAGATCCCAGGTGAATAAAGACCGGCCGCCCCAGTGCCTAGATAGTGAGCAATAATGGTTACATCGGCCTGGCCATAAATCAGAGCCAGCGCCAGCGATATAGCAAAAGGCGTCGTTGCGCGCAACGTGCCGGATAGACGGCCCCACTCTAAGATCAGGCCAAGCTTGCGCACCAGCCAGATCAGCGCTAATAGGGTAACCAGCGCGCTACAGATCATTTGTCCAATCAGATAGGGCGCAACGGCATCCACTTGCCAGACGATTAAGCCAAGCGTGATGGCGAGCCAGCCCAGTTGCGACCCAACGCCCAACACCAGCGCGGCCTGGTTCTGCAAAATAGCCTTGCCGGCGTTCCAGACGGTATTGCTCAGTTCATCCAGCCAAACAGTCAGTGCGCTGAAGATCAGCAGCATGGGTGGAAACGTGGCGGGATCAAGCCACGGCGCAAGCAAGAGCACGCCTGCCAACCAGAACAACCCCAGCCCCGCTTTGAGCACAAGCGAAGTGGTGCTGTGGATAGCGAGCAACCGCTGATCACCGTCGCGGTTACCATTGCGCAAGAGCCAAACATCCAGGCCAAGCGAAAAGAGCACCGAAGTCATGCGCATCAGTGCCATGCAGCCCGCATATTGGCCAAAGCGCTCGATCCCAACCTGGCGTGCGATCAGGATGAGCACCAGCGCCGTCACGACCCGCATCAGTGTTGTGCCGGAGAGTAGGACACCAATATTGCCAATAATCTGGCGTCGGGTAAAAGTGGCGGTCATACGAGCAACGCATCCACCAATCGTACCCAGCTTTGGTCCGGTTCAGAAATTGCGGGCGAATCTGTATACGTGGCCGGCTTGCGCCAATAATCGAGCATAGCCTGGGCCAACGCCGCGCGGTGTGTGGCATGGTCTAGCGTGCCATTGACCGACGCCTCGCTAGCGCGCTCATTCGGCGCGTCTGGTGGCATCACCACCGGCAACCCAAAGCCAGTGGCCATCTGGATTGCGCCGCTGCCCGTCTTTTGGCGGTGGGCCGTCACCAGCACATCAGCGGCGGCAAAATAGGTGGGCAGGGTTTCATTGGGGATATAGTGGTCGTGAATGGTGACGATGTCGGCCAACTGTAATCTTTCGATCATCTCCAAATAGGGCTGCTTATCTTCCCAGAATTCGCCGGCGATCAACAAATGGGGTTGATCAAGTTGTGCGCGAATTTGAGCCAGGACCACCAACAGATCTGCTAACCCCTTGTAGCGGCGCACAATGCCAAAGAAGAGCATCAAGGCGGCCTCGGCCGGCAGATCCAGACGGCGGCGCGCTTCCGCTCTGGGCAGCACTTCACCAGTAAACATGGCGAAGACGGGAAGGGGCACGATGCAGACATCCGGCGCTTCCATCAAGGATGCCAGACGGGCCTGCTCGGCTTCGGATTGGACAATGATGCGATTCGCCCAGCGCAGGACGGCTTTGGCTAGCCAGCGATCCCAGCGCCGTGCGTCGTGAGGTAGTACATTATGACAAATGATCACCACACGACTGCGCAAGAATAGCCGATTCAACACGAGCAACGTCAGCCAAATGGGCGCCCAGAAACTGGTCCACCATTGCAAAACGAGCACATCGGGCTTGGCGTGGCGGATGCGGCCAAAGGTGGTCAACCAGGTGAAGGGATTAAGCGAGTCGATCCAGTAATTAGGCGCTTGGCCTGTATCATCCACCTGTAAAGGCTGTTGGCTGGGGTCACGATCGCTACGACCGGGGAAAAGCCACTGCGGATACTGGCGCAGAAAGGAGATCAGCAATACCTGATGCTGATTGGCACGCAATGTACGCGCCAATACGGTAGTATAGTGGGCAATGCCGCCGCGGTAGGGATAAACCGGCCCAATCAGTACAAATTTCAATCACATTCTCCGCTGGATCTGGGCAGTAGAAGGGCAAAGTTTATTAGTGACCAGTGATATGCCACGAACCGAACACTGGCCACTGATCACTAATAACTCACAAAATTGGTAGGAAGTAAGTGTCCTACTCCACCACTCGTTGCCGACTCTCATCTGCTTCTAGCCGCCGCACGCGATAGAGTACTTCCTCAATCATCTTGCGGTTGAAGCCCACCAGATCGGCCAATAGACCCATGACCAATGTTTGGAAACCGACAATAATCAGCACGGCAGCCAAAATGAGGCTTTGAATATGACCATCACCTTGTCCCATCGCATAGAAATAGAGGAAACGCACGCCCAACACCGAACCAGCCAAGATCGCCAGTGCGCCTAAGAATAAAAAGAGGCGCAGCGGTCGATAAAGCGTGTAGGCACGTAGGATCGTAACCGACGAGTTGGAAAGAAAGTGCAGCATGCCGCGCATTAAGCGCGAGGGACGGGTGGGCGGATTGGTGCGGATGGGGACATGGACAATCGCCGTGCGCCGTGCGCCAGCCTGGATCAAGGTTTCTAGGGTATACGAATAATTGCTCAACACGAGGGTATGTAACGCTGCCTCACGCGTAAAGGCACGAAAGCCACTGGTTGCGTCTGGTACAGTCACGCCAGCCGCCTGCGAGATCACCCAACTCCCCAGCCGTTGCAACGCACGCTTCAGCGGTGAAAATAAAGGATGATTGGCCACGCCGCGGTCACCGACGACGATTTCGGCGCGTCCCTCGACAATTGGCGCCACCAACTTGGCAATGTCAGCACCGTAATATTGATTGTCTGCATCGGTATTGACAATGATATCGGCGCCATGTTTGATGCACGCTTCCAGACCAGCAGCAAAGGCGTGCGCCAGCCCCATATTGTGCGGCAAACGCACAATGGTGCTGATCCCCAGTTCCTCCGCCACCTGCACCGTTGCATCGCGACTGCCGTCATCGATCACCAACGTCTCGATCACATCGATGCCGGGCAACTGGCGCGGCAAAGCAGCCACGGTTTGGGCCAGGGTTTTTGCTTCATTAAAGCAGGGAATTTGAATAATCAGCTTCACCTACTTCTTATTCCCTTTCCCCATCAAATTACCAAAAAACATTTGGCGTAACATACCATGTGACTCGGTGGTGGTCGGCACAGGCAGATCTTCCCAGCGCTTGAGCATGGCCTGTGCTTCCCATTCCGCCCGGTCATTCTCCACTTGGGCCAACGCCACGCGCAACGGATGTTTGTCATCGGTTGGCGCATCAAGTGCCAGCAGGTCGCGCCAATCGGCCAAAACTTGCTGCAATTGGTCCAGGCGCTGTAACAGATTAGCTCGGTTACTCTGAAAGGCGCTGAAGAGATGTTCGGCGCTATGACCCAACTCGGTGGCCTGCGCAAAAGGGCGACCGGCCAGGCGGCGGGCTTCACGCCAGCCCGGCGCCGTGGTATTCGTCTGCATCAGCGCGGCCGCCATCACTTGCGATAACTGTTCCACACCGGCAATGATACCATCGTGCTCCTGCGCATCAACGAACAAGGGTTTGGCGCCCAAGCGCTCAACAAAATCACTGGCCAGCTGAATCGCCACAGGATCGGTTTGCGCGCCGGCGGCCAGGCCAAAGACCACTTCTTCAAAAAGATCGGCCCGTGGGCTCAACAGCCCCCCCACGCCGGCTAACACTGGGTGGCCGACGACAAAATGCGAATGGCTGGCCAATTGCTCAGCAGCCACCGCAATCGCTGGTTGCATCACATTGACAAGAGGAAAAACCAAACAAGTGGGCTTTAGATCCTCACGAATGTGGTTGAAGAGATCGTTCAATTCGCCCAGAGGCACGGCCAGCACGATCAGGTCGGCGCCGGCGCAGGCCGCATGTAGATTCCATTCGCTCCGATGAACTGCACTCAACTTGCGCGCAGTTTGCACAGCCGAGTGTTCTTTATCGTGGCCGACTAGTTCAAAGTTGTTCTCGCCGCGCTGCAATCCCAGCCCGATACTCGTGCCGGTTAGGCCGAGCCCGATAATAGTAATAATCGGTTTTGTCATAAATACCCCGCAGTAGACAACAAAACAAGGCGAGATTTGTCATCATCCTTGCCTGGCTATCGCCCCATATTGTTAAATTGTAAGAAAAATGTCACATCTTTTTAATCAAGATCCGGTCCAAAAGTTGTACAATTAAACGTTATACAATTAATTTGGCTGGCTAAACAGCATAAACCTTCGAACAGGATCAATTGCGCGCATCGGCCCA
>Ga0105046_10014280_pt1 | contig 12251 bp, 10 predicted proteins | sample MAT03_FD_78385 | JGI IMG/M metagenome (GOLD analysis project Ga0105046, IMG submission 78385) | Freshwater microbial communities from Lake Fryxell liftoff mats and glacier meltwater in Antarctica - MAT-03 (megahit assembly) | ecosystem: Environmental > Aquatic > Freshwater > Ice > Liftoff...
CCCGACAACTATCGCGCGTGGAAGACCAGCGACTACAGCTTTTACGACCGCATGGCTTATCACCTGCACGACCTTGGCGTGATCGTCGAACCCGACAGCCGCGAGCCCTGGTTCATCTGCGAGGCGCACGGCACCGAAGCCTCTTGCCTGACCGACACCCTGCAAGCCGTTGAAACCGCTGTCGATCTGACGCTGGAACAGGCAAAGGCCGCCGAATGACCTACGACGCCGTGATCATCGGCGCGGGCCACAACGGACTTGTCACCGGGTCTTACCTCGCCCGCGCGGGCTTGAAAGTCTGCGTGGTCGAGAAAAACGACTGGGTCGGCGGCGCGGCCGTCAGCCGCGAGCTTTACCCCGGTTTCACCTATTCCAACTGCTCGTACGTCAGCAGCCTGTTCCGCCCCGAAATCATGCGCGATCTGGAACTGCCCAGGCACGGCCTGCAAATTCTGCCCTACGAAGGCGGTGCGGTGTTCACCGAAGGCGGCGGCTATCTCGGCATGTTCCGCGACCACGACGCCAACCGCCGCGAATTTGCCCGCCATTCGAAACGCGACGCCGAAGCCTATGACCGCTACTCGCGCGACATCCTGCGCCACTGCCGCTTCATCCGCCCGATGCTGATGCGCACCCCGCCGGACCCGTCCAGCTTCCGCCCCCGCGACCTGACGGAACTGGCTTGGCTGGGCCGTCAGGTGATGCAGCTTTCCGAGGCGCAGATTGCCGACATGATCCGCTTCTGGACCATGAGCATTTCCGACTTTCTCGATGAATACTTTGAAAATCCGGTGATCAAGGGCTACCTCGCCGTCTCTGCCATCATCGGTACCGCCTTGGGGCCGATGTCGCCCGGTTCCGCCTATGTGTTGCTGCACCATTACATGGGCGACGTCGACGGCAACGTCGGGGCCTGGGGCTATGCGCGGGGCGGCATGGGGTCGGTGACCCAAGCCCTGATGAAATCCCTGCTCGCCGCCGGGGGCGAGGTCCGCGCGGGCCACGGCGTGGACCGGATTCTGGTCTCGGGTGGTCGCGCCACAGGGGTTGCCCTGTCGAATGGTGACGAGGTCAGGGGCAAACGGGTGATCTCCAACATGGACGTCAAACGTACATTCCTGAAACACGTCGAGGAATCCGCCCTGCCGGGTGACTTCGTCAAACGGGTAAAAGCGTTCAAGATCAGAGGCTCCTCGGGCAAGCTGAACATCGCGCTCGACGGCCCCCCGGTCTTTCCCGCCCTGCCCGAAGGTGCGCCGAACCTCAAGGGCGATCTTCATTTCACCGATTCAGTCGAAAAGATGGAACGCGCCTACGACGATTGGAAATCCGGCCAGTTCAGCCGTGATCCGTTTCAGGACGTGATGATTCCGACGATGATCGACCCTACCATGACCCCGCCCGGCAAACACTTCATGTCCTGTTTCGTACAGTATGCCCCGCATAAACTGGGCGGGCAGGACTGGACAGATTCAGACAAAGACGCGTTTGGCCAAACCTGCCTTGACCAGATCGAACGCTACGCTCCGGGATTCAAGAACAAGGTCCTGCACGTCGAAGTTCGCACCCCGCGCGAGTTGGAGGCCGAAGTCGGCTTGACGGAAGGCAACATTTTCCAGGGCGAGCTTACCTTCGACCAGCTTCTGTTCAACCGCCCCGTCCCCGGCTACGCGCAATACCGCAGTCCGATCCGCGACCTGTGGATCTGCGGCTCGTCGACCCATCCCGGTGGCGGCGTGATGGGCGCCCCCGGTCGCAACGCCGCCGCCGAAGTGCTGCGCGAGGCGAAACTGCCGCTGGGAATGAGGGATGCCTATGCCGTCCTCTGACGTCCTGATCATCGGCGCGGGCGTCAATGGCCTTGCCTGCGCCGCGAAACTGGCCGGCACGGGCCGGCGCGTTACCCTGCTTGACGCCAACCCCACCCCCGGCGGCGGCATGGGGACGACCGAATTCGCCCCCGGCTTCCACGCTCCTGCCTTGGCGCACCTCGTCTCCGGCCTCGACCCGCGCGTAAGCGACGGGATGGATCTTGCCAGACACGGGTTGTCCTATCACCCGCCGCTTTCCACCAGCGTCCTGTCGCCCGATGCCCCCGCGCTCAGCGTCCTGAACGGCAAAACCACCGGCCCAGATGCCGCAGCCTTCGCCGCACTGCACCGCAAACTGACCGATTTCGCCCGCGTTCTGGCCCCGTTCCGCGCCATGACCCCGCCGCGTCTTGCCGGGCAGGCCGGTCAGGAATGGGCCAAACTCGCCCGTCTGGGCATCGGTTTGCGTGCCTTGGGCCGCGCTGATTTCCGCGAGTTTCTGCGGATGATCCTGATCAACATTGCAGATGTCGCCACCGACGAATTGACCGACCCCCGCCTGCAAGCTCTGCTGTCGTTCGACGCGACGTTAGGAAGCTGGCTCGGCCCCCGCTCTCCCAATTCGTTGATCCTGCTGCTGAACCGCCTTTCCATGGGTGGTGCCCCTCTGTTGCCCAAAGGCGGAGTGGCGGCCGTGGCCCAAGCAATGACCAAGGCTGTCGAGGCCGCAGGCGTCACGATCCGGTCCAACGCGCAGGTGACACAAATCCTGATCGAGGCGGATCGTGCGGCTGGCGTGGCCTTGGCCGACGGCACAAACCTGCACGCCGATCTGGTCATCTCGGCCATCAATCCCCGCACGACCTTCCAAACCCTCGTCGGCCCGCGCCATCTGGATAGCGGGTTCTTTGCCCAGACCCGCCACATCCGCAGCCGGGGCGGGGCTGCCAAACTGCACCTCGCCCTGCGCACCGCCCCCGGCTTCAACGCCGATCTGCGCAGCCGTCTGGTGATTGCCCCCTCGGTCGATGCGGTGGAACGCGCCTTCAACCCGGTGAAATACGGCGACGTTCCGGACCACCCGGTCATGGAAATCCTGATCCCCTCGGCGTTTGAACCCGGCCAGGCCCCCGAAGGCCAGCACACCCTGTCGGCCATCGTGCAATTCGCCCCTCATGCGCCGAAAATCGGTCTGGAGGCGGCCCGCAAACAGATGCTGGAAAACACCCTCACTGTCTTGGAAACCCACGCCCCCGGCCTGCGCGCGCAAATCCTGCATGCGGAACTTCTGATGCCGCAGGATATAGAATTCCGGTTCGGCATGGTCGGCGGCAATTGGCACCACGGCGAACTCGCCGTCGAACAAATGCTGTTTCTGCGACCGCTACGACAGGCGGCGCAGTATGCCACGCCCCTGCCCGGCCTGTGGCTGGCGGGGGCGGGCAGTCACCCCGGCGGCGGCATCAACGGTGCAGCAGGCTGGAATGCCGCCGAGCGCATCATCAAGGAGCGGGCATGAAAGACCTGACCCACTACAAAACCCCCCTTCTGCCGACGGCTTTTCACGCAAGGACCGAAGCCGCCAACACCCTGCACCGCTGGGGCGCGTGGGCGGGCTATCGGACCGCGCTGTGCTATGGCGACGAGGCTATGGAGTATACCGCGATCCGGAATGCGGCATCGGTGTACGACCTGTGCCCGATGGTAAAGTATCGCATCCAAGGCCCTGATGCGGCAGCCTATTTGAACCGCCTGACCATCCGCAACGCCGCCAGGCTGACCCCCGGAGGCGTCCACTACACCGTCTGGTGCGATGATCAGGGCCGGGTGCTGGATGACGGCACGCTGTTCCGCCACGGGCCCGATCACTACATGCTGTGCAGCCAGGAACGCCACCTGCCGTGGCTGCTGGACTCGGCACGGGGCTTCGACGTAGAGGTCGCAGAGATCACTCCTGACATCGCCGCCCTGTCGCTGCAAGGCCCATGCAGTGCCACGGTGCTGGGCATTGCCGGGTTCGATGTGTCGACCCTGAAGCCGTTCCGCATGGCGACCCACCCGTTTCAGGGGGCCACCATCACGATTTCCCGCACCGGGTTCACTGGCGACCTTGGCTATGAACTGTGGATGACCCCGGATCAGGCTTTGCCGTTCTGGGACCATTTGTTTGCGGCGGGCACCGCCTATGGCATCCGCCCGATCGGCACCGACGCGCTGAACCTTGCCCGCATCGAGGCGGGGTTCATCATCACCAACATGGATTTCATCCCTGCCGATCAGGCGGTCCGCGAGGATCGCAGTCGCAGCCCGTTCGAATTGGCTCTGGACTGGATGATCGACTGGGACAAGGGCCATTTCACCGGCCGCCGCGCGCTCAAGTCGGAGAGGGACAATGGCAGCAGCAACTGGGCGCTGTTAGCTCTTGATATCCCCGGCAACGTCAGCGCCGAAGGTTCGATTATCTATCACGCGAAAAAGCACGAAGTCGGCCACATCACCGCCGCCGCTTGGTCGCCCTCGACCAAACGCTCCATTGCACTGGCGCAAGTGCAGCGCAAACACATGGCGGGGCGCGATCTGTGGGTGGAAATCTATGCCTTGCGCGAGTTGCAATATGTCAAGTTGATGCTGCCGGTCACAGTCTGCGAACGCCCCTTCTTCAACCCAGCCCGCAAGCGCGCGACCCCTCCGGGGGCGTTCTGATGGCGTCGCCCCTGCTGACCCATTGCCCCCCGACCCTGCCGCAAGAGGCCTATCTTGCGCCAGACTGGTTCGCCCGCGAACAGCGCGGCATCTGGGCGCGTGAATGGGTTTACGTGGGCCGTTTCAACGACCTGACCCCGAGCAGCATCACCCGCCACACCGTCGCGGGGGCACAAATCCTGCTGTGCAACGGCGAGGCCCTGACCGCCTATCACAATACTTGCCGCCATCGCGGGGCGGAACTTTGTGCGGCGGACGGCCCCTTGGGCAAGCTGATCACCTGCCCCTATCACGCGTGGTCCTATACCGCGTCAGACGGTCGGCTGGTATCCGTAGCACATGCCAAACCCACCGCCGATTTCCAGCCCGAGGACCACGCACTGCATTCCGTGGCGGTCGCCAGGTGGAACGGATTCGTCTACGTCAACCTGTCCCCCACCCCCGGCCCGCTGACCCCCGACATCGGGCTTGCCGCCTTCGACAATTGGCCGATGGGCAGCCTGCTGACCGGCCACCGCACAAGCCGCGACCTGGACTGCAACTGGAAGGTGTTCTGGGAAAATTACAACGAATGCCTGCACTGCCCCGGCATCCACCCCGAACTCTGCGACATGGTCCCGGTCTATGCCTGCGGCGTGATGTCACCGCGCGAGACCGGGAATTTCCCCGCAGGCCCCGCCCTGAAACAAGGCGCGCAAAGCTGGACGATGACGGGCGACCCTTGCGGCCCGATCTTCCCCGGCCTTACGGCAACCGAACGGAACGCAGGCTACACTTTTGCCACCCTTTACCCCAGCATGTTCGTCGTGGCCCATGTCGATTACGTCCGCGCCGTAAGCCTGACCCCGCTTGGCCCCGAGACGACCCGCCTGACTGCCGAATGGCTGTTCAGTGCCGAAACCCTTGTGCAACCGGGCTTCGACCCCGCGCAAACCGCCCGCTTCGCCGGGATCGTCCTGCAACAAGACGGCTGCGCGTGCGAGATGAACCAGCGTGGCATCCGGTCGCCCGCGTACCGCCAAGGTACTCTGATGCCACAGGAATTTGACTTGCACGCCTTTCACCACTGGGTTCTGGAAAGGATCGCCCCATGACCTATCTGCCCATCCCCAACGACTGGGACCGCCGCGGCCTGCCGGGGTGGACCTATCATTCCCAAGCCATTTTCGAATTGGAGAGGGACCATGTTCTGCTGACCCATTGGCAGGTCGCGGGCCATGCCAGTGACGTGGCCAACCCCGGCGACTGGCTGGCGTTTGACCTTTTGGGTGAACGCGCGGTCATCATGCGGGGTCAGGATGGGGTGTTGCGCGCCTTTCACAATCTGTGCCGTCATCGCGGCGCGCGGGTGGTGGACGGAAAGCAGGGGCATTGCAAGGGCGCGTTGGTCTGCCCGTTTCACGGCTGGGTCTACAACCTTGACGGCACCTTGCGCGGTCCGGCGCGGCCTGAATCCTTTGGTAAGATGGACCGCTCCCAATACGGCTTGAAACCTCTGGAACTGGAAGTCTGGCAGGGTTTCCTCTTCCTGCGCTTTCACCCGGGCCCGCAGCCCGCCGTGGCGACCCTGATGCAGCCGTTCGAGGTCGATTTCTCCGCCTATCGCTGTGCGCAGGCCTTGCCGGTGCAAACGCCGGATTGGTCGACCACGCTGCCGGTCAACTGGAAATCGGTGCGCGATGTCGATAACGAAGGCTACCACGTCGCCATGGCCCACCCCGGCCTGCAAGAGCTTTATGGCCGCACCTATGTCGACCATCTGCTGGACAACGGCCTGTCCTTTTCGACCGGCAGCTTTGGCGATGCGCCGGGGCGCGGCTGGTCGGTGCGGCATTATGTGAAACTGGCCCCGCCGCAAGACTGGTTGCCCGACCATTTGCGCTCATCGTGGACCTATTTCGGCCTGTTCCCCAACACCGTCTTTGCCTTCACCCCCGAGGCAATCCAGTTCTATCAGGACATCCCCCTGTCGCCCCGCGAAACCCGCCTGACCGGCCGGATGTATCGCCAGCCCCACGAATCCCGCGCGACAAGGATCGCCCGCTATCTGGCGATGAGAATTGACCGCGACACCTCTGCCGAGGATCGGCAACTGTCGATCTGGTCCAACGAATCGATGGCCTCGACCGCGTTCGAAGGCTTCCATCTGTCCGACCTCGAATACGGTGTGCGCCGCCACCACGACCTGTTGCGCGCGCAATTGCCGGTGATGCAGCTTGCCGCAGAGCCGCCCGCCGCCGAAATCGCGACGCGTAACGCAGAAATGCGTTGTGCGGCGGGGCTACGGGATTAACCTTTCATGAAACCATCACACAGGGAGAACGCCATGAGTCTGACCCGCAGAACCGCTCTGACAGCCCTAGGTGCCACACTCGCCACGCCCTTCGTCCGCCCAAGCTGGGCACAGGCGGGCAGCGTCAACGTCTATAACTGGTCGGACTACATCGGCGAAACCACCGTCGCGGATTTTGAAGCCGAAACCGGCATCAGCGTTGTCTATGACCTTTACGCCTCTTCCGAAGAGATGGAGGCCAAGATGCTGGCCGGATCCACCGGCTATGATGTGGTCATCCAGTCCGGGTTGAAACTGCGCAGCATGGCGGCAGCCGGGGTCTACGCCAAACTGGACCACGCGAGGTTCAAGGGCTACGGCAATCTGGACCCCAACATCCTGAAAATCGTCGAAGGCTTCGATCCGGGCAATGTCTATGGCGTGCCCTATACCTGGGGGTCGGTCGGGTTCACCTTCAACATGACGATGATCAGGGAACGGCTGCCCGACGCCGACCTGTCCAGCCTTGATACGATCTTCAAACCGGAAAACGCCGCCAAACTGGCCGATTGCGGGCTGTCCATCCTCGACAGCCCGACCGACATCGGCTTCATGGTGCTGGCCTATCTTGGCCTTGACCCGAACACCGCCGGTCCCGCCGAATACGCCAAAATGGTCGAGGCTTTCGCCCCGATCCGCCAGTACATCGCCACCTTCGATAACGCGAGTTACCTGACCGCGATCCCCAATGGCGAACTTTGCGCGATCAACAGTTGGTCGGGCGACTATGGCGTGGCCAAGGCCCGCGCGGCAGAGGCGGGGATCGACATCGACCTTGCCTATTTCGTCCCCAAAACCGGGGCGCCGGCGTGGTTCGACCTGCTCTGCATGCCCGCCGATGCCCCCAACGCCGACAACGCCTATACCTTCATCGACTACCTGCTGCGCCCAGAGGTGATTGCCGCCTGCACCAATTACACCGGCTACGCCAACGCCAACCTCGCGGCGACGGCGCTGATCGACCCGGCCATCGCCGCCGATCCCGCCGTTTATCCCGATGCCGAAACCCTGTCGCGCATGTTCACCCCCACCCCGCAGACCGAGGAACAGGACCGCGCAATCACCCGCGCCTGGGCCCAGATCAAGGCGGGCTGACGCTTGCCCGACCCGTTCATCCGCATCGAGGGCGTGTCGAAATCCTTCGGCACGTTTCAAGCGGTCAGGGACGTGTCGCTGACCGTGGCACGGGGTGAGATTTTCGCCCTGCTTGGCGGGTCGGGCTGTGGCAAGACCACTCTGCTGCGGATGCTCGCGGGGTTCGAGGACCCTACGGAAGGCCGCATCTTTCTGGACGGGCAGGACATGACCGGCGTTCCGCCTTGGGAACGCCCGGTTCACATGATGTTCCAAAGCTACGCCCTGTTTCCGCACATGACAGTCGAACGCAACGTCGGCTATGGCCTGAAACACGACGCGATGACACGCGCGCAGCGCGCCGACCGGGTCCGCGAAATGCTCGACCTCGTGCAACTGATCCCGTTTGCCCACCGCAAACCGCATCAGATTTCGGGCGGCCAAAGGCAGCGCGTCGCCTTGGCTCGCGCGTTGGCCCGCCAGCCGAAACTGCTGCTGCTGGACGAACCTCTTGCCGCACTCGACAAAAAGCTGCGCGAACAGACCCAGTTCGAATTGATGAGCATTCAGGAACGCACAGGTGTGACCTTCATCGTCGTGACCCATGATCAGGAAGAGGCGATGACCCTCGCCGACCGGATCGCGGTGATGGACAAAGGCCAGGTCAAACAGATCGGCCCCCCGACCGAGGTGTACGAATACCCCAACAGCCGCTTTGTGGCGGGCTTCATCGGGTCGATCACCACCTTCGACGCCGTGGTGCAATCGGTCAGCGCCGACACAGCGCAAGTCGACGTGCCCGCCCTTGGCGGCCGGATCACCGCCCGCGCGATGCCGGGCCTGACTGCAGGCCAGTCCGTAACGCTGGCCCTGCGGCCCGAGAAACTGGCAATTTCCCGCCACCGACCCGAAGGGGCCAACGTCATCGCCGGGGTGGTCAAGGACCTCGCCTATTTCGGCAAGGACAGCCTGTACCGCGTGACGCTGCCCTCGGGCCAACTGGTCGCCGTCCATGCGGTGAACGCACGGCGCGCGGGGGCTGCAGACCGCGTGGCGGATTGGGAGGATGCGGTGTGGCTGTCGTTCGACCCCACCTCCGCGATCCTGCTGGTGGACTGAAGAATGCCCTATGCGAGGATGTTTGCACCAAGATGAAAGCCCGCAGCACCAGCCATGACGGCCGCTTTGCCCGCTGGTTCAACCGCACCGGATGGGCGCAACTGGTGATCGGATTGCCTTACATCTGGCTGGTGCTGCTGTTTCTGATCCCGTTCCTGATCGTGCTGGCCATGTCGGTGGCGACCCGCACACCCACAGCGCCCCCGTTCGGTTATGGCGGCGAAAATCCGGTGATCAACCTGACCGGCTATGCCCGCCTCTTCACTGACGATCTCTACATCCGCGCCTTCACCACCTCGGTCACCAACGCCGCCGGGGCCACGGTGCTGTGCCTCCTGCTGGGCTTTCCGATGGCGCTGGCACTAACCCGCGTCAGCACAAGTTGGCGGCAGATTTTGCTGATGCTGGTAATCCTGCCGTTCTGGACGTCGTTTCTGCTTCGGGTCTATGCGTGGATGGGGCTGATGGGGTCCAATTCATGGTTCAACCGGATGTTGACCGGCTGGTACAACGCCGTGGTGCCGGAAGAATGGGCGCTGCGCGCGCTGCCGCTGATGCACTCCAACTTTGCCGTGGTCTTGGTCACGGTCTATACCTACCTGCCCTTCATGATCCTGCCGCTGTATGCCAACCTCGAACGGCTTGACCCGGTGCTGGACGAGGCCGCGATGGACCTTGGCTCGCGTCCGCTGCGGGTGTTCTGGGACATCACCCTGCCGCAATCCATCCCCGGCATCATCGCGGGCGGGTTGCTGGTGTTCATCCCGGCGGCGGGCGAGTTGGTGATCCCGACGCTGGTCGGTGACGCCGGCAGCCCGATGATCGGCCGGGTGATCGCGGATGAATTCAGTTCAGCCCGCGACTGGCCGATGGCCTCTTCCGTCGCGGTGGCGCTGCTGGTGCTGATGGTCGGACCGATGATGATCTACAGCCATTACCAGTCGCGATCCGATGGGGGTGCCAGATGAACCGCCGCCCGGTCTTTCTGATCACCGTGCTGTGCTTTGGCTTTGCCTTTTTCTATATCCCGATCCTGTCGATGATGGTCTATTCCTTCAACGGATCGCGGCTGGCCACCGTCTGGGGCGGGTTTTCGACCAAATGGTACGTCTCGCTGTTTTCCAACAAGCAGGTCGGGGCGGCGCTGATCCTGTCGCTGCAGATCGCGCTGCTGTCGGCCACGGTCGCCACGATCCTTGGCACCATGTCGGGCATAGCTCTTGCCCGGTTCCGCAAGTTTCGCGGGCGCACCCTGTTTTCCGGGCTGGTCACCGCGCCCCTGATCATGCCCGAAGTCATCACCGGCATTTCGTCCCTGATGCTGTTCATCCTGATGGCCGAATGGATCGGCTGGCCGGGGCAGCGCGGCTTTACCACCATCACGCTGGCGCACATAACCTTTTCGATGGTGTTCGTCACCACGGTCGTCCATTCCCGCATGGTTCAGGCCGACCGCGCGATCGAAGAGGCCGCGATGGACCTCGGGTCCCGCCCGTGGCAAGTCATGTTCGATGTGACCCTGCCCGTCATCAGCCCTGCCATCCTGTCGGGCTGGCTCTTGGCCTTCACCATCTCGCTCGACGATGTGGTGATCACCTCCTTCACCACCGGGCCGGGCAACACAACCTTGCCGCTGCTGATCTGGTCGAAGGTCAAACTCGGCGTCACCCCCGATATCAATGCGCTGGCCACCCTGACGGTCATCGTCGTCGGGACCGGCGTGGCCCTTGCCGGCTTCATCCTGAACCGGGCCGAAAAACGCCGCGAGGCGGACCGCCGCCTTGCCTACCGCGCCAATGACTGATCCTGTCGGATCACCCGGATCGGGCCGCCAAAGATACGCCGCCGCCATGGCCCGCCACAGCACGGGCCAGATCAGAGACGCTGTATTAGAGGTTTACCGCATCGCCTCCGCCACCGACACGCTCGACCCCGCTGATTTGCTGACAGAAAGAGGCCTGCCGATGCCCCCCCAGATATCCCCGACGCCCGAAACCCTGATCCGCGCGCTGGTCGAGTCAGCCGACGATTACCTCGCCACCCTGCCCGGCCCCGGCGTGGCCGAAGTCCGCGCCGGGTTGGCCGCGGCCCGGTCTGGCCCCGTTACCCCCCGCACCGCGCGACCCAATCAGGTTCTGACCGACCACCTCGGCTCCGCCCTGACCGTCCTGACCGCAACCCACCCCGCCCTCGCGACAGCCATCGCCAACGCCACCCCCTACCTGAATTGGCGCGCCTTCGACAGCTATCCGATTGACGACATCGGCCCCGCCTTTGCCGCAGGTCAGGTCTGCGCCACGATCGTCGGCGAGGATGCCCCGATCACCGCACAGGATTATGACCTCGGCCTGTTCCTCATCGCGCCCCATATCCTGTACCGCGACCATCACCACGCAGCGCCCGAGCTTTACGCCCCCCTCACCGGCCCCCACGGCTGGCGCTTCGGCCCCAAAACGCCGCTGCTGATCAAAGCCGCCCATGACCCTGTGTGGAACGACCCGCACCGCCCCCACCTGACCAAAGTCGGCCCCGTCCCGTTTTTGTGTCTGTACGGCTGGACCCGCGACGTGAACGCAGGCGCGCAAGTTATCCCCGCCGACGACTGGCCGATGCTGGAGGCAATGCGGATCGCCTGACCCCGCCCCCAACAGCGTCGGGACGGATGCCCGACGTTTTATCCGACAATTGTCCGACGCCGTTTCACCCGACCACACGGCCCTTGTCGAGCCGCACGATGCGGTCCATCCGGGCGGCGAGGTCAAGATTGTGGGTCGCGATCAGCGCCGACATTCCGGTCGCGCGGACTACTTCCATCAGCGTCGCGAAGACCTGATCCGATGTGCCGGGGTCAAGGTTCCCCGTGGGCTCGTCCGCCAGCAAAAGACGCGGCCCGTTGGCCAGCGCGCGGCAGAACGCCACGCGCTGCTGCTCGCCGCCTGACAAGGTTGCCGGGCGGTGACTGGCGCGTGGGGCGATGCCGGTACGGGTAAGCAGGTCCATCGCGCGAGCCTCGGCCTTCGCCGCCGCAACGCCGTCAGCCAATTGAGGAATGACGATATTTTCCAGCGCCGAGAATTCGGGCAGCAGATGGTGGAACTGATAGATGAACCCCACTTCGCCGCGCCGCGCCTCGGTTCGGGTCTGGTCAGAAAGCCCGTCCATATCACGCCCGCCCAGCAGAACCTGCCCCTTGTCGGCGGTATCCAGCAGCC
>Ga0105046_10014281_pt1 | contig 12251 bp, 8 predicted proteins | sample MAT03_FD_78385 | JGI IMG/M metagenome (GOLD analysis project Ga0105046, IMG submission 78385) | Freshwater microbial communities from Lake Fryxell liftoff mats and glacier meltwater in Antarctica - MAT-03 (megahit assembly) | ecosystem: Environmental > Aquatic > Freshwater > Ice > Liftoff...
AAGCCGACCTCGTGCGGCTGCGCGTTCACGAGCGCGGCGAGCCGCGGGCGCACGGCCTCACGCGCGCCGAGCAGCTCCCATCCCGCCGCCGCGCCGAGCCGCGCGATCGAGTCCACTGCGCCGTGGATCGCGGTCGCGACGGGCAGCGACAGCGGCGACATGCCCGCGTGGTTGGCGTAGACGCTCGTCGTCAGCCCAGGGAAGAGCGCGCGCGAGCCGAGTCGCGCCTCCATCACAGCCCCATCTGCTTCGCGGCGAGCTCTTTCATGATCTCCTCGGCGCCGCCACCGATCGACAGCACCTTGGTCTCGCGATAGATGCGCTCGACCTTCTGCCCGCGCATGAAGCCCGCGCCGCCGAAGATCTGCACCGCTTCCTTCGCGCAGAATTCCATGCACTGCGTCGCGGCGTTCTTCAGCATGCACACCTCGGCGATCGGCCACTGGCCCTGCTGTACGCGCCACGCGAGCTGCTCGAGCCACGCGCGCGTGCACCCGATGCGCTGCATCATGTCGACCAGCTTGTGGCGAATGACCTGACGATGCAGCAGCGGCTTGCCGAACGTGACGCGATCGCGCGACCACTGCACCGCCTCGTCGAAGCACACCTGCGCGAACGCGACGGCCATCGACGCGATCGCAATGCGCTCGCCGTTGAAGTTCTGCATGATGCCGCGAAAGCCGGAATTCTCGTCGCCGATGAGGTTCCGGGCCGGTACGCGGCAATCCTCGAAGTACAGCGTCGCGGTGTCGGAGCACCACCAGCCCATCTTCGACAAGGACGTGCGCGTGAAGCCGGGCGTGTCGCCGTCGATCACCAACAGCGAGATGCCGGCCATGCCCGGACCGCCGGTGCGCACCGCGACGGTGCAGAAATCGGCGCGCATGCCCGAGGTGATGAACGTCTTGCTGCCGTTGACCACGTAGTGATCGCCGTCGCGTCGCGCGGTGGTGCGGATGCTCGCGACGTCGGAGCCGCCGTCGGGCTCGCTGATCGCGAGAGCGGCGATCTTCTCGCCGCGCAGCACCGGCGCGACGACGCGGGCCTTGAGCTCGTCGGAGCCGAGCGCGATGATCGGCGGCAGCGCGATCCCGTGGCTCATGAGCCCCGCGACGATTCCACCGGAGCCTGCCTTTGCGAGCTCGTCGGTCACGACGATGCGATGGAACGGATCACAGGGCGTGCCGCCGAGCTCTTCGGGATAGCCGAGGCCGAGCAGGCCGAGCTCGGCCGCCTTGCCGTACAGCGCGCGGGGGAACTCCGCCGCCTCTTCCCACGCCTCGATGTTCGGCATGATCTCGCGCTGCACGAAGCGACGGACCTGCTCGCGGAGCTGCTCGTGCTCGTCGGTGTAGTAGGGAGAGCCCATGTGACGAGTGGAGGATACGCCGGGTTCGCGGCGTGATGTCGGACAGCCGCTATCCGTGCCGGCGGTAGAATTCTCGCTCCGCAAGATCGCGCGCTGCCGCGTCTCGCTCCCCCGCCGCAACCTCCTCTGCCCACAAACGGACATCTGGGTGCGCGTCCTTCGCCCAGCCCAGGGCAAACGCTGCTTGTTCGTTGGATCCTGCTCGCGCGCGGAGCTCCTTCGCGGGCCAGGAATGTGCGCCGAATCGGATGATCAACTCTCGCGCAATCGGGTCGAGTCGCTCGCCACTTGTCCGGCATAGCGTCGCGATCGTGGCAGCACGCTCCTCATCCTGCCCCACCCACGCGGAGATGCGCGCGGCATCGATGTGCTCGAGGAACACTCGCTCCCGCACAGCCAGGGTGCTAACTCTTGGAGTAGCTCATCGTCACCGAGGAGCTCACGCGCGAGAGCGTCATCCGCAACCTGCTCCGCCTCTGGACGACCGTGGTCATCAATCGGGTCCGGCCCGGGGAACCACCTGCTGACCTGCGCAATCATGCGTTCGCGTAGGTTCGTCGGTGCGCATGCGCGCCGTAGCTCCGCGAGCCCGATGCCTCGCTCATCGGACGTTGACCTGTCGTTCATGTCGTATCGGTAGATGTCGTCGACGGAGCTGGCGACAGCTGCCTTCTACGAGGGCGACCACGCAGCGACGAGTGCCGCGAGCTCTCGCATCCTCGCGGCCGACATGCCGGAGTGAACCGCAGCACGTAGGCCGGCGGCGACGATCTCGCGCGCGGCGGTTTGCACCGTAGCATCCGGCTCCCCGCTCATCTCCATCAAGCGATCCCAAGCCCAGGATAGCGACCGGGCGATCTCGCCGTCCTCGGAAAACTCGAGCTCCCCGTCGACGTCGTCCCATGATGGGGAGTAGCTGCCTCCGTGATGCGTTCCGATGGCGGCGCGCAACCCATCGAGCGCGGCGAGACGACGCACGGGATCGGCGTCACCCAGGCGCATCATCAAGAGGTGCTTGCGCAGCTCCGATGGCGCGCGAGTAAGATCATTGGCCGGGGCGAAGATCGCCGCCCACTTCGCGCGCGGCGTCTTGCAGGTCTGCCCACGCCACATCGAAGCTCGTTGCGAAGCCTTCGCGCGCGGGGAGCTCGAGGTCATTCCACGCGGTGCGCGGCTCGATCATCACCATGAGCAGTACCTTGCCCCGCAGCTCGGCTCGCGCCCTGCGCTGCTGCGACTCGACGTCTCCGGCGAGAACCAGCGATGCCGCGCTCCACTCGGAGAGCTTCAGCGTCCCCGTCAGTCGAGTTCTCGGCTCACGCAGAGCGCTGGGATCGGCGACGAGCCCTTGCGAAAGCCACAACGCGAAGAGCGGGTAACCGCGCGACAGATCGATCACGGTTGCGACCAGGGCCTCACGAGCAGTCGGATCGGCGACATCTCCTGCCTGTGCCTCGACGAGCCGGCGCGAGGCTTCCGGCGCAAGTTCCGTGAGCATGCTCGGGTCGGGAGCCCCAGGTTCTGCTTCCGCGGGGCCGATCAGGAACAGGCGGCATCCTGCCGGCTGACGTCGGAAATGCATCGCCAGCAGCGGAGCGTGTTCGCTAGTGACTTCGTCGACGACGAGAATCGTGTTCGCTGCGAGCACGCCGTCACCGCTGAGCCACTGAAAGGTCTCGCGCGCGTTGTCGGTGTATGCGACGCGCGCCACTACGCTCTCGCCGCGGCCGTCGAGGAAGTGATGGATGAGTCGGGTCTTGCCAGTCCCCGGTGCGCCGACGAGCCAGAACGTCCGCGCATCGGCATCCTGTTCGTCGGGCGCATCTACGACCGTGGACATCTCCGCTGCGAGTCCGCGTCGCCGGTCATCGTCTTCGAAATTCAGGCGCGCGCGTTCTTCCGTGAACTCTCGCGTCCACGCCGTCCAATCGCGCAAGAAGGCCGGGCGCACGACGCCGAGCTTCGAAGCAAGGGCCACGCTTGGCACGAACTCGAGCTCGGCCGCGAGCGACACCAGGTCTCGCGCATCGACGACGCGGAGTTGATTGCGGATCTTCGTCGACGCTTCGCCGAGGTGTCCCGCAAGCACCTTGCTGAGCTCGTCAGCGAGCTCGGTTGCCTGTGCGCCGGGCACGTTCAAGACAACCCAAAGCTCACCGCCGTTCCGGAGGTGCGCCAGAAGTCCCGCGAGCGCGGGACCAGCCGTCCCGTCGTCGCGAAGACTCCTCGCCTTCCTGAGGATGTTCTTGCGCCAGTTCGTGCCCGTCTTGCAGTCGAACCATCGCTTGCTCGGGGCCTCGGCGCGTGCGCCGTCCGGGAGAAGCGCGAAGTGGACCTCGTGCTTGCACTGAGCGCGAACGACCACGTCGATGTCATGCCACCCATCCGCAGTGTCATCCGGGCCGGGGCCATGAAGTCCGTCTTCTCGAGACGCGCGAGGTGGCCTTCCTCGAGCACGCCCTTCAGCGTATCACGTCCCACCGAGGGTGCCGGGCCTCGCTGGTAGCGGCTGGATCTCAGCGCTGACGCTCAGCCGCCCTGCTTCGCCTCGAGCTTCGCCCAACTGTCCTTGAGCCCGATCGTCCGGTTGAACACCGGCTGCGCCCTGGTGCTGCCGAGATCGGTGCAAAAGTATCCGATGCGCTCGAACTGGAACCGGCTACCGGGTGCCGTCGCTGCGAGCTCGGGCTCGACGATCGCGCCATCGACCACCTCGAGCGATGCGGGATTGAGGAACTCCTTGAAGTCCTTGCCCTCGACCCCGAGCGGATCCTCGACCGTGAACAAGCGATCGTAGAGCCGCACCGTCGCGCGCACGCCGTGCTGCGCCGACACCCAATGCGAGGTGCCCCTCACCTTGCGACCGTCGGGCGAGTTGCCACCGCCCGACGCCGGATCCCACGTGCAGCGCAGCTCGATCACCTCGCCCGCGTCGTTCTTCACCACGCCGGTGCAGCGCACGAGCGCCGCGTAGCGCAGCCGCACCTCCTGACCGGGCGTAAAGCGGTACCACTTCTTCGGTGCGACCTCGCGGAAGTCGTCGTGCTCGATGAACACCTCGCGACAAAACCCGATCTTGCGCGAGCCCGCGCTCGGATCCTCGGGATTATTCGGTGCATCGAACCAGTGGACCTCGCCCTGCGCCATGTTCTCGATGACGATCTTCAGCGGCCGCAGCACCGCCATGCGCCGGTGCGACGTCGCGTTGAGGTGCTCGCGCACCTCGTGTTCGAGCATCGTGACGTCGGCGATGCCCGGCCGCTTCGACACGCCGGTGTGCTCGCACAGCGCCCGGATCGCCTCGGGCGTGTAGCCGCGCCGGCGCAGGCCCGCGAGCGTCGGCATCCGCGGATCGTCCCAGCCGTCGACGAGCTTCTCCTGCACGAGCTGCAACAGCTTGCGCTTGCTCATCACGAGGTAGCTGAGGTTCAGCCGCGCGAACTCGATCTGCTGCGGCCGGTGCGGCAGCTCGAGCGCCTCGAGGAACCAGTCGTACAGCGGCCGATGATCCTCGAACTCGAGCGTGCAGATCGAGTGCGTCACGCCTTCGATCGCGTCGGATAGCCCGTGCGCGTAGTCGTAGGTCGGGTAGATGCACCAGTCGTTGCCGGTGCGGTGGTGATGCGCGTGCTTGATCCGGTACATCAACGGATCGCGCATGTTGAGGTTGCCGTGCGCCATGTCGATCTTCGCGCGCACGACATGGGCGCCGTCGGAGAACTCGCGCTTGCGCATGCGCGCGAGCAGGTCGAGGTTCTCGTCCGTGCTGCGATCACGAAACCGGCTGTTCGTGCCCGGCTTGTAGAAGTTGCCGCGACGGGCGCGGATCTCATCGACGCTCTCGCTGTCGACGTACGCCAGCCCCTTGCCGATGAGCGCCACCGCCCACGTGTAGAGCTGCTCGAAGTAGTCCGACGCGTAGTACTTGCGCTCGCCCCAGTCCCAGCCGAGCCAACGGATGTCGTTCTGAATCCCGTCGACGTACTCGGTGTCCTCGGTGACCGGATTGGTGTCGTCGAAGCGCAGGTTGCAGACGCCGCCGAACTCCTGCGCCATGCCGAAGTCGACCCACAGCGCCTTGGCATGGCCGATGTGCAGGTAGCCGTTCGGCTCCGGGGGAAAGCGCGTCATCACGCGCCCTTCGTGCTTGCCCGCCGCCACGTCGGCGGCGAGCAGTTCGCGGATGAAATTCGAGGGGCCCGTGTCTTCGCTCATGCGGGGTACGGATGGTACCCCGCCGATCACATCCCGTGGATGGTGATCTTGGTCATCGTCACCGGCGTGCGCGGGCGATCGCCCTGGCCGGTCGGCGTCGTCTCGATCTTCTTCACGACGTCCATGCCCGACGTGACCTTGGCGAACACCGGGTGACGCGACGTGCCGGGCGTGAACCAGTCGAGGCGGTTGTTGTCGACGGTGTTGATGAAGAACTGGCAGCTACCCGAGTTGGGGCTGCCGGTGTTCGCCATCGACAGCGTGCCGGGCGCGTTCGAGATCTTCGCGTTGTCCGGGTGCTCGTCCTTGATGCATCCGTCTGGACCGTTGCCGGTGCCGGCCTTGCTGCTGTTCGGATCGCGGCTGTGCGGACAGCCGAACTGGATCATGAAGTTGGAGATGACGCGGTGGAAGTGGAGCCCGTCGTAGAAGCCGCTTTTCGCCAGCTTGATGAAGTTGCCGGCCGTGATCGGCATCTTGTCGACGAACAGCTCGACTTCGAAGTTGCCGAGCGAGGTCTCGCAGGTCGCTGTGGGATTCGCCATGGCCGCGTTGATACCGCTGCTACGACTTCATTTCCACCACAGGCTGAACAGCCCGACGCCGGCCCCGAAGAGCAGGAATGCCGACAGGGCCGGGATACCGACGAGCGGCCACACGCCGAGGCCGAGGCCGAGCGAATACGTGCCGCACACGAGAAATGCGACTGTGATCGCGAGCCGAACCGTGCGTTTCTGCCTTGATTCGGCGAGCCGATGCTGCTCGGCGAGCGCGTCGGGCGAGATGCCGAGCGCGATCTTCCCGGCGCGCAGGTCGTCGATCATCGCCGGCAGCGTGCGCGGCAGCGAGCGGATCATCCGCGACACGTTGTTGAAGTCGGCGAGCAGGATCTGCTTGAGGCGGTCGGGGTTGTATCGATCGCTCACCATCTGCGTGATGAACGGTCGCGCGAGATCGAGCGGATCGATGTCGGGTGCGATCGACTTCGCCATGCCTTCGGTCGTGATGATGGCCTTGAACATCATCGTGAAATCGGTCGGCATGCGCACGGCGTGGCGCGTCGCGCCGGCGACGATCTCGCCGAACAGCGTGCCGATCTGGATCTCCGACAGCGGGATGCCGACGAGATAACGCTCGGCGATCTCGATCACGTCGGCGGAGAACTTCTCGTAGTCGACGGGGCCCGTGCGGATCGACAGATCGTAGAACGTGCGCGCGACCGCCTCGAGGTCCTCGTTGAGGATCGCCCACAGGATGTCGACGATGCGATCCTTCGCGGCCGGCGACAGCCGTCCGACCATGCCGCAATCCAGGACACCGACCTTGCCTCCCGGCAGCACCAGCACGTTGCCGGGGTGCAGGTCGCCGTGGAAGAAGCCGTCGAAGAACAGCATCTTGTATGCGGTGTCGAAGTAGATCGACACCAGCGGCTTGGTGTCCTCGCCGGCCTCGAGCACCTCGCTGAACTTGCGCCCGTCGAGGAACTCCATGCACAGGATCTCGGTGGTCGAGAGCTCGCCCCACACCTTCGGGAACACGACTTCTTGCTTCTCGGCAAAGTTGCGGCGGAACCGCTCGAGGTTGCGGGCTTCGATGCGAAAGTCGAGCTCGGCGGAGATCGACTTCGTGAAGCCGGTGATGATGCCCTGAAGGTCCATCGCGCGGGCCTCGTCGATCGCTTCCTCGAGCCAGCCCGCGAGCACGAGCAGGATGCTGAGGTCGCTCTCGATCTTCGAGCGCACCGCGGGGCGTTGGACCTTGAGCGCGACCTTCGTGCCGTCGACCAGCGTCGCGCGGTGGACCTGGGCGATGCTCGCCGACGCGAGCGGCGTCTCGTCGAGCTCGGAGAAGTGGCTGCGATAGTCGGCGCCGAGGTTGCGCACGAGCTGGGCATCGATCGCCGAGAACGGCAGCGACTCGACGTTGTCCTGCAGCGTCTCGAGCTCGTGGATGAGCGTGAGCGGCAGGACATCGGCGCGCGTCGAGAGGATCTGCCCGAGCTTGACGAACGTCGGGCCGAGCTTCGTGAGCGCAGCGACGAGGCGCTTGCCAGTGTCGGGATCGGACAGCGCCTTGCGCGTGAGGTCGGCGCCCTCGAACTCGACCTGCAGCTCGCGGCGCAGCTTGAGCTGCGCGAGCGCCCAGCCGAAGCCGTGCGTCACGAACACCGTCGAGATCTCGCGGAAGCGTGCGACCTCGCGAGCGCCGGTGATGAGTGCTCGAGAGGAATTGACGAGCGTGCGCAGGACCGACAAGGGAGCCGGGACCTAGCATAACCCAAGGCCAGCCAGGCTCAGCACGTTCGCGGCATATCTCGTCATTGGTAGACCCTACCTTCCTTCTCTCTTCGAGTGAATTCCGGTAGGGCCCCCGTTCAAACCGTGCGTGCGAATCTCCCGCACACGGCTTACCGATGGTCTCTCGGTGTCGCGGTAGTTCACGATCTCCGGGTAGCGGACGGTGCCACGCAGGCGGATGCAGCCCGAGGTTGTGGAAGAAGTCGCGCGACCATACGCGTGCTGCGTCCCATACCCCGCCGAAGCGCGACGCGTGTTTCGGATCTCCCGCGTCGCGTGTTGCCTTCGCCGTGACATGAGCGGCTCGGCCTTCGGATTGTTCCTCTGTCGAGGCTGCAGACTTCACCTCATGTTGCGGCCCGCGTACTTGCTCCCCGCTGCACGACTCTCGTCGCCTGACGGGCTCTCGACGCCCCGCTCGGGACCCGGGGATCTCTCCCCGCGCCTGAAACCTGCTACCCGGCGCTCCGACGCTTACCGGAACGGGACTCCCACCCGCTGGAGAAGCGCAGCTCGATCGGGACTAACCCGCGACCTGCGCCGAAGGCGGATATTCCCGGCACGCTCAAACGCGAAAGGGCGACCGGGACTCCCCGATCGCCCTTTGCGAGCTCGGCCGCGAATCGCGGCCGCGCGTCACGGCATCATGCCGCAGCCACCCGCGACGAGACCGGTCGCCACAACGACCTCCGGCGGCAGGCAGACCTCCGGCTCGGTGCAATCGTCGTCGGTCGCACAGCCGCTGCACACACCGAGCTCGATCACGCCGAGCACATCGGCGGGCTGGCAAAAGCCCGACATGCACGCGTCGTTGCCGGTCCCCGACAAGAGATCGCAGCCTTCGCCGTCCGGCACCGAGCCCGGCGCGACGCAGGCCTTCACGCCGGACAGCTCCGCGACGTCGTAGCTCGGCGAGCACAGGGCACCGTCGGTGCACTCCGCGTCGGTGAGGCACTCGCCACAGGTGCTCGCGGTGAGGATGCCGGGCACGTCGAGAATCACGGCGCACAAGCCCCCGTCGACACAGACGGCGTCGGACATGCAGCCCTCGCCCTGCTGGCCCATGTTGCACTCGGCGCCCTGGGGCGGCGTCGACAGCGGGTTCGGGATGCTACAGCCGCCGCCGGTCGTATCGGCACAGTCGGCGTCGCTGAGACAGTCGCCACAGATGCCGCCGAGCGGACCGACGACGAAGCACATCATCGACTCGCATTGCTCGTTCTCTTCGCACATCGCGCCGTTGGGCAGCGGATCCTCGCCGGTCGGCGACGTCATCGTCACCGAGATCGTGCCGGGCTCGGTCTCCGACTCGGACTCGGTGTCCTCGGTCGTCGCGGTCGTCGCGGTCGTCGTCGATGCGCTCATCGTCGCCGAGGTCTCGCTCGCGCTCATCGTCGACGACGCCGACTGATCGTCAGTGCCGCCGGTGGACGCTCCGTCACCGGTCCCATCCGCGTTCTCCTCGGCGGGGCAGGCCGTCAGCGCGGCGACGATGGACAGGGCGGAAATCCAATGAAGGTTGGTGGTGCGCATGGTCTCGATCCGAATCTTGACCGGACTCGTCGCGCGCCGTCCACCGATACGATCGCGCGCCACCTCACGCCAAACGACCGAGGGTCCGCGCGCCACGCTCGCCCCGCGACAGCGATGTCATGGCGCGCACGGGCCTGCTGCGTCGGAGGGGCGCGTTCAGCCGTGGAAGAGCAGCGAAAGATCCTTCGCGAGGTTCTTCTGGTGCGCCTCGAGGGTGCCGCCGCCGATCTCGATCAGCTTCGCATCACGCCACAAACGCTCGACTGGGTACTCCTTGCAGTACCCCGCGCCGCCCATCACCTGCATCGCATAGTCGGCGACCGTCTTGCCGACCGGACCCGCGAACAACTTCGCCGCGTCGGAGCCGACACGGTTGCGAACATCAGGGCCGATGTCGCGCGCGACGTTGAACACGAGCGACTTCGCGGCCTGGGTCATCGCGTAGCCCTCGGCGATGTAGCGTTGGATCTGGCCGAAGTCCGCGATCGGTCGCCCGAACGCGCGGCGCTCGTTCGCGAACCGCACCATGATCTCGACGCAGCGCTCGGCGATGCCGACGCTGATCGCCGCGAGCGTGACCCGCTCGATCTCGAGGTTCCGCATCATGTGCGTGACGCCGTCGCCCTCACGGCCGAGCAGGTTCGCGACCGGGACACGGCAGTCCTCGAACACGAGCTCGGCCATCGTCGAGGCGCGCATGCCGAGCTTGTCGATGTGCGGCGTCGTCGAGAAGCCGGGACAGTCGCGATCGATCACGAACGCCGTCACGCGTCCGCCGACCTTCGCGTACACGAGGAAGCAGAAGCCATCGCACGCGTTGGTGATGTACGTCTTGGTGCCGCGGACGATGTAGTGATCGCCCTCGCGCACCGCGGTGGTCGACATGCCGAGCACGTCGGTGCCGGCGCCCGGCTCGGTCATGCCCATGCCGGCGATCCACTCGCCCGACAGCACCCTCGGCAGCCAGCGCGCGCGCTGCTCCGCGCTGGAGCCGTTGTAGAAGTTGTTCACGAACAGCATCGAGTGGGCGAGGTACGCGAGCGTGAAGCCCGGGTCGTACTTCGCGAGCTCTGCGTGGACGATCACAGCTGCGACGGCGTCCATGCCCGCACCACCGGCGTCGTCCGGCACCGTGACGCCGAGCAGACCGAGGTCACCGAGCTTGCGGAACAGCGCCGTGTTCAGCTCGCCTCGACGATCGAACTCCGCCGCTTGTGGGTCGACTTCGCGACGCGCGAACTCGGACACCATGTCGCGCAATAGAGCGTGCTCGGTCGTGGGCAGGAACAACGCGCGCGATCCAGTCGACATCGGCACGCGGGAATATCCGGCATACTGCCGCCGGTGGCAACGCGATCTGGCGCCGAAACCCCCTGCAATGCGGCCTGCGACACAACGGTGACGAAGTCGGCCGTCGCCGGTGCGAAGTACGACGGTGCCGATTGTCTTGTCGCCCCTTCGGGCCTGAAATCTATCGGCATGCACGCGCGTCAGCGCGCCATGCGAACCACCACGAGACTTGCCGGCCCGCGAAGGCCTCTGGCAATCCTGCTCTCGTTCTCTCTCGTGGGCTCCTGCCAATCGGTGCCCGACGCGCCCTCGACCGCGGTCGTGACGCCGCTCGCGGCCACAGTGCCCTTGGGCCCCGCGCTGGATTTTCCACCTGCCAACGACCGTCGCGAGCGACGCGCGCTGCCCCGCACGTTGCGCACGGTCGGTACCGACGCCGAGATCGCCGTGACCAGCCCCGAGCTGGACGACGACGGCAAGTTCGAATTCGCGGGGCAGACGCTGCGGATCTCGTTCAACGCGAAGCTGAAGATCGATGCCGCCGCCGCGACGCCGCAGCTGCGGATCGAGCCCCCGGTCGCGGGCAAGCTGCAGTCGAAGGATGGCCACGCGATCGAGTTCGTCGCCGACGCCCCGTTCGATCCCGACGCGACCTATGTCGCGACGCTCGCCGGCCTGAAGGACGAGGCCGGCAAATCGGTGCTCGAGGGGTGGAAGGGCTCGTTCCGCGCCGATCCGCAGGTGTGGATCGGCGGCAAGATGCTGGCGTACGTGCCGAAGTCCGGCGAGCCGCGCATCGTGTTGATGTCGCCCGATCCGGGCGTCGAGCTCGGGCGCAAGCCGAGCTTCGATCTGCTGTTCGATCAGCCGGTCGAGCCCGCCGCCGCGACGGCGCTCGTCGAGATCACTCGCGAGACCTCGAGTGGCGAGAAGAAGGTCGCGTTGCGGGCGCGTCGTTCGAGCAAGGCGGTGTTCGACGGCATCAAGATCGATCGCAAGCACCTCGTGACCGTGACGGCGCGCGACAATCTCGCGCCGGGCACGAAGATCACGCTCGTTCGCAAGGACCCGGACGTCAGCAAGCACGAAGCCGAGCAGGAGTTCCACGTCGCCGAAGAGCTCGAGCACACCGGCGTCGAGTGCTGGAGCTCGGATTGCTCGTTCTCCAAGGGCACGCTGCACCTGGGCAGCAGCAGCTTCGTCATCAAGTACACCAACGCGATCGCGGTCTCGTCGAAGGACGCGAAGAACCTGCTGTCGATCGATCCGTCGGTGCCGAACCTGTCGGTCTACAACGACACGTGGTCGTCGACCGGCCGGCTGAACGTCTCGGGTGGCTTCGCGCCGTCGACGACCTACCAGGTCACCGTCGCGACGGTGAAGGATCGCTTTGGCCAGGAGGCACCGGCGGTCGAGTTCTCGATCGAGACGCCGCCGCTCACCGCGAGCGTCGCCATGGCCGAGGGCAGCAAGGGCCTCACGGTCTCCGCGGCGAAGAAGTTCACGATCGACTCGCGCAACGTGACCAAGGCGAAGCTGAAGCTGTG
>Ga0105046_10014282_pt1 | contig 12250 bp, 10 predicted proteins | sample MAT03_FD_78385 | JGI IMG/M metagenome (GOLD analysis project Ga0105046, IMG submission 78385) | Freshwater microbial communities from Lake Fryxell liftoff mats and glacier meltwater in Antarctica - MAT-03 (megahit assembly) | ecosystem: Environmental > Aquatic > Freshwater > Ice > Liftoff...
CCGCTGCATCCACCGCCCAGGCGGAGGAACGCAAGGACGCCACGACCGTGAGTGTGAGCGCGACCGGCCAGCTCTACCTCGACAAGGATGAAGTGACGCTCGACGAACTCGCGACCCGCCTCGCCGCGCTCAAGACGGCGAACGCGGAGTTGCGCGTCTTCATCAACGGCGACGAGGACGCACGGCTCGGGCTCGCCATCGAAGTGCTCGACGCGACGCGCAAGCTCGGCATCACGAAAGTCGCATTCGAGACGCGCCCGAAAGCAAAGTGATCGCCGCGCCTCCAGAGCCGGTCCGCCGGATTCGTCGTGAGCTTCCTGCTCAGCGCGAGCGCTCGCCGTGGCCCTACCGTCGCCGGCTCTGGATCGCCGCGGGTCTTGCATTCGCCGTCCACGCCACGGTTTATTTTTCCGGCAGGCATCCGCTCGAAACCGCCGTCGAGTTTGGCATGGAAGACCCGGCGCCGAGTGTGGACGTCGAACTCGTCGAACAGGCTGCTCCTGAATCCGCAGCCGCCGCGGCCGAACCGCCGCCGGTCCCGCAGCCGCCAATGCCCGAGCCTCCCAAGCCGGATCCTGTTCCGGAGCCACCAAAGCCCGACCCGGTCCCTGAGCCGCCGAAGCCCGACGACATGGCTCCGCCGAAGCCCAAGCCGACACCGAAGCCTCTGCCGAAACCCGCGCCGGCAAAGCCGCGTGCCGTTTCGAACAACGCCGCGCAAGCTTCGCCCGGCGCAACGGCAGCGACTGCATCCAGCGGACTGCCCGGCGCCACCGGCGCAAAGAGCGGCGGACGCACCGGCGGTCCCGGCCACCTCTACAATCCGAAGCCCGCGTATCCTCCGGAAAGCCGGGCAGCCGGCGAGCAGGGTGCGGTGATCCTTCGCGTGATGGTGGAGGCATCTGGGCGTCCCGGCAGTGTATCCCTCGCGCGCAGCAGCGGATTCCCTCGCCTCGACCGCGCGGCACTGGAAGCTGTGCGTCGCTGGCGTTTCAAGCCCGCGACCCGTGATGGCCAGGCGTTCGCCGCCACCGTGGACGTGCCCGTGCGTTTCAGCCTGCGCTGATCAAAGCATCCGGGCGCTGCGATTGCGAACGGCGAACTGCCTACTTCGCGAGTTCGCGGGCGAGCACCCACAGCGTCACTTTCCCCACGGTCTCAAGACTCTCGGCGCTCAGTTGATCCAGCGTGTCGGCCGCGGTGTGCCATGGCGGATAATCGAAGTCGATGATGTCCATCGCCGGGATGCGCGCGATGACTTGCAGGGGAGCGTGATCGTCGAGGATCGGTCCTCCGAAGTAACCGAACTTGTCCCGCACGCCGAGCGCCTCGGACGCGGCGAACACGCTCGCGGCAAGTGCCGGTGGTGTGTCGCGCGGCAGCGTCACGGTGAGATTTTTGTCGCCGATCATGTCCCAGACGATGGCGAACTTGAACTGCGTGGCGCGATTGCCCGTCCGCAGGCTGTGCGCGTAGTGGCGGCTGCCGACCAGCCCGTCGGGGCCTTCTTCCGCGGAGCCGAACTGGAAGAGCGCCTCCTCGCCGTCGAAGAAAACGAGTTCGATTCGCTCGGCGAGCGCGGGTGCCGTGGCGAGCACGCGAGCAAGTTCCAGCAGCGCACCGGTCGAGGAGCCGCCATCGCTTGCGCCGACGAAGCGGATGCCTTCCATCAGTTTCGTGTCGTAGTGCGAACCGACGATGGCACGCTGCGTGTCGCGCGGAGCGGGGCGCGCTCCCTTCGCAGAAAAGCGGGCGATGACATTGATGAAGTGGATGCTCGGACGGCCAACAACCGGCGCGTGATCGAACTCCTGACGCTCCACATCCCAGCCGTGTTTCTTCAGCGTGCCGGCGATGTGAGTGCGCGCCTTTTCGAGTTCAGGCGAGCCGGAAGGGCGGGGGCCGAATGCGACCTGCTGCGCGACTTCCTCGAGCGCATTCTTCCCGGAGAATTGCTCCCACAGCTTCGGTGGGATTTCCGGCTTTGCGTCGGTGCTCTCCTTTTCGCGCGAGCAGCCCTGTGTCGCAACGAAAGCGATGCAGAACGCCAGCCGCATCAAGCGGTGCGGGGAACGGGCGAGGGTCGTCATCCTAATCAATGTGGTTGGCTGGGAGGAGGCGTGAAGCGGACACTCTTGTCCGCGGGAACTGTGCAGTGCGGACAGGAGTGTCCGGTCACGCAGAGCCGCGAGGCGCACGGCTATTCCTCGTCGGGCAGACCGATGAGCTTGATCAGGCGGTTCAGGTCGTCGCTGCCGTAATACTCGATCTCAAGGCGTCCCTTTTTCTCGCCGTGATGCAGCGCGACCTGCGTGCCGAGATGCTGGCGGAGGCGGTTCTGCAAATGCGCGATCGCCGGCTCGAGTTGCGGGCTGCTCGCCGCGCCGCGCTTGGGTTTCCGGCTGCCGTTGCCGGCAAAATGATCCGCCACGAGCCGTTCGGCACCGCGCACGGTGAGACCGCGTCGGAGTGATTCCTCGGCGAGCGCGAGCTGCTCCTCGTGACTCTTCGCGCTCAGCAGCACCTTCGCGTGTCCGACGGTGAGGCGCTCCTGCACCACCCACGTCTGCACCTGCGGATGGAGATCGAGCAGTCGCATGGAATTCGCCACAGCGGCCCGGCTCTTGCCGACTTTCTGCGCGATGTCTTCCTGCTTGAGATGGAAATCCGTCGCGAGCCGCTGGAAGGCGCGCGCTTCCTCGATGGCGTTGAGATCCTCGCGCTGGAGATTCTCGATCAGCGCGAGTTCCAGGACGTCCTGATCGCTCGCCTGGCGGACGATCACCGGCGCGTCCTTCAGCCCGACCCGCTGCGCCGCGCGCCACCGGCGTTCGCCGGCGACGAGTTCGAATTTTTCGCCCGTGCGACGGACGATGAGCGGCTGTACGATGCCCTTTTCGCGGACGCTCTCGGCGAGTTCCTGCAGGTTTTCGTCGCGGAATTCCGTGCGCGGCTGCCAGGGCGAGGGGATGATCTGGTCGAGCGAGACCATCTGGATGCGTTCGCCTTCCTCCGCACGCGGCGTGGGGGACGCGACGCGAGGATTGATGAGTGCGCTGAGACCTTTGCCAAGGGCGGGTTTTACCATGGCGGCGACGCTAGTACGGTGCGGATCGCGACGCAATGCGAATCGCGACGCCTCCGTAACGCGGACATTCCTGTCCGCGATTGCGTCACTCTAATGAAAGTCATGCGAAGCCGGGAGCGCTCCCGCCGCAGCGGACAGCGCGGTGATGCGGCGGGCTTTGATCAGCGCATGCCCGTCCGTGTTCTGCACGACGCCGTCGATGACCAGAAATGGCTCCTCGCAGATCGTCAGCCGCCGCTTCTCGAAGAGCACCGGGGTGAGGATCGCATTCGCGACGCCGGTCTCGTCTTCGAGGCTCACAAAGACGAAGCCCTTTGCCGTGCCCGGTCGCTGGCGGCAGATGACGAGCCCGGCGATGCGGACGAGGGTGCCGTTCGGAGCCGTGGTGAGATCGGTGGCACGCCACACATCGGGCAGGCTTTTGCGCAGGTGCGCCATCGGATGCGGGCCGGTGCTCATGCCGGTGCCGGCGATGTCCGCGGAGGTGCGCTCGTGCGGCTGCATCGCGGCGAGGGGAATCGCGCGATGCGTCTCGATGGTGGCGAAGAGATCATCCGGGTCGCGATGCGTCTCCACCTGCCACTGCGCCGCACGGCGGTGATCGGCGAGGCCATTGAGCGCGCCGATTTTTGCCAGCGTGCGGATTGCGGCTTTCGGCAGTTGCGTGCGGAGCTGGAAATCGGCGAGCGATGCGAAGGGCGCGCGTCTCCGCTCGGCGGCGATGCGTTCGCCGTCGGCGCGCGCCAGCCCGCGGACGTGACAGAGACCGAGGCGCAGCACCGTGACGCGGACACTCCTGTCCGCGGAATCACTCATGCGGACAAGAGTGTCCGCATCACGTGCCAAATCCTCAATCGTGCAGAGCCAGTCCGACTCCGCGACATTCACCGGACGCACGCGCACGCCATGCCGCCGCGCGTCGTGCAGCAGCGTGGCGCACGAGTAGAAACCCATCGGCTGGTTGTTCAGCAGGCCGCAGTAGAACTCCGGCGTGCGATGCACCTTCATCCAGCAACTCGCGTAGGCGATGAGCGCGAAGCTGATCGCGTGACTCTCGGGAAATCCATACACGGCGAACGACTGCACAGCCTTCGTCACATCGTCGATCACGTCCTGCGCGATCCCGTTTCGCAACATTCCCGCGCGCAGCTTCACGCAGACCTTTTCCATCTTCTCCTGCGAGCGATGATAGCTCAGCGCGCGCCGCAGTTCCTCGGCTTCCGAGCCGGAGAAATCCGCCATCACCATCGCCATCTTCAGCAACTGCTCCTGGAACAGCGGCACGCCGAGCGTGCGTTCCAGCACGGGCCGCAGCCGTTCCTCGTCGCCATAATAGGTCACCGGCTCCCTGCCCGCGCGCCGCGCGAGAAACGGATGCAGCATGTCGCCCTGAATCGGCCCCGGCCGGATGATCGCGACCTCCACGACCACGTCGTAGAAACAGCGCGGCTTCATCCGCGGCAGCGTCGCGATCTGCGCACGGCTCTCGACTTGGAAAGTGCCGATCGTGTCCGCGGCGCAGAGCAAGTCGTAGGTCGCCGTGTCGTCCTTCGGGATGCTGGCGAGATCCACAGGCCGCCCGCGCGCGGCGCACATTTCGAGCGAGTCCTGCATCGCCGCCATCATGCCGAGGCCGAGGAGGTCCACCTTGATGATGCCGAGATCCGCGCAGTCGTCCTTGTCCCACTGCGCGACGACGCGGCCGGGCATGCTCGCGTTTTCCAGCGGCACGATGCCGGTGAGCTGGCCCTGGCAGATGATCATCCCGCCGCTGTGCTGCCCGAGATGCCGCGGCAGCCCGCAGATGCGCTGGTAGAGCGCGACCGCCGCCGCTGCGCGCGGATGCTCGATGGGGATGCCGGCCTGGCGGAGTTGCGCATCGAGCCCGAGCGTGTGCGGGAAATCGCCGCCGCTGAAGAGCCGCGAGAAGCGGTCGAGCACGTCGGGCGAAAAATTCAGCGCCTTGCCGATCTCGCGCATCGCGCTGCGACCGCGGAAGGTGATCACGTTCGCCGTCATCGCCGCGCCGTCGGGGCCGTAGCGGCGATACACTTCCTGGATCACGCGCTCGCGCCGGTCGCCGCTCGGCAGGTCGAGATCGATGTCCGGCCACGACGTGCGGCCCTCGGCGAGGAAGCGCTCGAAGAGCAGATTGCACGCGATCGGATCGCACGCGGTGATGCCGAGCGAATAGCAGACGACGCTGTTCGCCGCCGAGCCGCGGCCCTGCACGAGGATGCCCTGCTCGGTGCAGAAATTCACGATGTCCCACACGATGAGAAAGTAACCGGAGAAGCCGAGCTTCGCGATGAGCGCGAGTTCGCGATTGAGCTGCGCGAGCACGCGTGCGCTCAGGTGTGAGTAGCGCGCGCGCGCGCCGGCCATCGTGACCGTGCGCAGGAATGCGTTCATTTCCTCATGGGTGAGTTTCTGGTAACGCGGGAATTCGTAGCCGAGATCCGCGAGCGTGAATTCGAGCCGTTCCGCGAGGCGCACGGTGTTGGTGATGGCTTCCGGTGTGCGGGAAAAAAGGCGCGCCATCCGCGCGGCGGGCTTGAGGTGACGCTCGTCATTCGCGGCGAGCACGCGGCCCGCGGCATCGAGATGCGTGTGGTGTCGTGCGCAGGTGAAGACATCGAGCACCGTGCGTTCGTCCTGCGTGGCGTGGAGGACGCCGTTGGTCGCGAGCAGCGGGAGGCCGGTGGCGCCAGCGAGGTCGTGCAGCGCATCGTTGCCGCGCTCCTCGCCGCGTCGGAGGTGACGCTGGATTTCGAGGAAGACGTTCTCCTTTCCAAACGCAGCGATGAGTTTCTCAACCGCCTGCTGCGCCGCGGGACTATCCTCGGATGCGATCGCCCGGCGCACGGGCCCGTCCTCATCGCCGGTGAGCGCGACGAGGCCCTCGGCGAACTCCGCGAGTTCGTCCCAACGCACGGGTGTGCCGGCTTTCGGATCACAGGCTTCCAGCCTGTGCGGACGGCGGACATCCTGTCTGCCGGTGCAGGCTGGAAGCCCGCGCTCCGCACAGGCTGGAAGCCTGTGTTCCACGCGCAGCTTCGCGCGCGAGATGAGCCGGCAGAGATTGCGGTAGCCGATGCGGTTTGCGACGAGCACGGGGAGCACGGAGCCGTCCTCCATCGTGAGTTCGGAGCCGACGATCGCGCGGATGCCGTCCACCTTCGCCGCCGCGTGAAAACGCGCCGAGCCATACACGCCATCGCGATCGCAGAGCGCGGCGGCGGGGAGATCAAGTTTCGCCGCATGTTCCGCGAGTCGTTCGGGCTGCGATGCGCCGCGCAGGAAACTGAATGCGCTGCGAGCGTGGAGTTCGACGTAGGTCATTCGCTCTCCTTGCCGGTCGTGGCAAAATCAGCCACTTTTTGCCCATGACGACCCTGACCATCGAACTGCCGGATGCCGATGCCCGCCTCGCCGAGGAAAGAGCGCGCCGAGCACACATGACTCTCGCAGAATGGATCAGCCTGCGCATCACCGGACGCGCAGGCGTGCGCGCAGCAGGCGCACGTGACGAGATGGGGTGCCCGATCGGATGGTTTGAACGCACCAGTGGCGCGCTCGCGGATGTGGAGGATTTTCGCGAACCGGCGGACCATCCCGAGCCTCCGATCGCGGCGACCGAACCCTGAGACATGTGGTTCCCCGATACGAATGTCTGCATCATGCATTCCCGCGGCCATGCACAGGTCTGCGGACGCTGGCGGCAGCAGCGTGCGTCCGACGTCGCGATTCCGCTGACGGTTTACGCGGAGTTGCTGGTGGGAGCGGAGAAGAGCAGCCAGACGTTGCGTGTGTTGCGCGAAATCGAGGCGCTGCTCGAAGCGCACGAGGTCATCGAGATCACGGAGGACGTTGCTGAGCACTATGCGCGCATCCGGGCGGAACTCGAAACACGCGGTGCAGGCATCGGCTCGAATGACCTCTGGATTGCCGCCACCGCCACCGCCATCGCGCACGACGCGACGCTGGTGGCGAATAACACGGCGGAATTTTCCCGTGTTCCCGGTTTGAAAATCGAGGACTGGAGCGGGACGTAAGTGCATATCACGACCGGGCAGGAGTTGGATTCATCGGCATGATGCCGCGGGGTTGCCCTGCATCTTCGCTGATGTCGTAGCAGCCTTCGAGGAGCCAGTTGTCGCCGTTGCGCACGAGGCGCCAGAGGCTGTGGTCGGCGAGTTCGATGTCCCATTCCTCGCCGGACCAGCGGGCGTCCTCCCACCAGTCGCCGGAGAGGCGGTAGGGGCCGAGCGCATCCATCACGCGGCCGTTGATTTTCTCCGAGGCGACGTATGCGGGCTGATGATGCACGAGCTGCACCTGCGCGGGAAATGGCGGACGGAAGCGGCGCAGCGGGAGGCCGAGTCCGTAGCCGACGACGTGAGGAGGCGGGCTGATCAAAGTGCGGAGAGCGGAACTCGGAACGCGGAGAGGATGACGTCCGGCGTCGCTCTTTCCGGTTTCCGCATGCCGCTCTCCGCTTTCCAAACGGTCCGCCTCCTCACGTCGTCGGCTACGATGGAATTGCGGCTCGATGATGCGGAAGCTGTCGGGGCGATGCGTGTCGAGGATCTCGGGCGTGCCGACGTTGCCTGCGCCGACGATGCTGGCGATGCGCGCGAGTGTTTCGCCGAAGCGGTTCGCATCGCGCAGCGGATTTTCGAAGAGATGAAGCTGCCGGTGATCGGGATGAATGGCATCGGCGTGCAGGCGCGCGGCGACGGGGCGGTGATCGAGCTGCAGCGCTTCGAGGTGCGTGTGCAGGATGCGGAAGAGCACATCCGCATCGGCGCTCGGCGCGGGGATGGTGAACTGCCGCTCATGGCACGCGCCATTTTCCAGCGGGAGCGTGAGTGTGAGTCGCGCGGCCACGCGATGCGCGTTGCCGAGCCGCAGGGCGAGCGAATCGAGAAAGCGGCGCAGGATGAAAAGGAGCGGCTCCAGCGTTTCGATTTCGCGCTCGAAATCGAATGCCTCGTCAAATTGCTCCGCATGGCGCACGAGGCGCAGCGGACGTTCCGTCTGCCCGGCGGCGCGCTGCCAGAGCTGATCGGCTTCGGGGCCGAGGCGGTTGCCGAGTTCGCCGCGCGGGAGTGCGGTGAGCTGGCCGAGGGTCTGGATGCCCCAGTCGTGCAAGACGGCGAGGAGTTCGCGCGACGGCTCGATTTCCGCGACGGCGAGTTGCGAGAGGAATGCGGTGGGGGATTGCACGACTAGCACCGGCTGGGCGCGGCGCGCGGCGAGGAATGCGAGGTCGGGATTCGGCGCGACGCCGAGTTGCGCGCGCAGGCCGAGCGCGGTGAGATGCGCGACGACTTTGCCGGCGAGCGTGTGCCAGTCATCGTGACGCGGACAAGCCTGTCCGCGAGCGTGTGAGGGGGGGGGCTCTGCGGACAAGAGTGTCCGCATCACGTCCACGGTGCAGCAGCCGCCCGCGGTGGCCTCGACATTTGGCGAAAGTGAGAACGCCGCCCCGGTCAGCGCGGCTTGCACGACCTGCTCGCTCGCGGCAGAGCGGGGGAGCAGTGCGAGTTGGGGACAGCGGGCGAGTGCCTGCACGGATGGCATCCCGGCGGTGACTCCCGCATCGGCGGCGGCAGAGTTGATTTCAAGGACTGCCTCGTCATCTACCAGCGCCGCGGGGCGCGTGCGCAATTCGTCCCGGTGGCGAAGCGCCGACTGGAGACGAAAATCCGGCAGCAGCAGGACGACGAACATGGGCGTGCATCAAAGTTGCATGGTCACTCGGTGGCGGAGCGATGCCTGTGGTGGTCCGCACAGTCCCCTGTGCGGGAGCCTCGCCGCACAGGGGACTGTGCGGACCACTTTGGGCGAACATGCGCGTGCATCAGGCGGAGATTTGCTGGCGCTCGGGCGCGGTTGCGCGCTGGTGACGCGGGAAGACCTGCGCGTCGAGTCCGCCGAGGAGTTCGCGGCGGAGCGCGCGCATGGAGTCGAGGTGCCAGCGATTACGGATGGCGATGCGGACGCTGGCGGCTTCGACCATGGGGCGTGGCGAGAGGACGACGAATGTGGTGCCTGTCTGCTCGACGAGCCGTCCGAAACGATGCCACGTGCTCGGCGGGATTTTGCGCAGCGCGCGGGCGGGGAGGAACTGGAGATCGAGCAGCACGAGCGGGAGGTTGCCGTCGCGCAGCAGGAGGTCGGCGGCTTTCACGGCCTGGAGTGCATCCGCGCAGAGTACCCAGAGGAGGCGATCGAGCAGGCCGTGCGCGCAGCCTTGTGGATCGAAAGTGCGCGCGCCATCGACGAGGGCGAGAAAGCAGCGTTCGCGCGCGGCGGTGAGGAGCATCGTCTCGACGAAGAGTGCGCCGGCGGCGGTGGAGCCGGAGAGTTCGCTGAGCGCGCCGCGACGCAGGCCGCCCTCGGGCGCATCGAGCGGCGCGATGCCGGTGGGCAGCGTGCTGCGCGGCAGCGGCGGGGCTTCCGGGAAGCGCTCCGCAAGCATCGAGCGCAGTGACGCGAGGCGGTCGGTGCTCGCGAGCGGGATGATGTTTTCAGCGGGAGCGGTGTCCGCAGGTACCGCTCCGTAGCCGACGACGTGAGGAGGCGGGCTGTTCGGAACGCGGAACTCGGAACGCGGAGAGGCGAACGGAGGACGTCCGGTGTGAATCATACCGGGTTCCGCATTCCGGTCTCCGCTCTCCAGAATGCCCGCTTCCTCACGTCGGCTGCTACAGAAATCTGGCTCAGCGTTTTCCATCGCGGATCAGCCCTCGGAAGACGCCCGCGATTTTCACCCCGGCGGCAGGGACGACGATGTCCTTGTAGCGCGGGTTGCTCGCGCGCAGGCGGATGTTTTCCTTTTCAAAATGGACGCGCTTCAGCGTGGCCTCGTGCGCGTCGCCGACGAGCACGGCTGCGATCTCGCCATTGGCGCAGTCGATGCCTGGCCGCAGGAGCACCTTGTCGCCGTCGAGGATGCCGTCGCCGGTCATGGAGTCGCCTTTCACGCGGAGCAGGAAATCGCCGGGGCGATAGGGGAGCAGTTCGTGGTCTTCGAGGATCGCATCGGGATCGGCGAGCGCCTCTTGCAACGGCCCGGCAGGGATGCTGCCGAGCAGCGGCAGCCCGCCGATGGCGAGGGCGAAGCGGCCCTTCGGCGACAGGCGGATGAGTCGCGAGCGCCCGCGCGCACCACCGCCGAGGACGGAGATGAAGCCGTTGCGCTCGAGGATTTGCAGGGTGGGGGTGAGGCTGCTCTCGCCGGCGAGGCCGAGCTTCGCCGCGAGGTCGGGGACAAAGGCGGGGGCGCGCTGGCGTTCGAGCGTGGCGACGGCGCGGAGGATGCGGCGCTGGGCGGGCGTGGGTTCGGCGGGAGTGGTGCGGCTCATGGGTCGTGAAATAACACGAGTCATGTAATTTCACGATAATGGGCGGATGGCAACCGGGAAGTGGAGTGGTGGGCGCCTTTCTTAATCTTAATCCCTCAATGCTGCGATGAAGGGAGGAAGAGGATTAAGATTACGATTGAGGCTCTTGCAAAACCTCAGCCGTAAGAGGGCGAGATGCCTTCACTCCTCTGCGCGATGACGCCGCGCGTCGGTGACCGTGTAGGTTTTGCAAGAGCCTCGATTAAGAATAAGATTAAGACGGTGGTTCGGAGCGTTCCGCTTTCCGCGTTCCCATTTCCGCGTTTCCAAGAGTGCCCGCCTCCTTGCGCCGTCGGCTACGAAGGGGTGAAGACGGATGCCTTGCTGTGTGTGCCCGCACTGTGAACACTCGCCGATGTTCTCCATCGCCCCCATGACATCGCAGACCTCTTCCGCCCATCTCGCCACCAGTCGCAGGGAGTTCCTGCGTCGAACCGCAGCCGCAGTCGCTGCGCCTGCGTTGGGCAATGTCGGCGGGTGTCTGTTCGCGGCGGAGGGATCGCATCCCCTGATCGCCTCCATCGAGAAAGTCACCCTGCGCCGCGGGCGCGATGGGAGCGGGCCGACGTGGTTTCATCCGCGCGCCTGCATGGTGCCGGGAGGGACGGCCTTCATGACGCTCCAGACCATTTCAGGATCGGATTACTTCGGGCCGGTGCATTGGATGACTTCGCCCGATCTCGGCGGGACGTGGACCGAGCCGCAGCCGGTGCCGGCGCTGGGCCGCGTGAAGCAGCCCGATGGCGTTGAGGAAGGCGTCTGCGACGTGGTGCCGCAGTGGCATGCGAAGACGAAGACGGTGCTGGCACTCGGTCACAATGTCTTTTACTCCGGCCCGAAATTTTCCACCAACCAGCCGCCGCGCTGGCCGATCTACGCGGTGTGGCGCGACGGGAACTGGGGGCCGCGTCGCAAGCTGGAGTGGGCCGACCCGCGCGGCGCTTACATTTACTCGAACAACTGCGGCCAGCGTGTCGTGCTGCCGGATGGCGACATCCTTCTCGCCTTCACGCACGGCGGCACGAAGGGCAAGCCGCGCTCGATCTCCAGCGCGATTTGCTCCTTCGACGGCGAGACGCTCGCGGTGAAAAAGGTGGGCGAGGAAATCCCGCACGACAAGGGCCGCGGGCTGCTCGAACCATCGCTCACCGAGTTTCAGGGCCGCTTTTTCCTGACCATCCGTGCGGAGGACAATCGCGGCTACATCTGCGCGAGCGACGACGGTCTGCGCTGGACGCCCAAGCAGCCGTGGGCGTGGGACGACGGCGAGCCGCTCACGATGTCCACCACGCAGCAGCACTGGCTCGCGCATTCGGATGCGCTGTGGCTGGTCTATACTCGCAAGGACGCGAGCAACGCGAACGTGATCCGCTGGCGTTCGCCGCTCTGGATGGCGCAGATGGATCCGAAGACGCTCCGGCTCATTCGCAGCACCGAGCGCGTGGTGCTGCCGATGGTCGGCGACGGCGTGAATGGCGCGGATCGCGTGGCCATCATGGGGAATTTTCACACGACGAATGTCAGCCCCGAGGAGTCGTGGGTGACGGTCGGCGAATGGCAGCCGAAGAACGGCATCAAAGGCGACACACTCCTCGCCCGCATCCGCTGGTCGAAACCAAACACGCTCGCCGGGCGACCGTGATCGGACTGCGGAAACTGCGCCCTCGTAGCCGACGACGTGAGGAGGCGGGCTGTTCTAAACGCAGAAAGGAATACGGCCCGGAGTCGCTCCTTCCGCATTCCGCAATCG
>Ga0105046_10014283_pt1 | contig 12250 bp, 12 predicted proteins | sample MAT03_FD_78385 | JGI IMG/M metagenome (GOLD analysis project Ga0105046, IMG submission 78385) | Freshwater microbial communities from Lake Fryxell liftoff mats and glacier meltwater in Antarctica - MAT-03 (megahit assembly) | ecosystem: Environmental > Aquatic > Freshwater > Ice > Liftoff...
CTACGTCTAGCGTTGCAGGTGGGCATTCCACGGAAATCATAAGCATTTGTTTCCAATTGGCAGCGATGCGCGGCGCAAGCTGGAAGCTTACGCTACATTGCTTCGCTCCTCTGGCTTCGCCAACACCTCCCTCAACCGCACCCGCTTTTAATCGCACCCGGTAAAACACCAGCTGGAGAAAAAAACTCTGCGACGATGGGCAGCGCGCGCCATCGCGTGTCATGAAAAACAAGAAAGGCTTCCACGTTTCCGTGGAAGCCTTTCAAAATTGATCGCCGGTCTTTTACCAGCCGTAGTTCACGCGCCCGTAGCGGAAGCGTGACTGGAACCCGATCTCCGGCGGGAACTCTTCATATCCACCGTGAATCCAAGGGATGTTGGACTTATACGGAGGGCGGAAGCTGCCTTTGTAGGTTGGGAAAGGAAAGGTGAAGAACTCATACACACCAGCGCCCATGCGGAAGAAAGTGCGGCCAGAGCCCTTGATTATACCGTAGCTGAATGCAGCGGCACTTCCTTCACGTTCATTAATCTGAACCATGGTTTCCACGAACTCGGTGGAACCGTAGAGAATGTTTGAGATCGCGCGACCCAGCTTGCGGGTCGGCCCCTGATCGTTCATGGGCGGGTCTTGAATGTCTGCGAAAGCAGCGCAGGACAGCACGGCTAGGAGAGTGGCGGTGAGGAGGGTTTTCATGCGTGCACCTTCAAAACCAGAATTTCACAGGTTTGGCAAACGGCTTTTTCAACGGTTTTCAAAACCAGCTTTTGATGTACTCCCAGAATTCCTGGAACCAGGGCCATAAAAAATAGCCAAACTTGACCCATAGCCAGAGGTAAACCCAGGAAAATATCCCGAGGATATAACCCAGCACCACGACAAGCCCGTCCCTGCATAGCATCCCAACCACTAGAAATATAATCGAGAGCGCGGGGGGACCATTCGTCAGCGGAATAGGCAAAGGCAACGCTAGGAAAAGACCGCCCGAAGTGATCGCCAGACCGATGAAGCTCTTATTGATCGGGCCGCCTACGAGCATTTTGTAACGCGGCTTCATGTAGCGCTCCAGCCTCTCCATGAATCTGGCCACAAAGGGAATCACCCGCAAAAGCGTCGGATACTCCACCTCTTTCTTCAGGATAAAATCAGGGAGCAGCGGACGCCGTCGAGTCAAGAAAGCAAACCCGATCATCATGATCGCGATCCCAAACGGAGTGGAAAGCCCCGGAATGTTCGGAATCGGAAACGGCGCGGCGAGAAAAAGCACCAGCAACGCATAACCCCGACTTTTCAGATGCGTCTCGATCTGACCAATGGTCATCGACTTGAAGTCCGCCGCCTCAAGCAGGCCGCGTAGATCCGCAGAAATCGGATCTAACACCTCCTCGACAGGAACAGGCGGAGGCGGGGGTGGCTTCGGCTGGCTCATTCAATCAGCAACTCACTCCGCTATTCAAAATCGTAAATCACGGCACGTGCGCAAACCTGTTTGAATACTTTTTCCACAAACTCGAGGTGCAACGGATGCACCTGATAATCATCCTGCGCCTGCTTGGAATCAAAAATCAAATTGAGTGCAACCTGGTAGCTCTGATCCACCACCGGGCGTTCGCTGCTGACCATTTTTCCGATATGAAAAGTTTTTACATTGGGGATCGGACGCAGATATTTTTCCGCCCCTTCAAGGAGCAATTCGGTTGCAGAGGGAACTTCAGGCTTGGTCCAAAAGATAACGATATGGCTAAACATAGCTTCTGGACATAGGCAAACACCACCGCCGCCGCAAGGCTTACCGTTCAGGATTTAAGATCCTCCAAATCACCTCGCCTCACTTTTTCCTTTATCCCGATTCCTTGTTCCTTCCTATTCCGTGCCTAAAAGTTTCTTCACTACCGGGTTACTAAACCGCTCTCTTCTTTTTCTATTCATGACATTCATTCCAAAAGCTCTCCGGATTTTTCCACTCGCATTGCTGCCATTCATCAGCGCCTGCGAACGCAAAGAAGTGAAGACTTACATCGCACCGAAGGACAAGCCACTGGAGGAAACACAACCAGACGCCGCTTCTACACAGACTCCAACTCAGGAAAGCCCGTCACGTCGGGACGCCCAATGGCAGCCTAAACTCACCTGGGTACTGCCTGCGGGCTGGACGGAAGCCGGGCCTGACAGCGCGAATCTCGCCCGCATCACCACTTCAAGCGGCCCGCAAGTGGCAGTCACCGCGCTGGCCTCGCTCGCAGGACAGGATGGCATGCTAGTGAACATGTACCGACAAATGAAAGGTGAGGAGCCGTTGAGCGATGAGGAAGCGGCAAAGCAACTTCAAACCATTACGGTCGCCGGCACAACAGGAAAGCTGCTCGAAGTAGCCGACAGCCAGGAAGGCAAGACGCAGCGTTTCCTGGTCGCCTTTGTTCACAAAAGCGAAGGTAGCTTGTTCTTTAAGATCACAGGAGATGACGCGGCAGTGCTCGGCGAAAAACCCGCGTTTCTGGAGTTTGCAAAAAGTATTAAAATCGAGGAACCGACATTAGCAGCGAGCAAGCCCGTTGCAGATCTCGAACATCATGAGCACGACGGACACGATCACTCCAACGACAAAAAGCCATCCGCCTCCCCTGCTCTTCCTGAAGGCTGGACGCAACTCGAACCCGGCTCCATGCAGGTCGCAAAATTTGCGATCAAAGCGGCAGACGCGAAAGCTGAAGTCGCCATCAGCGTTTTCCCGAGCGACACGGGCGGCACTTTATCGAACGTGAAACGCTGGCGTGGTCAGCTCGACCTGACAGACGCCTCCGATGAGGAAGTCATGAAAACGGTGAAGCCATTACCCGGAGGCAAAGATGGCGCGGTTTTGATCGAACTCGTGAACGAAGCCCGCAGCATCACAGGCGCGATCGTTCCGAAAGACGGCAAATGGTGGTTCTTTAAAATGACAGGTGACACCGCCGCAGTCTCCACTTCACGCGACACATTCGTTAACTTCGTAAACACTGCACCATGAGGATCTGGAAAATTTTAACGTCGCTCCGGCTGACTATCATTCTGCTGGCATTTTCCGTAGCGCTGGTCTTTTTCGGCTCCCTCGCGCAGGTGAGTGAAGGGCTTTGGAACGCACAGGAACGCTGGTTCAAGAGTCTGATCGTTACCGGCTCATCACCTTCCTTTAATTTGATTATCCCCTTTTTCAAACATGGGATACAGATTCCCAGCATCCCCTACATTTTTCCCGGCGGACATCTCCTCGGAATCCTGCTCCTGATCAATCTTATCGCCGCACACGCCAAACGCTTTCACTGGAGCTTCCAGAAATTTGGCATCCAGCTCACGCATCTGGGAATCATCATGCTGCTGGTCGGCCAGTTGCTCACTGACAAGCTCGCGGTAGAAAGCCACCTCAGCTTTCGAGAAGGCGAAACGAAAAGCTACACCGAGCATCATCGCGATAGTGAACTCGTTTTTATCTCCGATCTCGACGACACCCGCGAAGAAGTCGTCTCCATCCCGGAACAAATCCTGAAGAGCAAAGCGGGTGCGCAGAATGCAAAGCTCCCGTTTGTCGTCCGCGTAAAAGAGTTTCAGCACAATGGAGACATCATTTCCATCAAAGAAACCACCGAAGCCGCAGCGCGACTGACCGCAGCTTACGCGACGATCGACGGTCAGTATGCGACAGCCGACAGCACGCTGGCCCAGCTCGAGCGGATCAAGGAAATGCCGGGACGCGCGACTGTCTGGCGCGAGGCACTCAAGGTGCTCGGCGAAAAGAACACGGACGATTTAAACGCAGCGGTAAAATCAGCGCTGGGAAATCCCGCAACCGAAAGCCGTCTGCGCGAGGAGATCAAATCGCGTTTCAAAGCGCAGATGCTCGACGCCTGGAAGCGCCAGGGCAGCGAGCTCGCCTACGTTGCACGCGAGACAGAAGCCGGTCGCACGGTGAGCGAAGAGATCTTGAAGCCAGTAACCAGTGACGGCGCAGGAAGCCGTTTCTTCGCAGTGCCAATGACGGAAGACAAATCCATGGATGGCCGCAACAATCCTTACGTCATCGTCGAGCTACTTCAGGGGGGCGAAAGTACCGGCTCGTGGTTATTCTCGCCACTGCTGCGGGAGCAGAAAATCGAGACGGGCGGCAAAGTGCTGCGCGCTGTGATGCGTCCCGAGCGCTTTTATCTCCCTTACAGCCTCAAGCTGCTGGAGACAAAACATGAGGTGTATCAAGGGACGGAAATTCCAAAAAACTTCCAAAGCCGCATCCTGATTCAAAATCCCGCGACCGGCGAGAATCGCGAGACCGATATCTATATGAATAACCCTCTGCGCTACGCCGGACTTACTTTCTATCAGTATCAAATGGGGACGGATCAACGGAACACCTCCATAAAGACCAGCACGTTGCAAGTCGTGCAAAACCCAAGCTGGCTCGCACCTTATGCGGGGTGTCTCGTCGTTGCGCTGGGCATGATGTGGCAGTTCCTCTGGCATTTGTCCGGCTTCATCGCAAAACGCACCGGACTGCCAAGACCGGAGATGGGCGCAGAGAGTCCCGCACTGAAATTTGGCGTCATCCTCATGCTCGCTGCCGATGCTTGGCTGCTGGTTGCAGCGATTAAAAACGGAAGCGGGATGCTGCTCACCTCGGCAATCGTGAGTTTATTTGTCCGTCTCGTCATTGCCCGCGAGCTCTGGCGTGGACGCTTTGCCTTTTTCATCATGCTGCTGCTGCTGGTCGCCACTTTACTAACCGTGCCCTTCGCCATCGCCTTTCGTGAGACGCTCGGCAGCTTGCTCTGGCCTCTCACCATCGCCCAGTTGTTTTGTGTCGCCTCCATCATCATAGCCGTCTCCTTCCCTAAAAAAATCTCCGCATGAAACGCTGGCTCCCATTAATTATCACCCTGCTTTTTGTCGGCTGGCTTGCAGGCAAGCTGCGGCTCCCCAATGAAAGCATGCAGGCCTGGCCAACCAACGAGTTTGGGCGCATCCCGATGGTCATCAACGGACGCCATCAGCCCATGGATACGTTTGCGCGCAATTCGCTCATGCAGATTCGCGACAAACAGACGGCGAATTTGGAACCGTGGAAGGGGAATTTCGACAAACCGCAGATCATGGACGCGACGGAATGGGCACTGGAGCTCATGATCAATCCCGAGCTTGGCGACACCCGCCCGGTTTTCCGCATTGATAATCCGGACGTCAAAGGACTCTTCGGCCTGCCGCTCGAGCCAGACGCGACAAAGCTGACTGATGGCAAACATTTTTCATGGAACCATCTCCAGCCGAAGTGGACGACCTTCAAGGAAGAAGTCGCCAACGCGCTTCGTCTGGAAGACGCCAAACGCACCCCCTACCAGCGGGGACTCGCTCAGTTATGGAAAGCAGTCAGCTCGTATCGTCAGGTGAAAATCGCGTTCGGTCCGGCGGCTGGCGGCGATCTCGACGCGGGCATGAAGGATTACCTTGCGAAACTCGCTACAAGCCGGAAGGCGTTCAAGGCGCAATCCGAAGGCGAGCCGTTTGATGATGTCGCGCTCGACTGGTTGAACGAGCAACTCAACGCGCCTCTGATCATTCCCGCTCACCGCCCTGAACTCGGAGACAAAAACGAATGGCAGCGTCCCATTCAAGAAGTCATTGAGGTGGAGCGCGGTGCAACGCCCCATTTTTCGATAAAGGCATTTGCGGACATCGCGGCAGCTTACCGCGCTCAAGACAAGACGAAGTTCAAGACGGCTGCCGATGGGTACCTCCAGTCGCTCGCTCTCGCCCTAGAATACGAGACGGATTTGAAAAAAGCGTCGCGTGAACAACGCTTCAATTATGCCGCTCCGTTTTTCTACGGGATGTATTTGTGTGTCGCTGCATTTTTGCTCGGCGTGCTTTACTGGTTTTCGCCCACACGCTTTGAGTGGGCTCGTAAAACCGCCGTATATCTGGTGCTCGCAGCGCTTTTGTTTCACACAGCAGGGTTGATCTTCCGTTACGTGCAGGAGGGACGTCCGCCAGTAACCAATCTCTACTCCTCGGCGATTTTCATCGGCTGGGCGGCTGCAATTTTCGGGCTCGTCCTGGAAAAGATATTTCCGTTTTCCATCGGCGTCGTAGTTGCCGCAGCGATGGATTTCATCTCGTTGCTGATCGCACATCATCTCTCGCGCGACGGCGACACGATGGTGATGCTGCAAGCTGTCCTCGACACCAATTTCTGGCTCGCCACCCATGTGGTGATCATCACACTCGGTTACGCGGCGACATTCCTCGCAGGCTTCATCGGTGCAATTTATATCATCCGACGGCTCTCCGGGAACTCTCTCACTCCCGAGGTCAGCAGAATTATGGGCAAGATGGTGTATGCCGTCCTGTGTTTCGCGACACTCTTTAGTTTCGTCGGCACCGTGCTCGGCGGCATCTGGGCAGATCAATCGTGGGGGCGCTTCTGGGGCTGGGATGTGAAGGAAAACGGCGCGCTGATTATTGTCCTGTGGAATGCACTGATTCTCCACGCACGCTGGGGCGGCATCGTGAAAGAACGCGGACTGATGTGTCTCGCCATCGGCGGCAACATCGTCACGAGCTGGTCGTGGTTTGGAGTGAACATGCTCGGCATCGGCCTGCACAGCTACGGCTTCATGGGCGCGGCATTTTACGCGCTGGTGGGGTTCTGTGCGAGTCAGTTGCTATTGATCATCCTAGCCTGTTTCATTTCCTCCAAGACGCCAGACATGACCGTAAATCCGTAACGAATGGATTGAGAATTAATTAAAATCCTTTGCGTTTAGGGGCGGCGTCCGACGCGATGACGCCAGTAACCCGGCTCTCGGCTACAATGCATGACTGCGATAATGAGCACGTAATCGGGTTCAATGGAGTAAAGAACTGCGTATGGAAAGACGTGAACAAGGCACCGTCGCACGTCTTCCTCGAAAGGACGTCACCGTATCGGATCCTCGGAGACATGACGAAACGCCGACTCAACACACGCGATAAATCGAAGCTCAAGACCCACCTGACAACCTGCATAGTATTGCGCTGCACCCTCAAACTCGTCGAGCGCTTCTGGGTGAAATTCATACCTCACTGGCCAACAGCGCGTCTGACACTGGCAAGCCCCTCCTCACTTGAAATAGTTTTAACGCGGCCACTTCGAACATCATCGCGGCGACGCAAAGCCTCGGTGGCCCAAAGTTGTCTGAAGTAATTGTCTTCAGCCGGATCGAGGCTCTCTACAAGACGATCAGCCAAGAGCGCACGAGCTTCGCTTGGCAGGGAAAGCGCCTCTTCTGCGAGTTGTTCAACGGTCATGCTTAAAAGGATACTCGAAGGTATTAAAAACCTCAACCCAAACGCCGACAGATTTCACAAAGCATGCGGATGGGTTACTATCAGTCTGTCCCGTAATGCGATCCTAAAGATTCCCAAATTGGGGAACTACCAACGAAAACGGAGGCTCTCGAATCGAAAGGGAACTCGACTGGAATCTGAAGCTCAGACCTTGGAACGCGGTAAAACGTGCGGGCCTTCACGTAGTGCGCGAAGTGATGATACCTTTCGTCGCTGCCTCGATACCACAACGTGCTTATGCTGCCTCCGCCGCGAAACCTCGCAACATCTTGCGCGGAAACAACCCGCCCCTTCGAGACACTCGGCAGTAAACCAGAGCAGCCGCAAAGCGAAAGCACAGTGAGAACCAAAAAGAAGGAAGGAACATTCATCATGTGGCCCAACTCATGGCTTCAGTGTGTTGTGAAAACAGACCGATGTGACACGGTAGCCAGCTACGTCATTACACCCCAGCACTCACAAGCAATGGGAGAAGTTGGTAATCATCCCCAGCTGTAACAGCGGCGACAGCAACAGGCGTGGTTGCGGCTCCAGCGGGCTTACCATCCAGAACTACTTTCGGTGAAGGTGGCAGATCGAGCGCACCGTTTTGGAATTCGATCACATGGCCCACGTGAATGAGATAATGCAGATCGGCCGCAAGTGCCGTTTTCTTTTCCACAGCCTCTGGTGAATCGGGCGCCAGATCGCCAAGAACTGCTGCTGCGAGTTCAGGACGGTTAATGCCAGGCTGGTTCTCCACGATGGTGAGAATCTGACTGATGCCGGGTGAAAAGCTGTCCTTGGAAGGATGGCGCTGAGGACGCACCGCGCATACGTAAAGTATCTTTTTGTTCCACTTGAAATAATGCAGCGCGGCTTCACCTAAATAAGGACGCAGCGCATTCACCATGTTCGCCGGAAACGCATATTCCTGATCCAACGTCTGCTGCACATCGGCATGCACGGCGCGATCAGCGGAGATATCCGCGCTGATTCCTGAAACCTCCAGCGAGTTGCCGCTTCGAGCGAGATTTGGGAGATGCGTTTTGCGAAAATGTTCCTCGGCTTTCTGCACTGAGTTGAAAATGACGGGCTCCTCCCCTTCCCCAACAATCGTCTTATAAACCGTCTGGCTGCTCGCCTGGAGCTTCCATTGCTCCACTGCAGCCGGATCATTCACCGACTCGATCTGACGCAGGAAATCCTGAAAATCCATCCGACGGCTGTAACGCTCTTCATAGAGTTTGCGCAACGCGAGTTGATAACCGTGATGACTCGTCGGCCCGAGCAATGTGCCACTGACTCGATCCCGCGCAACATTCACAAAGTTCCCTTTCGGCGGATCTCCCTGCACAACCTCCTCGATATAAAACTGATTGTTCAACGCTCTGAAAGCCGTCTGCTCCAGCGGCGCTTTTTCAAACGCAACCGGCCCGTCGCCGATTTGATGCAGAGTTGCATTCGGATCGAGTGCGGTAACCCGCACGCGATGACGCTCGGGCTTTTCCAAAAACATTCTCGCGAGACCAAAGACTGAACACGCACGACCGCTGCTCTTGATCTGCTTTGCAATATTTTGCGCGACGGATGGCTCCGGCAACGCCTCCACTTTCACAACCGGCTTCAGTGGCTCGCGCGGCGCCATTGGCTCACGGCTTTCAAAACGACGCCCATCATTTTTTCCATCCTGAGGACGACCCTGCCCCGGCTTTCCAAATGGCGGCTTGCGTCCACCGCGATCATCGCGACCGGGAGGTTTGCTACCAAAACGTTTTTCCTGCGGTCCTCCACGGCCCGGTGCGCCTCCACGACCTTGTGGAGCTCCTGTGCCACCGCGGCCCTGCGGCCTCCCTGTGCGTGATCCACGGCGATCATCACGCGACGAATCCTCTCCCTCCCATTTATCAAAACGGTTGGTCGATGGGGCTTCTTTAAGCCAGTCAGGCAAAAACTTTAAATCAAAATCCGGAGGAAGATCGCTCATACAAATTTACAGAACCTTTCGTGTAACGGCTCCTTTGTTAAATGGCAATCGTCGTGAACAATCTCATGAAAATGTTATTTGTGAAAAAAACACAATTCAGGGTTGCCAAAGAATCCCACGAGGCCTAAAGCAACGCCGCCTGTAATACACCATCTATTTATCATGTCCGAAAAAACCATAGCAGAAAAAGTCAAAGACATCATCGTCGAACAACTCGGCGTCAACCCCGAACAAGTTACTGAAGCTGCTTCATTCATTGAAGACCTGGGTGCCGACTCACTCGACACCGTTGAGCTCGTCATGGCTTTCGAAGAAGAGTTTGGAGTCGAAGTTCCAGATGAAGACGCTGAGAAACTTCAGTCCGTAGGCGATGTCGTGAAATACATCGAAGACAAGGCTACCAAGTAGTTTCACTTTTCCAACCAACCCAAAGAAGCCCGGTCGATTCGTTAGCCGGGTTTTTTTGCGCCCACGACCAGAGCTCGTTGCGCGCAGAAAGTTTCAAGAATCTTTTTTGCAACTCGTTCCGCCTCGCGGAGTTTTTGTTCCCTGTATGAAAACCTTCATTCTTACTGTGGCAGCCACCGCGTTGCTTTTAACCCCGAACTTCACCATCGCCGAAGAACCCGCTGGCGGCAAACCACCAGGGCAACGTCCGCACGGCGGCCCTGATGACAAACGCATGGACCCCGAGCAGCGTTTAAAAATGATGACCGAGAAATTGGGTCTCACGACTGAACAACAGGAAAAAATCAAAGCCGTCTTTGAAAAAGGCAAAGCCGAGCGCGAGGCTCTCAAACCCGCAGGCGAAAAACCCACTGAAGAGGAAAGGGAAAAAATCCGTGCCTCCATGAAGGCTCACCGCGAGGAGATCGATGCAATCCTTACCCCGGAGCAGCGGGAGAAAATGAAGGAAATGCGTGAAAAACGGAAAGACGAACGCGGCGGACGCGGCCCAGGTGGAGAACGCGGTGAGCGCAAACCCAAGAAGGACGGCGAAGAGGCTCCTGCTAACTAAACCCCACCATTTCACATTCTAAAATAGGGCGGAGGGCTTCGGCTTTCCGCCCTTGTTTTTTAAATATTGCAGACGTGTTTCATGATGCGCGGCGAAAGGACGTGCTTTTGCCGTCCCTTCGCAAGCGCATGATGCCTGTGGGGAGCTGGAAGTGTATGCGTTAAATGCGCGTCCGATACGCATCACGCGCACGGCGATGATGATGTCACTTGTCAGCAATTCAGGTTTTCACCGCATTCACATTTCCAAGCTTTTGCTTAGGGGTAGGGCATCCCTTACTTAAAAAAGCACAGTGGCTACTGTGCTGAGGCAGCTTCGCCACTATTGATGAAGTAGTTTATTAACGGCTAAATTCCTATTCCCGGCGATGGGCCGAGGGGAGTGTTCCGAATGAAAGTTTCGCGGTCTTGATCCAGCCGCGCCTTTCTGCGCGGCCATTCCGTTTTCATGAAACCCTGTATTTTTGGTAGCGATGATACTTCCATCTCCTTCATTGGGATCGAGTCCTCTAATTGGATTTCAAATTCGTGAAACAGCCGAAAGCTTTCGCGTTTAACAAGGAGGTTGATCACTCGTGTAAGAATTTTTTCACACCGCATTTCATCCCCTAGAAGCATACGCTCTTTTAAACGAGCGTTCAGATTTAAGACCGAAAGACGAACGTGCTTTTCGTCCTGACGACCAGCCTGAAGATGGGTGAAAAGACATGCAACTTTCCCTTCCAGACAAAGTAATGGGTGCATGGTTGGAACGGAAAGCTCCTCCCATTGGATGTTAATAGCTGTTTTCCTTACTTCCTCTGATTGGGTGCCAGTTACACGAAAAAGACATTGAAGTATGAGTTCTTCGCCACGAGTGGGCACGTAAAGCGTGCCGCTGTTCGGTGCGCCCGTGCGTTCCCTATGCTCGAAAATCACACGTTCTACACCCAGTTTTTGCGCGATTAGCTCCACATCGGTAGAGCTATATGGCGTATCAAGATCATGGTTGGTCAGGGGCGCATACTTCGCCCAGCCCGATTTTTTCAAAACACCTGTGGCTGTGTAGAATTCTGTCCAAAGATTGACCACCCACGACAACGAAAGGCACACCGGAATCAATAAGCCTGCGATAAACCTCAACGAGATTACGCGAATCCCATTTCATGCGTGCTGAGCGGACTCTTCCCAATCAGCAATATCTTCACCTAAGATCAAACGTGCATCTGGAGTAATTCCCAGAATCCCAAATTATTCCTTCTGCTTTTGTGGCAGAAGTTCAACAGTCTTCCGGTTTGCGGTCTTAATGGCCGCAATTGTGCCTTCCGGCACGTATTCAATGCGGATAGGTTTGGTGGACTGTTGACTGACTTTTATCCGGCAAGCATAACATAGAGGTGGCACTGTCACCTCTGATGTTATGGGGTTATGTCCCTGCGAATGGCTCTGGGTATGGGGTAAACGGCGTATCAGCTGCTTTGCTCTCGACTCGTGTTAAAATGATCGAACGCACCGCAAAGCATTCCAATCCTCGCCTTAAATCATCATTTCCGCTATTGATGTTTTGTGCCCTATTTTCGCTCAAGTTGTTTGCTTTCATTGATTGGGTGCCTACTTGTAGTGGCGCTTTTTACGACGACTCTGCATGCGATTCCTGATGCTGAATTTCGCACGCTCGATTCGAGCTGTCGGTATGACAAAATCGCCGCGCCTTCATTTACTCGGAAATCTGAGCTCAGTGTTCCGGCAACGCTTACGATCAAGTGGCGCGACCTTTACGATGGTGCGCCGAGCCCTGACTACGATGGTAGCCTGCTCACATGCGTGCCCTGCGACGTGCCTGAAAACCTCACATTCGCGCAGAGTGCGCCGGGAGAAATCGTAGTCCGTATTGACGCGGATGCTCGCGCAGTCAGCTTTCTCTATTGTGGCGAACA
>Ga0105046_10014285_pt1 | contig 12250 bp, 10 predicted proteins | sample MAT03_FD_78385 | JGI IMG/M metagenome (GOLD analysis project Ga0105046, IMG submission 78385) | Freshwater microbial communities from Lake Fryxell liftoff mats and glacier meltwater in Antarctica - MAT-03 (megahit assembly) | ecosystem: Environmental > Aquatic > Freshwater > Ice > Liftoff...
CATTTTCATATCTTGTTTTAACTCTAATTGCTGAGCATCCAAAAATTGCTTTTCGTTTAAAATGTACATTATCAAAATTAAAGGGAAAGCAAAAATTCCGGATTACATCCAGCTACGAGATCAAAATTTTGTTCTTGTAGCTTATTTCAGAGCAGACAGAGAACTGAAAAATCTGGAAAAGTATGGACTGGCCGGAAAGGAAGAAGAAATATCAAAACTCATAAAAGAACTGCCTTTCGGCAAACTTCAGTTGTTAAACCTTTGAAAGAATCGCATTGAATCCGGAGGAAGTTATTTCACTCGAACACGTTAATATTTATCAGGAAGATAACACGCTGGTTCTTTCTGATATTGACTTTTCAATGGCAAAAGGTGAATTTCTTTACCTGATTGGTCAAACAGGAAGTGGTAAATCCTCCTTTTTGAAAACACTTTTTGCAGACCTGCCATTACTTACCGGCAAAGGGGAAGTTGCTGGTTTTGAACTTCCATTAGCGCAAAAACAAATTCCAAAACTCAGAAGGAAATTGGGAATTATTTTTCAGGATTTTCAACTTCTTCCGGATCGGACGGTCTACGAAAATCTGCATTTTGTATTGAAAGCCACTGGCTGGACAGACAAAAGAAACATTCGAAACCGCATCTCAGAAGTGCTGATGCAAGTTGGGGTAGAATTTGCTTCCGGGAAAATGCCCCACCAGATATCGGGAGGAGAACAGCAAAGAGTTGCTATTGCCCGATCTTTATTAAATGATCCAATCCTTTTAATTGCAGATGAACCCACGGGAAATCTGGATCCTGAAACAGGCCTGGGAATAATGGAAACCTTTATGAAGATCAACAAGTTTGGTACGGCAATCATACTGGCTACGCATAATATGCTATGGATGGAAAAATTTCCAGCCCACAACATCGTTTGCAAATCCGGTAGACTTATTGATACCCGAAAACCTTTAGGATGATTGAATTATAAATAAACCTGGTTGGCAATAAAAATCAATATCTCTAAAATAATTAAAAAAACCAACCATTTGGCTATTAGAAGTTGTTAAATTAAATCTTCGAACAGTCGGTATCTTCGCAAAACATTTATGCACATAGATCAACTCAAAAATGTGTTTAAACTTTTCATTACGGGATTCCCAATCCTAATATTTTCAGTTTCTTCCAAACCAGCCAGTAAAAATTTTTCTGCCACCTATCTGCCAGGAGAACAAATCCGCTATCGAGTACATTATGGATTTTTCAACGCAGGCGAAGCGTACATGCGGCTAACAGATAAATTCTATCTGGTTAATAATATTGTATGCTACCGGGCAGAAATAATAGGAAATTCAACAGGAGCTTTTGACAGAATAATCCGAATCCGGGATGTATGGGGATCGTACTTTGATTCGGTTCGTTTTCAACCCCAAAAATCATTCAGAAGTATTCAGGAAAATAAATATAGAAAACGGGAAGAAACGTTTTTTGACTATAGCCGGAATGTTGCCCGGGTTGTAGCCGAAAACGATACCCCGGAAGTTATTTCTGTTGTTCCGGGAATTCAGGATATGGTGAGTGGTTATTACTTCTTAAGACTACTGAATTACAATAACCTACAACGAAATGACACAATCAAACTGGTTGGTATTTTTGAGGATAAAACCTATAACTTCAATATTCTATATTTGGGCAAAACAAAAATCAAAACCCGGTTTGGAAAATCAAATGCGTTTCTGATTAGTCCGGTGATGCCTCCTAACAAACTTTTCAAAGGAGAATATCCAATACGGATGTGGATTTCAGATGATCAGAACCGGATACCATTGAAGATTGAAGCGGAACTGTTGTTAGGTTCTCTTGATCTTGATATTACCGATTATTCAAACCTGAAATATCCAATTCAATTTAAAAAGTGACCCTGGGCCTCTACAGTGTTCATTAATAAAATCTGTATATTAATTTAATACGAAGAACAAGGAATTTAGATCACACAGCCTTAACATTGTAAATAATAATTTTAACACGTGAAAAAGAGACATTCATTATTCGTCTATTTTCTTTTCCTGCTTTTCTGGGGATACAGTCAATTCGGAAATGCATCCACATTAAAGGGAACTATTCATCCTGCACCGGAAACAAAAAAAATATATTTGTTTCTTTATCAGGGTGATATGTTAAAAAAAGTGGATTCCACTTCGCACAAATCCGGTAAATATTCGTTCAAAAGCGATGGAGATGGTTTTCCAAGGGGTTTGTATAAAGTTGGTCCCGGACCTCTTTTCGGATCGAACATTATCCTTTCCAAAGAAGACGTAATCTTAGATTGTGAAAATAAGAAATGGGAAGAAGCCAAAATTCTAGGTTCGAAAGAAAATGAATCCTATATAAAATTCAGAGACCTAAATCGAAGGATGAATTTTGAAATGCAGGTTTTAGAATCAAAATATAAATTCCTATTACCCAAAGCTCAAATAGACAAAGTCGCTTTTGAGTCAGGCTTACAGCAACTCAGATCAAAAGCTGATTCTTTGTTAAAAGATCAACAATTGAAATATTTGGATTGGCTTGGAGGCGATAAATCCCTGTTTTTCAACAAAATGTTGCGCCTTTCATCTTCAGATCCAGCAGTTTCGCCTGAAACCTATATAACAATTGAAGATTTCGAAGACCTGGAAAATCTGAGAGCCGATGTTTGGACGACCCGGATTTCCAATCTGCTTCAGAAATTCGGCCAACAGGATGCCGATAAGTGGATTATTTTAACAGATCAGGTAATTAAATTAACCCGACCTGCAACCCTTGCCAGAGAAATTGCCCTTAGGTCAGTAGCAATAAGCCTTAGGCCATTAGAGCAAAGTGGCCTGAATGCTGCGTATGATGTAGCCAAAAGATACACGGAGGAATATCCAGGACCTGTTTCTGCCTTATTTATTAAAGATTTTACACCGGGGCCACCGGCTGTTGGAGAAATGGCACCCGACATCGAACTCGCCGATGTAAATGGCAACTTAAAAAAACTAAGCAGTTTGAAGGGCAAAGTGGTGTTACTCGATTTCTGGGCTTCCTGGTGCGGCCCTTGCCGTATGGAAAATCCAAATGTTGTAAAAGCGTACAGAGAGTTTGAATCAAAAGGCTTTACTGTTTTCAGCGTGTCATTGGATCAAAATAAAGACAAATGGCTTGGAGCAATTTCAAAAGATGGTTTGGTTTGGGAACATCATGTTTCTGATCTAAAGGGCTGGCAATCTGCCGGATCAGCCCTGTACAAAGTAACTGGTATACCAGCTACGTTCCTATTGGATAAAACTGGTAAAATCACAGCCAAGAATTTAAGAGGTAAAGCCCTCGATGATAAATTAAAAGAACTTTTGGGACCTTGATCAAGAAACTATGTCTGTAAAAAACAAATTGAAAGCTTTGGTTGTGGATGACGATCCAGATATTGTTGAGCTACTGCAATACAATCTTTTAAAAGAAGGATTTGAAGTTCGAACCGCAGAAAATGGAAAAAAAGCATTAGAAATGGCCAGAGCTTTCCAACCAAATCTGGTTCTGCTAGATATTATGATGCCTGTTATGGATGGGGTTGAAACCTGCCGGCAACTCAAGGAAATACCTGTATTGAAAAACAGTATTATAGTTTTTCTCACTTCAAGATCTGAAGAATATTCCGAGGTAGCTGCTTTTGATGTTGGAGCAGATGATTTTATAAATAAACCCATTAAGCCACGGGCACTTATTAGTAGGATAAACGCACTTTTCAGGCGCACCAAAGGACCTCAGGAAGAGAATATTTCTATTGAGGTGGGTGGTCTCATCATTGATAAAAGCAGTTATTCAGTCATTTTGAATAGCAAACCCTTGTCTTTACCAAAAAAAGAATTTGAACTTCTCCTTTTTTTGGCCCAAAATCCGAATAAAGTATTTTCAAGGGACGAATTGCTTCTCAACATTTGGGGATCTGATGTTTATGTTCTTTCCAGAACAGTGGATGTACACATCAGAAAAGTTAGGGAGAAAATTGGAGAAGGTTTTATTTCCACAACAAAAGGAGTTGGTTATAAATTTGAATATCGCAACGACTCCTGAAAACGTGTAACAGAAGAGTATGTTTCTTCAGCCAAGGATTGTTGCTATTATTTTAGCGTTATTGATTGCCATTGCAACGGCCTCTTTTTGCAGCCTGATTCCGGGTACCCCCAAAGAAACTATCTTTATTACCTTTCTTGTGGCAGCAACAAGTTCTTTTTTGCTTATCTATTTTACGATAGAGTACCTTATCTTCAAAGAACTTTTTAAGATAAATACTCTTTTTGAAAAATTGAAAAAGAAGGATTTTAAAAATGCCAGATCATCTGACTTCAACCTTAATCCCCTTAAAAAACTAAACAGTGAAATCACACAATTTGCCAATCTTAAGCAAAAGGAGATTGAAGAATTAAAGAAAATAGAAGCTTACAGAAGGGAATTTATTGCAGACATGAGCCACGAATTAAAAACCCCTATTTTCGCTGCTCAGGGATACATTCATACATTGCTGGACGGGGCAAAAGATGACCCTGAAGTAAGCGATAAATTTCTCAGGAAAGCTGCCAAAAGCCTGGATGGTCTTGATGAACTTGTGCACGATTTATTAACCCTTTCTGAAATTGAAACAGGTTCTGTTAAGATGAAAAAAGAAATGTTTGACATTTCGATGCTGGTATCAGAAGTTTTTGAACAATTGGAGAAAAAAGCCGCCAAACGAAAAGTGGCATTACTAATCGAAAAAAATGTAGAGAAACCGTTTGCAATAGAAGCAGATCCAAAAAGGATTTTTCAGGTAATCCGGAATCTGGTCGAAAACGGAATTAAATATGGGAGTGAAGATGGATTCGTAAAAGTGAGCCTCTATCTGGAAAAAGAGTGGGTCGAAGTGGTTATTGCAGATGATGGTCCAGGTATTCCTGAAGCAGATCAAATTCGGATTTTCGATCGGTTTTATCGGGTTGACAAAAGCAGATCCAAAGACAAAGGCGGTTCAGGTTTAGGATTGGCTATTGTGAAGCAAATCCTTGAAGCACATAAATCCAGAATCCAGTTGCACAGCAAACATGGAAAAGGATCAACATTTATTTTTAAACTGGCCAGAAAAAAAAGCAGCTAAATCTTAGAAGAATCAGCAAGGAGAGCCATTTTATTCGCCTTGGCTCCGGGAATGATCATAGCCAGAAATCCCGAAACTAAAACCCAAAGACTAATTCCCATTACATCCTGATATTTAACCTCTACAGGATAATCCTTAATTAGGGTAGTGTCCATACCTAAAGGAATAAAGCCAAATTCCTGTTGAACACGACAAAGAATAATCCCGATAAGGATTCCAATTAACATACCGGATATGGTGATAATACCACCTGTTAACCGAATGACATCCGATATTCTTTCCGGTTTCATCCCTAATGCCGACAACACTTTGATATCCGCTGTTTTATCCAACAAGAGCATTGTGCTACTGACAAATAAATTAAATGTTGAAATTAAGATGATAAAACCGAGCGCAAGAAAAACAAATAGCTTTTCGACCATCATCACTTTAAATAAATCCGAATGTTGCTCATTTTCGTTCTTGACAACAAAATCACTCCCTAATAATTCAGTCAGGTCTTCCTGAACCGCTGATATATGGGATTCACCGTCTACATAAACATCCATAAAATTCATTCCCTCAGGTTTATCCATAAGTTCCCTGACCTTATCAATTGGTAAGTAAACCCGATTTTCATCCAATTGAATAATTCCATAAGGTCGAATTGCCAGTTGATTAAAAATCCGGCTGGTTCCAAGCTTTAGAATTTTTTTGCGCTTGGGATAAGCGACCTTCAAAAACTCAAAAACATTTTCCATCGAAACATTCAAAGCGTGTTGAATACCTACTGAAACAATTGCCCCGGGTTCTCCTTTCATTTCAAGGCTACAGATTCCTTCTTTCAGAATTGATTTCATCCGGCTTGATTCAACAATTTCCGGACTTGTTCCAAACAATTCCACCACCATTTGGCCATCTCCATATTGAAGGGAAGCTTTATCCTTCAAAATTTCAAATGCAGCTTTGAGATGGTCTATCTTCCTGATTTTTTGAAAGGTTATGTCATTGAATGAGAAGAATTTACCTTCTTTTCTTTCAATTCTTAAGTCAGGATCCTGAAAATGATAGACATTTTTCAAAAGATCTTCGAAGCCATTAAACGCAGACAGAACCAACAACATTGCCAAACTACCGAGTAGAATCCCCAGAAAAGACAACACTGAAAGAATTTGAACAGTGGAAGCTTTCCGAAGAGCAAAAAGATATCTGAAAGCAATTTTAAAAACCAACATCGCCTGCAAAACTCGTTTATTTTCCAGGGAGACAAAAAAAGAATTAATAACCAGAGAGAATCTTCTGCAAGAATCGGTTTCTACGGAAGATTCTTTTAATATTGCACCCAGTTTTCAAAAGTTGAACCAATGAAATTTAGAATTTTTACTCAAAAACTACTGGCCGTTTCAGTTTTAGGACTGTTTCTGGCAAACGCAGCATTCTCGCAGGAGAATTACAGCAAACGAGCAGATCAATTACTCGTCTCGAAAAAAAGAACGGGTATTCAAGGAAAAAACTCTTCCAAAAGATTTATTGAATATTCCGGTTTAAATTCCAATTCGAATAAAATCAAACCAGGATCAAACAGGAATAAAGCCGCAGGTGATACATTGTATTATGAGAATTTTCAATTCACTACCTGGCCTTCAACCCTTACCCGCCTTAATCTGGATGGTAAACCTCCAGGAAACAATACAGGTTCAACAATTAATACACAATTATTTGGAAGCAATGCATGGGTTACTACTACTCTTGCCCCAAATCCAAACCGTTGGGCAGCTTCGATTTCCTGGACAACTGCCGGAGGAGCAGTGGATCGTTGGTTAGTTACACCTCCAATAACCTTAACAACAGCTAATAAACTAAGCTGGTTAGCCCGTGCTTCAAATGTTGATTTTCCTGATGGCTATGAAGTCAGAATTTGTACCAGTTGTCCGGCAACAATTACCAATGCAAATGTTACTTCCAGTTTTTCAACGACGCTTTTCTCCATTGCAGAAGAGGAAGTTCCCTCAAATGCAGCTTTTGTAAGCAGAGAAGTTTCCTTGGATGGATACGACAACCAGGTAGTACGAATCGCATTCAGAAACACTTCGGTAGATATGGACCGGTTATACATTGATAACCTTTTAGTTTATAGAACTCCGGAAATCGAAGTTGCTGCAACTAAAATTATTTCTCCGGATACTAATATCTATAATTGTTCGAAATCAAATTTTCCGTCAGTTGTGAGTGTAACGAATAGTGGAGCTAAAACGGCATATAACGTGGCAGTAAAATTAAAATCAACTGGCCCGATCAATGATTCAGTTAGCATCGTTCTTGATAGTTTGGAAAAGTCTGTCACCGATACCATTGTATTTGCCGAAGGTCTTGATTTATCAGCAGTTGGTGAGTATCAACTGGATTTAACTGTTTCCGTTGTTGGGGACGCAAACCCTGACAATAATTCGTTGAATACTTCTTTTGGTCATGCTGCTCCAGCATCTGGTGTTTTTTCGTTTGATTTTGAAGATCAAGTCCCCGCTGACCCACTTCCCGCTGGATGGTTTGCTACTTCAAGATTCCGTCCTCTCATAGAAGGTTCTGGATTTAATGGAAGTAATGCCCTTGAAATTCCCGTTTATAACAATTTGGGAGCATTCGGATCCGATCCGGATGCTTCGATTATCACCAACCAGTTCACAAATATTCCAGTTGGATCAACCTTGTCTGTAAAATACCATATTTACAATCTGGCAGGCCCCGAGTATCAACTGGTTAATGGCGATACTGTATCAGTACTTATTTATAAGAATTGTGTGCTCTCAACACATTCAATAAAAATTCATGCCGACAACCAATCTGTGAGTTCTGATTACCAAAAACTGTTTATTCCCACAGATTCACTTGGATTAATTGCCACTGATAATGTTTCTATTGAGTTTAGAGCTCAGGCATCAGCATCTACCGGCAACTTCCTTCTGGACATTGATGAGGTTGTTTTGGGTACAACAAACGATAACGATATTTCAATTACAGGTATCTCTCAACCTGAAAACACAATAATTAAGCGGTATCAAATTGCTTCATTTCCCATAAAAGGAAATGTTTTCAATGAAGGTAGTACAACTGTTTCCCCCGTAAATATTTTGGCAACTGCCTTACCCTCAACAGCTGAAGGTACTGCCACAATTAGTTCTCTTCCAGGAGGCTTTTCTAAACCGTTTACGACAACACCTGGATTCACTTTTTCTGAATCAGGTGATTACAACATTGAAGTTACGGCTACCGGAGGTGGTGCAACCGATCCGAATCCTGCAAATAACACATCTACATTTGCTCTCATCTTAAGCGATAGTACAATGGCTAAAGATATTGGGGAACCAATTAACACAAACGGTTTGGGTTATGGACCTACAGTAGGAGGAAAAAGAATTATGGCTAATGCAATTACAACAAGCTTAAAAGATACCTTAACCTCTGTTTCTTTATTTACAGGTGCATTAGATACCGATATTAAGGCGAAAGCTTTTTTCGCAAACCGCAACACAGCTGGCACTGGTTGGGTTGAAGATTCTTCTGCAACTTCAGTTGATATTCCTTTAGACCAAGCCAATTCATGGGTGACATTGCGATATCGGTTACGAACGGGAGCCGCCAACCTTAAAGAAAGAGGTAAAGCGATATTAGCAAACACCACAAACATATATGGTGTTAAAATTGGCGCAGGTAATTTAAGAATATCTTTCAATTTTGATAATGCAACTGACGATGGATCCTGGATCTGGCTAGGTGGCCAGTGGTTAGGAACTCAAGATCTTACAATTGGTGCTGTCACATTCTTTATACGACCAAATTTTGGAAGACTTTCAACCATCAATCCGGTTGCAGTAAGCCAGATTGAACAAAGCCTTCAATTTGCCGAACTTGTTCCGAATCCAACGGTTGGACCAGCTCAACTATCGATTTTGTTGAATAAAAATAAAGAGGTCACTATTGGGGTTTACTCTTTGGATGGACGTAAGATTACTTCTCAGACATCTCAAGCATTTACCGGATCAAATCGAATTGACTTGCCTGTTAAAGGGCTTCAAAAAGGCATCTACCTGGTAAAATTGAATGCAGATGGATTTTCTGCAACCAAAAAGCTTATCGTTGAATAAAATCAATTTTAGAAAATAAAAAAGAGACACGGTCAAAAGCCGTGTCTCTTTTTTTTGAATAGTTTTGAGGTATGATACAATTCCTGAAAAACAGTTTTCCTAATTTTTTAACCTGTTGCAATCTTGCATGTGGAATTGTTGGTTTATTCCTCATCAATGATAATGGAATCAGTTCATTACCTACAATTGAAATTCTTATTGTAATAGCAGGAATCGCAGATTTTTTTGATGGTTTTGCTGCGAGAATATTGGGATCGAAATCCAATATTGGGAAAGACCTTGACTCACTGGCGGATGCAGTCACTTTCGGAATTCTGCCATGCATAGTGAGCTATGCTTATTTACGATTAAACATTCCGGATTCTGAAAGTTCTTACCTTCCCTTCATAAGCATTTTGATTGGTCTTTTTTCAATAATCAGGTTGGCAATTTTTAACAATGATACAAGACAAACGGATAGTTTTATTGGAGTGCCAACTCCTGCGAATGCTTTCTTTTTGATTTTTCTTTTGGGTGAAAACAACAACGGATCAATTCCTTTTCAATTAACGAGTACCCTAACTATATTCATAATTATCATAAGTTCGTTTCTTTTGGTTGCTCCAATACCTCTTCTGGCACTTAAATTTAAAAATTATTCTTTTAACGAAAACTGGCCAAGATTTTTACTAATAATTCTTTCGGTTGTGACTCTGGTATTTTTTGGCAAAATTGCAGTTCCTATGATCTTTATTTACTATCTTACACTTTCTATTCTCTTAAAACTACTTCCAAAAAATGCAATTTAAGGCTCATGTTATTGTAATGCCTCAAAGAGAAATCCTTGATCCTCAGGGAAAAGCAGTTGAAGGTGCGCTCATTCAATTGTCCGGTTCAAACATCGGAAATGTGAGAGTGGGCAAAAAAATAGAATTTGAAATAAGTTCACCTTCTATTGAAGACGCAAGACTTCAGGTTGAGGATGTAAGTAAAAAGCTGCTGGCAAACCTGATTATTGAAGATTTTCATATTGAACTGGTAAATATTGAAGATTAATTTTTTCAACTTTTTATAACATATAAAAATAATTAACGTTGATGAGGACTATGAAGAATTTTTTCTTGCTTTTACAACTTGCTTTTCTGGTTTCATCCAAAATTTCGGTTTTTGCCCAGGAACAACAACCCTTCGGAATACCTCAAATTATTGAATGGGATCCCGTCAATACCAGTACTGGTAAAGATGGAACTTCACAATCTTTTCTATTTTGCAAAGAAGGTTCTAGCCATAACGACAATGCAAAAATCCCTGTCTACAGGATTTTTTATCCCAACACCCGATTCAGTAAAGTAGAATTGGGTCCTAACCAGTGGACTAAACTATCAACATCAGAGCTGGCTTCAATTGACACCTCATTCTTTTCCCAAGCTATACAAACTTTAACCACAGAGGCTTCTGAAAGAAAAAAAGTTGAAGGCACCTTGCTCACCATCGTTCTGGTCAGAAAAAACAACCAATTCTGGGAGAAACTTACCCGTTTTGAAATAAAAAAACCAGTTGATTTAATCTCTAAATCAGGTACCATCGCAAGGATTGCATTAGCTTCAAACAGCATCTTTCAAAAAGGAAATTGGGTTAAAATCGGCATTGTGCAGACTGGAGTTTATCAGATTTCCAGCAGTGATCTATTACCATTTGGCCTCGATTTAAACGGAAAAAATTCAGACCAGATAAAAATGTATGGATCCGGAGGCAAAGTCCTTTCTGAAGCAAACAGAGACTTCTCATTCGGTGATATGACAGAAATTGCTATTCAGGTTGAAGACGGTGGAGATGGTGTATTCAATACAAATGATAAGATTTTATTTTACGGCCAAGATCCTAACAAATGGACATTCAACGCAAACACGAAAGCATCTGAGTATTCAGCCAATATCTATTCCGATTCAAGCTATTATTTTGTTACTATTTCCGAAGGCACCAGCAAGAGAATCCAACCCATTGCATCTGCTCCAAACCCCGATTTAAGTATTAATAATTATCTTGAACGATGGATATACTCTCCTGAAAAAGTAAATGTGCAATCTTTTGGAAGAGTTTGGTACGCAGATGTTTTTGATTTTACTGTAACCAAGGATGTTTCTTTCGACGTAAGTGGACAAGTTGCCGATTCTGCCTTTAAAATCAGAACTGGAATTATGGCAAGAAGCGGAGTTTCTTATCCATTTAAAATGTCTGTGAACGGAACAAACCTTGGTCCGGATATAATACCTGTAACTGTTTCTTTGACAGCCGACTATACTTTTTATGGCCGGGATCTGGTCACTTCAAGAACGTACAAATCGCCAGGATCAATTTCAAATCTTTCTATTAGTTACAACTACTTGAAAGCTGGAAATCAACAATCGATTGGATATCTTAATTTTGTCGAAGTAAACGCATACAAGAAATTAGAATGGAGAAATTCAAATTTTGGGTTCAGATCATTTGACAAACTGGGAAAAACAATTTCATTTTCACTAGCAGGAATCCCATCAATTGCTCGTATATGGGATGTGACAAGACCTGAATCAGGACGAAGTGCAACCATTCAAAATCAGTCTTTTAATTGTTTGCAGGATTCAATCCTGAAAGAGTTCTATGTATTTAACCCAGCGAATTTACCGAGACCCGTTCTTTTAAAAAGGGTCGCTAATCAGGATCTGAGAGGTTTGCAAACACCTGATCTTTTAATAGTTACTCATACAGATTTCTTTGAGGAAGCCTCCAGATTGGCGGATTTTAGAAGAAATCACGATGGACTGGACGTCGAAGTTGTAACTTTAGAACAGGTCTATAACGAATTTTCATCCGGAAGCCAGGACATTACAGCCATCCGAAATCTGGCAATGCATTTATACTATAAAACACCGGAAAATAAACTGAAATACCTCTTGCTTTTCGGGGATTGTTCATTTGACTATAAGAACCGAATATCCAACAACACCAATTTTGTTCCTACCTATGAGAGTCCTGAATC
>Ga0105046_10014287_pt1 | contig 12249 bp, 9 predicted proteins | sample MAT03_FD_78385 | JGI IMG/M metagenome (GOLD analysis project Ga0105046, IMG submission 78385) | Freshwater microbial communities from Lake Fryxell liftoff mats and glacier meltwater in Antarctica - MAT-03 (megahit assembly) | ecosystem: Environmental > Aquatic > Freshwater > Ice > Liftoff...
AAACTCGCCGTTTGCGTTGATGAATCTATTGATGTCGTCGGTGAAGGTGCCGCGATTGCCTTACTACATCGGGACGCTCGTCGGTATGCTGCCACGTACCGCGCTGGTGGTAGTATTAGGTGCGGGGATTCGGACGGCGATAGTGCAGCACAACGCGCAGGCCGCGTCGACGGCGGATGGAAAGTTACTGAAAGTGGAGTTGACGGGTGACGCAGTGAGTAACATAATTCCGTTCAGAATCTGGATAGGCGGCATTGTCGCGGGCCTCATTATCGTAGTGATTCTCGGATTGATCGCCAAGCGAGCTATTAATAAAGTCGCGGCGGACGGCGATGCAGCCGCGCGTGAAGCATCAAAGTGATGTTAAGTTAAAAATGCGAGGGGCGGGTTACGTGCGGCCGCACTCGGGGCAAGGGGCGCTGTTAATAAGTCCGGCGCGGGGATAGCCGCAGCCGCTGCAAACGTTGCGTCGGGCGGCTTTGGCTAACCGCTTGGCTCTCCACCACGAAGGAGTCGTGACGAGCGAACAGGCGAAGAGAGCTACACAAAGGCCGGTTATGAGCAGGTGAAGAGTACCGCGCCACATCACTAGCGTCCGCTGGTGCGTGGTCGCCAGCGAAGAACCGAGCCGGCGGGGGAGCTGTGGCAAGGCGGTATCGTCATGACTTACTTTGCCGAGGAGGGTGCTTTGATCGCTCTCGTAGTTTTCGACAGCGCGCCACACGGCCGCTCGAGTGATCTCCGAATCACTTACGCTTTGATCCAAGCCTTCCAACCCGGCCAGAGGCGTCATGCTTAAATGCAGCCGAGAGCGAAGCAGGAGCGGCCAGTAGATCAGTGTTGCCGACTGTTCGCCGGAGAGCGTGACCATAAATTGGGGGCGGCGGCCCTGCGAATCAGGGGCGTACCAATCTTCATAACTGCCATCGTTTACAGATGTAATATTATAGTCAAACGACGGTGTTGCGCCTGCCGATGAAGAGGATGGGTTGTCGACGCGGGCGAACCACGTTCGATGGGACATGCTTAGCCAGCCATCTCCCGGACTGCTGGTTCCTGTGGATGTACCGGTGTACCCGGGGAGGGCGAGGCCAGGAGGCAGCCGCTGCCACATGCGCACGTAATACAACTCGCTTGGCGAGCCAACTTTCATCGTGCTGGGACCCCAAGGCGCTGGCGATCGAGGGGGGAACCCGAGCACGTTCGCAGCGCCAACAAGCACCGCAAGCACCGCGCCCCAAGGGGTGAACAGCAAGAGCCTGGCGTAACGGGTGATGTAGCGGCAGAAGGCTCGGAGCATAAGAAAAGCTCAAGGGTTACTCTGTCAACCGATCGGGCGGATGTCTTAAGTGTACTCGCGCTCTCGCTGTTTTATCGCACTACCGATGGAAGTGTGAGGGGCGATCTGCTGGCGCGCTTGAATGATCCTTCGGACGTGCGCCACGAGTTGCGGGCTGGCTCAGGGCTGGGCGTCAGGAGAGGCAATTGCGTTTAAAAAAACGCCACCCTTGGGGCGGCGTTCTAGGGTTTATTTTATTGGGGCGAGATGAAGTGTTACCGCATGAGATCGCGGAGAACCTTTTCCTGCTTAGCCAAGAACTCCTTGTAGGCCTCTTCATCGGGAAGATTGAGTGCAACCCACATGAAGTTAGGATTGTTGCGGATCATGGCCTTGATGCGATCAAGCGCCGCTCTGGCACGACCGACAAACCTGGCGCGTCCCTCACGTGTCTGCTCACCCGACGCGGCCTGCACATTCATGTTGAAGGTAGCGAAATATTGCTGAGTGAGATCCTCATCTATCTTGACTTGTTTACGGTAGGCGATATTCCATTTTTCGGAACGTGAGATGGGATAGAGCGAACCGGGGACATCTTCACCAACCCAGTTAAGTTCACTGAAATCCATTGAGGTGGGCGGTTCAGCGAGCGTGCTGGCTGTGCCGCGTGAAAAGTCTATCTGTGTGGCGGTCTGCGAGTTAAGCGTGAGAATCTCACCCTTACGGTTCACAATGAAGTCGCCGGATGTTTCATCGGCAAAGAACTGCATTTTTCCATCAGCTCCGCGAGTTGCGGAAAGAGGCATATCGATCTGCATAGCACGCATAATGAGGGGGTCGTAGTTGCCGCGGGCCGAGATCACCTGCATCATAATTAGAACGCGTTCAAGCGAGATGCCTTTCATCGCGGTGAGCTGACCAGACCATCCGGTACACGCGCCGAAGTGGCCCTTATCTGAAAAGTAGATTTCTTCGAGGGCGATGCCGGTCATGGCCGCGGCGGAGATTGCCGAGTCGATCCAACCGACGGTGCGAAACTTGTTCTTGTAGACGTTATGGATTTCGTCGCTGAGGTTCTGAATCTCAAGCAAATATCCCCCACCGCTGTTAATGCGGAGCACCACAATCCCCGTTCCATCTTTGCCCAGTTCTTCTTCGAGCATGGGCCGCATCTGTTGCAAGGCGTAAGCGGTCATGTAAATACCCACCATGTCGCCCTGCTTGCCATCACGAGTTTCGCCCAACGTAATCACGGCGGCGCGTGGCACGCCGGGTTTGCTGTTGGGGGCTACGGCTGGTTTTGAAGCATCGCTAGGAGTGGCGGTGGGAACGGCGGTACCTGATGGTGCCGTCGCACTCTGGTCTAACTTGGTCTTATCTGCCAGCTTAGTCTCACCTGTGGGCTTGGTGTCTCGCTGAAGCTTGACGTACTCGGTTGTGGTAAACATGGTGGTGGTTTCAATACCACCGACTGAATATTTAAACCAAACGATGCCGTCGGCCTCGCGGACGAGAGTGCCTTCCAGCACTTTGCCATCTTTAAGGACCAACGTATCCGCGGCGAATGTAGGTAACGCGAACGCGGACATTACACTGAAGATTGCGGCGGCCGTGAACGCGGCGAGCCCTCGGCTATGACCGGCGCTTCCCATCCGCAGACCGGCGAGAATGTTTGAGAGTTTCATAATGATTGATCTTCTTCGTTGCTGACCCGTACGCGGCGAAGCTGCCTCGTAGGAATCAGAAGTTTACTTTGGTGCGAGCCGACTGTATTACGTGGTTCGGTGAAAGAAATTATTTGCGATCCTTGGTCTGCTCGATGCGGATGGTTTCGAGCTCGATACCAATTACGAGTTCATCAGGTATCCTTGTTTCGTAGAGCCAACGGGCGGTGAGCCCTTCGCCGAAGCGACCCTTCTGCAGGCGCAACATTTGCTCGAGCATTGTTCGACGCTGACCTCGCGCCTTGGAGCGAGCGCCAAAATCGCCGGGATCTTGCACTCGCACGTCGTCAAAGTCCTGCCGGAGCTTCTTAAGTTGACGCTTGGTATTATCGAGCCCGGTCGTCCAGTCGCGCATGATGTTTTTGCTGCGGCCGGGAACCTCGACTCCGGTGATGGCGATTTCCATCGCGGCGAGGAGGTCGTCCTTACTGTCGACGGTCTTCCTATTTATACCAAGAATCTCGCCGAGCCGGGCATCGATATTAAGTACGTCGTTGCCCACGCCGCGGAGAATGGCTTGAAGGGAATCTGCGTTGGTTTCCTTGCCGTCGTCGGTGAGTAGCTCCTCGCCAGGATTGCTGGGGTAGTCCTCGAAGAGGTCGGGCTTCCCGTCGGTCATCCGGTATGAAAGAACATAATTAGGATAGGACATGGCGCGGATAAGCCTGAAATCGTAACCGCCAGCCAACGTCCAGCCTTCGGCGTGACCCATGCGCAGCGACCGCTGCTTCAGACGTACAACCTCGTCGCCTACGCCGTCGAACATGCGGCCGAGGTTGCCGAGGCCGCCGAGGGTAGCGGTGCTTGTAAAATAAACTTCCGGGCACACTAGGGGGAGCATTGCCGCGCCCCCCATGGCGTTCTTGATCCAGAACACGACGCGGGGCTTGACGGGCCAGTCTTTACGGAGATCGTCGGTAAAGATCTCCGCCAGCGGCTCCGCACGAAACATTTCATCAAAGTTCGACATCAGTTCCGGGAGCGGGTCGCGTTCATCGGCAACCCAAGCGGGACGATAATCGATGATGATTGTCTGACAGTTGTTGGCACGAGCGTCGTTGATCGCTTCGCGCAGCGGGGTTTGGGTGATCTCTTCACCTAGGTGACCTTCGAGTGTGATCCAGTAGAATCGCACCTGATCAGAGGCGGAAACCGCTGATGTGTCAGCCTTCTTGGTATCCGAACCAGCACTGGCTGACTTTGTTGAGTCGGCGGTTTTCTTTGCGTCAGCAGCGGTCGCCGCGTCGGTAGCGGTAGGAGTGCCTCGAATCACCTTGAGAACGTCGGTTTTGCTAAACTCGGTCTCGAATGAGATACCATCAACCACTCCCTTAAACTTAACCGTGGTCGCGGTCTCAGAGATGACTTTACCTTTAAAAGTCTTCCCGCTTCTTAAGATTACTTCATCAGGCGCCTCATCAGTCGCCTTTGCCGCGACTGGTTGGGCCTGGGCCACGCCTGAAACCACGAACGAGGCGCCGGCCGCGACGGTCAAGAGCAGCGCACAGAGAGAGCGCGTGCCGAAACGGTGCCGGGCGAAAGAGATCGCGCTGGCCGAAGTACCGACGATGTGTTGCTGACTTAAGTGTTGCACTGTAATAGTCTCCAATGTTTCAAATGCCTTCGTATGCCGCAGCGTCGTTGATGTAATCGTGTTGCCACGTTGTCTTACGCTTGCGCTCTTGTAGCCTCTTGATTGTTGGCCGGTGCCAAACGTCGTGCCGAAGTAGTTTACTACGACACGGGAGGGGTATTCGTTCCCTCTAGACGACGTCGATCTGCGGTCGCCCCGCATCGCGATCGTTCGTCACTACCTCTCTACGCGACGAATGGCCCTCATTCCCGTAGAGACTGGTCTGCGATTCCGCCGTGACGCCGCCAGAACGTACGCAATACTAACATCCGTGGCCGCCCTGGCGACACTTTTACGATGTGCAGAATGCATCCTTATAGTAATGAGTGTCCTGCGAATCTCACAATGCCACTGCCCCATCCCCAGCCATTGCGCCGGGGTCAGAAGCAATTGACGCCTTCGAGGTAGCGAAGTTGATCGGCCAGCGCGGGGTTGACAGCAGAATTTCCGCCCTTATTCCCGGTTTTGATGCACCGTTCTTTCAGGCGGGCCTCGCTGGTTATTCGGACGCAGCGATGCGGATTGTCGCGCGTCGGCATGGCTGCCCATTGTGTATAACCGAGGCGCTGCTTGATCGCACTCTGTTGGCGGGCGGGCGCGGGTTTGATAAAGCTGACCTTGGCGAACTGCATGACAACGTGCCCGGCGGACCCGAGGACCACCCGCTGGTGGGGCAGATTATGGGGAGCGAGCCGGCCGAAATGGCCGCGGCTGCGGTGAAGATGGTCGAACAGAAGGTTCGGACCGATCGCGAGTATCGGGTGCTCGCCGCGCAAATGGCGCTCAGAGAAGCCGGAACGGAAGGCGGCGAGCATGGGTTGCTTCGGCAACATTTGCGAACTGCGGGGGGCGAGCAGGTGGGAATCTGGCCGGTGGATGATAAGTTCGCGGCGGAGGAGCTCAGCAGCGACGGATTACCACGGGACTCTGAAGTTATCGCGCCTGCTTCTTTCCAGGCGATCGATGTTAACTTAGCCTGTCCGGTCAAAAAGATTGAACGTAAGTCGCGAGGCGGTCACTGGCTTACCGAGCCTAAAGGGGCGATCAGAATTCTTGAGGCGGTTCGAGAGGCGGTTCCATCGCGCATTGCGTGCACGGTTAAGATGCGCCGATCGTTCGACGACACCCCGGAAATGGTGGAGAGTTTCGAGGTGATTTTCGCCGCGCTACGGTCGATCGGATATGCATGGGCAACTGTTCATGCCAGGACTGTCGAGCAACGGTACATCGGGCCGAGCCGGTGGACGTTCCTGCGAGATCTTGTCGCGCGGTATCCGGATAACGTAATTTTCGGTAGCGGGGATATCTGGAACGTAAACGATATATTCCGTATGATTGCTTACACCGGTGTTCAAGCGGTGTCCGTTGCCAGAGGATGTATCGGCAATCCCTGGATATTCGCGCAGGCTCGGGGAATGATGGCCGGCGAGAGGCCCATCCCCCCCACTATCGCGCAGCAGCGTGCCGCGTTGCAGTCGCACTTTGATCTCTCTTTGGCGGTCACCCGGCGCTTCAAGCACGGCGAAGAGGCCACGAGCAAAATGATGCGAAAGTTTGGAATTAAGTTCGCGCACCATCACCCGCGAGGCGACGAAATTAAGCGAAAGATGATCGGGGTTGAGAGCGCAGAAGATTGGCGGCGAACGATCGAAGAGTTCTATTACCAATAGCTACTGCTCGATGCGGACAGACTTGATGGGAGTCTTGCACTTCTTCTTCATCGCCGCGAGCCCTCCGCCGCGCAACCACTGATCAAACTCCCATGCCGCGGCGGAGTCAGAGACCACAACAGTGAGCACACCGTCGGAGCCGATCTTCTTAATCGAAGCGCGATCGACGAACTCGTGGGGGGCGATCTCTCTCCACACATCGTCGAGGAGGCCGGTGGTCTTGTGGTGCTTCGAGAAGTTCTTGTACAGCTCGGTGATATCTTGATGCAGCGAGAGATCGGGCGCGACCTTCGCACGAAAGCGTCGAAGTTTTTCCAGTTCTAGCAAAACAGGGGATCGCCTTTGCACGCGGATACCTCGATTGAAGAGCGGGCGCAGAACTGCCGCGGTTTTCCAAACGGCCCGGTTCACTCATAGTGAACTCCTTTTCCCGCGGTCGCTTGGGGGCGAATGATACACCCTTCCCCCACCGCTCGCCTGTCGCTACCTTTCCCCGCAATGCAAGCCGCCACAGGTATTAATATTGACCGATTACGGAAGTCATTTTCGTCAAGTCCTACGGGGCCCGCGGCGGTTGACTCGATTTCGCTTACGATTGAGCCGGGCGAACTCTTCTTTCTTCTGGGTCCGTCAGGTTGCGGCAAAACGACGCTTTTGCGAATGATTGCCGGGTTTATTGAGCCGACGTCGGGGAAACTTTGGTTTGATTTCGCCGGGCAGCGTCAAGATGTAACATCGCTCCCGCCGGAGCGGCGGAACACGGGAATGGTTTTCCAGTCCTATGCCCTCTGGCCGCACATGACCGTCGAGGGGAATGTGGGATTTGGGTTGGATGTTCGTAAAATAGTTGGTATCGAGAAGAAGCGACGAGTAGGGGAGGCGCTGGAGGCGGTGAAGATGTCGGAGTATGCGTCGAGGCGGCCGACCCAACTTTCTGGCGGTCAGCAGCAACGAGTCGCGCTGGCAAGAGCGATTGTTATCCGGCCAGCCGTACTGCTTTTGGACGAGCCTCTGTCGAATCTGGATGCGAAGTTAAGGATCGAGCTGCGAAGTGAGATCCGCCGGCTTTGCAAGCTGTTTGGGATGACAACTGTGTACGTGACGCACGACCAGAAGGAGGCGTTAAGTATGGCGGATCGAATCGCCATTCTTCGCGATGGTCGGGTTGAGCAGGTGGGAACTCCGAGAGGCTTGTATACAAAGCCGCGTACCGCGTTCGCGGCGTCTTTCTTAGGGGAGACAAACTTCTTGGCGGCGCAGCTTATCGCGACGGACGAGGTCAAGCTAAAGTCTGTAACGGTGAAGACCTCTCACGGTGAAGGCAGGCCGCTTGGCTCCGTGATCGTCTCTGTTCGTCCAGAGGCCATCACTGTTTCTAGAGCTAGAGGATCGAAGGGGCTGCGCGGCACATTGACTGAGTCAGTCTATTTGGGCGATGCGGTGCAGTTTACCGTTGAGCTCGAAGGGGGAGAGCGATTACTCGCCGCGATGCATAATCCTGGGACCGAGACGCCCGCTATCGGGCAAGCGGTGGAGCTAGGGATCGCGGCTGACGATGTCGTGATTGTCGAGAGCTGATGGCGGGTGTTCCACGGGGAACACACGGACGCGCCCTAGTGATTCAAAACTTTTTCGCGGTGAAACTTGGGTTTCACGTGGAACAACCCACCCGCGGGTGACTATTGTGCGCCAACAACGAAAGGATTCGTATATGGCCCGCAATGATGCGACTCAAAATAAAGGTGCCGTGCGAAAGCTCGGTCGAGGAATTGGATCTCTAATCTCCGTTCCAAACGCTAGCGGGGCCGAGATTCAATCGAGGCCTTCGCCCTCGAGTACAGAGATAATTCAGATGATTGTGATCGAGGCGATCGCAGTAAGTCCCTTCCAGCCGCGCAAGACGATGATCCAAGCGACGATCGAGCAGCTCGCGGATTCAATCCGCCATTCGGGCGTGATGCAGCCAATTATAGTTCGGGAGATCAAGGGTGGATTCGAGCTAGTCGCGGGTGAACGAAGGTGGAGAGCCGCTCGACTGGCCGGGCTAGCGTCCGTACCGGCAATCGTGCGACGGCTTACGGACGAGCAGTCGGCTGAATGGGGATTGGTGGAGAACGTTCAGCGAGAGGACCTTAATCCTATAGAGCGTGGGGTGGCCCGCAAGCAGTTGGTTGCGAAGTTTGGTCTTAGCGCCGCTCAGCTGTCGGAACGAGTGGGACTGGACCGGTCCACAATCACCAACTTGATGAGACTAACAGAATTAGAACAAGAAATCACGGAGATGATCGCCCGCGGCGACCTCTCGGGCGGCCATGGAAGGGCTTTGTTAGCAATACCTCCCGGCGAAGCGCGCCTTTCTTTGGCGCGTGAGGCAGCGGTGGGGGGGTGGAACGTGCGCAAAGTCGAGATGTTAGCGAAGGCCCACGCTGTCAGCCCCGAGAACATTGGAACTAAAGCAGTCAAAGACGAGGAAGCCAGGGCGCGGCACGCGGTGTTAAGAGATCTTGAGCGCAGAATTGGCGAGAAGTTAAGCACAAAGGTGCTAATTACTACCGATCGTTCCGGCGCGAAAGGTAAGTTAAGCATCGAGTTCTATTCGATCGATCACTTCGACGGCCTGCTCTCCCGGCTGGGAATACAGAGTCAATAATTTTTTTAGTACAACTTGATATTGTGTCGATACTAATATAGCATCCGGTAAGGGTGATGTAACGTATCGGTGTGAGGGGCGATGTTGTTCTGCTCCAGATCCTGCGGCGTGTTCCCGGCTGGTATCTCGGAGCTTCCATTCGGATCTATAAATTATGGCAAAGAAGATTACGTCCAAGGCCAGTAAGTCAAAAGTAACCAAAAAAGCCACCAAGGCCGCCAAGGCCCCCGCGAAGAAGGCTGATGCAGCCCGTCGCGGCGGTCGCCGTCCCAAGAATGGCATCGCGCTCGTCGACGCTGTCGCGGGTGTCCTCAAAGGCAAGACCCTTAGCGTGAGCGAAATCACCGCTGCGGTCAAGAAGTCGGGCTTCAAGACCAACGCCGTGAACTTTCGCGTCATGGTCAATCAGGTCTTCAGCAAGTTCGCTCCCCGCTTCAAGCGCATCAAGCACGGTCACTACACCACTGCTTAATCGAACTGCGGCTTAACTATTTCAGGGCCGCCGCATCTAGGCGCGGGTTGGAGCGCGTTCGCGCTGCTGCCGCCACCGCCCAGAGAGCGTAACGCCTGGCGCAAGTAGTGTTTGTGAGTGCCGCGGCCAAATGTTTTGCCGGAGCGTTAGCTTCGACGCAATATTCAACCGCTGGCGCGGCGATCGCTAATAAACTGGTCGCCTTAATTGCAAGTGGCCAATACAAGAGAAAACCTCCCGAGCAATCGGGAGGTTTTTTTACGTGTAATGATATTCTCGGGGTCGAAGTCTGGTAGCAACCAGCTAATCTGCTAGAATTTCAGGCAGGCCCGGATAACCCTGAACTTAAGAAGACTAGTGTGGTACGGGCAACTTCGACAGACGCGAAGGGCGATCGACTAGGGCGGCGCGGGACAGATCGTCCCAGAACTGGCGGTTGGTGGTGTTCCAGACAAGGGAAGTCTTGTTCCGAACGTCGACCGGTCGTTGGGCGGTGCTGAGTAGATCCGGAGTTAGATTATGAACAATCGCACCGTGCCTAGGGCTGGCGGTCTGGCAGCCGCTTAAACAAGCCGCAACGCACGCCAGAAGACCGAAGGTACATACACGCTTGTTGAGTAACTTGTTCATCGTCAAAGCACTTTCAAAAAGGAGGCCCGCCACGCTTGCCGGATCTCGCGACATAAAGCCGCATGCACAGCGTAGGAGGCCTCGTGCCGAAGAAGCGGAGAATCAGGTGTTCCGCGTCCCTTTGGGGTGCGGGAAAAGTTTGGGAGCGAGAGAGTTGACTGCCGAACTTGCAGCGGCGAGACTATCGCTTAGGATGAAACAGTACCGATCAGCGCGGCTCTCACTTTACAAGGCGATCATCAGCATCCTCACGGGCGTTCAATCGCCATGAAGTTGGTATGCCAGTTGCAGCATGATGAACATGAAAATGGATCGATTCACCGCCGCGGCTCAACAGGCACTAGCAGATGCCCAAGGGCTGGCCACATCAAAGGGGAATCCTGAAGTCACCGGTCTGCACATCCTCGCAGGTCTGATTGCGCAGCCATCATCGCCCGGTTGGTTGGTACTTGAGAAGGCAAACTTAGTCCCCGCGCGAGTAACCCAGCTCGCGAACAACGAAATCTCAAGGCTACCAACAACTTCCTCGGGCCCGGGCACCACAGGCAGGGCTGTGATGGAGATCTTGAATAAAGCCGAGGCCGAAGCAAAGCGAATGGGAGATGCTTATATTTCGACAGAACACCTACTTCTTGCGGTCTGCGACCAAGGTGGAAGTGGGGGAGGCAAGGACGTTCTGACGCTGGCGGGCGCTAATCGCGCCCGGATTGAGGACGCCGTGAAGGCGATCCGTAAGGCAAGCGGCGTTGAAACAATCGCCGATCAGAATGCCGAGAGCAGCTTTGAGTCTCTCAAGAAATATGCAGTCGATCTTACCGAGAAAGCCCAGCAGGGCAAGCTCGATCCGGTGATCGGTCGCGATGAGGAGATTCGTCGGTGCATCGAAGTGCTCAGCCGACGGACTAAGAATAACCCTGTTCTAATTGGCGAGCCCGGGGTAGGAAAGACGGCCATTGCCGAGGGGCTCGCCCTCCGCATCGTCAATCGCGACTGCCCCGAAGGAATGCGAAACAAGCGAATCATGGCACTCGATGTTGGGCAGTTGCTCGCAGGTGCTAAGTTCCGAGGTGAGTTTGAAGAACGACTTAAGGCGGTCTTGCGTGAAGCCCAGGCCAGCAAGGGCGCGATCATACTTTTCATCGATGAGTTACACACTATCATCGGGGCTGGCGGGGCGGAGGGCGCTGTCAGCGCCGGTAATCTGCTCAAGCCAGCGCTCGCACGCGGCGAACTCCGATGCATTGGCGCAACGACGCTCGATGAATACCGCAAGCACGTCGAGAAAGACGCGGCGTTCGAGCGACGCTTCCAACCCGTCTTCGTAGATCAACCTTCCGTTGAAGAAACCGTCGCCATTCTTCGCGGACTTAAACCTCGTTACGAGGCCCATCACGGGGTGCGCATTCTGGATGGCGCGATCCTCGCGGCGGCCCAGTTGAGTAATCGTTACATTGCGGACCGCTTTCTTCCTGACAAGGCCATCGATTTGATGGATGAAGCCGCGGCGAGATTGCGAATCGAGAACGATAGCATGCCCGCGGAGCTTGACGAAATTCGCAGGCGTGTTCTGCAGTTGGAGATTGAACGCGAAGCACTCCGCATCGAGGCGAGCGAACTAAGCAAACGTCGAGGGGAGGAACCCTCGGACGGCCGCCCGGAAGCAAGAGGCGAATCCGTTTCGCAACGAGAACTCGAGCGCGTCGAGCGAGAACTGAGTGATTTGCAGGAACGAAACCGCGTGCTTAGCACCAGGTGGGAAGCTGAGAAAAAAGACCTTGATGCGATCCGCACCATCAAGGAGGAGATGGAGAGCAAGCAAGTTACGCTCGACCAAGCCCAGCGTCGGGGCGATCTCGAAGCCGCGGCGAGAATTCGATACGGTGACTTGCGGCAGCTTGAAACCCGGCTCCGCGACGCCGAAGCCGCCGGGGCCAAGCGAGAAGCCGCGGGTGACGCACTCGTCAAGGAGGAAGTAGACGCCGCGGCGATCGCCCAGGTCGTCGCTCGTTGGACCGGAATTCCAGTTTCGCGGTTAGTCGAGGCTGAGCGCGAAAAGCTCACTCGCATGGAAGAGCAGTTAAGTAAGCGGATTATCGGACAAGAGCATGCCCTGCGGGCTGTAAGTGATGCCGTACGCCGGAGCAGAGCCGGCCTTGGCGACACGAACCGGCCAATCGGCTCGTTCTTGTTC
>Ga0105046_10014288_pt1 | contig 12249 bp, 13 predicted proteins | sample MAT03_FD_78385 | JGI IMG/M metagenome (GOLD analysis project Ga0105046, IMG submission 78385) | Freshwater microbial communities from Lake Fryxell liftoff mats and glacier meltwater in Antarctica - MAT-03 (megahit assembly) | ecosystem: Environmental > Aquatic > Freshwater > Ice > Liftoff...
AGATGAATCGGTGCTGGAAGCTGGCCACTGCTCTTGAGTCGATATAGGGTTCGCTCCGAGATGTTGAGGAGATCGGCCAACTGCGAAGCGGTAATCAACTCGCACGGAAGCCATTGGATCGATGCTTCATCATTTGATGGTTTCGATTTTTCAATCATGACTTACGCCCTCAGGAATGGGTGGACGACTCATAGTTGCACTTGCTCCTGCTTTGCTGTTCGTGGTTGTTTACTGGATGAATTTTCGAGTAGAAGAGTCAAAAACGGGGAGCCCGATAACGAACATTGAAGCTCGAGCATCGGGCTCCCCAAAAACATTTCTGTTGCGCTAAAAATTCGATCCGTGTTAGACTCCTCCACGGGTTGCAAATCGGTCACCCGCTTTTGCAACTCATGAAAGAACCTTGAACCGGATTTCGTAAAAAACCGGCGAGGAGGCATTTAGCCTGGCTCCACGCCAACAACCTTTCACGAAAACTTTTAACCGATGGAAAACCGTAGAAGGAGACCTTAGTGGCTGAACCTTCTTAAAATTCCATGGGCCAAATTTGGGAATAGGAACCCTGGATTGTTGTTATCTCGGTTGTCGCGAGGTAACAACACTGTCGTCTTGGAACGGTCGGCTTCTGTGGTGATCCAGAAACGAACGCCTTTTCCATCTTGGTATGCAGAGGTCAGTCTGCCACCATAGGCTAAGGCTATTTTGTTTCTCTCAGCATCACTGAGGCTAACCAGTCCCCAATCGCCTTTTTTGTGCCGCTCTACAGCATCAAAAATGTCGACGATATTGACCAATCGCAAAACCCTTGGGGTAAAGTGAAGTGGAGCAATATCAACTTTTCTAGGAGGGACAAATAACAAACTCATTTGGCCTTCCTCTTCTTTTTTCGTCCAACACGTACAACTTCAGCTTCATCCATGGCATGTATCGGAACGGCGTCATGGACGATGGAATAGAATTGTTCCCTTATCCATGCTTGAGCCATCTCCAACACATCTCCTAGAATAGGAAGGTCGTAATCGCGAAACGACTTACTATCGTTCCATGATCCTTCTCCGTCCTTGTACGATCGGCTTGTAGTCACGGTGAACCATGGCCTGCCAGACTTTGACTGGTTGGACCAGATTGACGCGCGGATACATCCGAGCCTGATTTCGTGTGCGGGTTGGTTTTCTTTTTTTTTCATAATTCTCCATCTGTTCATTGTTTTTTCTTGCGACTAAAAACTCATTTTCCCAGTCACAAAGTCTTACCTGGTACAACCTTCTTCAACCTTGATTAACCGTACGGCTTAAACGACAGTTCGATATGAACTGCTTCAAGTCCGAACAACGGGCGCAGGCAAAGTTGCCAATTCCCGATCTTCGCTCTTGTGGTTTTGTTTCTTGCCGAACAACTATTTGTCTCCTACCAAACGCAACGACACTGTCGTTCCGGGTCGATAAAAAGTTACGCTCGCCTATTGTTTATTACGGCTCTGGGGCAAAGAGCGGTTGGGTTTGTAGAAGTTTGGGCATCTACAGGTGTGTCGAAGTTTTCAAATGATCATGTCCATCGGACAAATAAGAGGTACAAGTTCAGGAGCGACAATGGTCTTGATGGGAGCCTTGCCAATACAGTCGTAGGTCCGGAACAGGCTCAACACGGCATCCGCTCTTGATTGCGTCGCGGTGATCAACGTGAAATCAAACTTTTTTATCCTGAGCCGCTCTTGAATCGCAACAAACTTGACCAACCGAAGTACGTCATGTCTTAATACTTGCGCTGATCGAACGGGCGAAGTATGGATACTGGTATCCACGCGTAGGAACCCTAAAAAGCCGGGATCCGAACCTCTTAGGTAGAACCCTTGAGGAAGTCCATAGGACGGTACTCCAAGTCTTTGATTGAGTTCGTTGGGTTCAATGCTCGTGGCAGTCGAATCGTATCGGGTAAAGAACAGCAGGCGTGCATACATGCGAAGCTTCGATGCTTCAGACATCGGCTGGTTCCTGAACTTGGGGAGACCAAGCTTTGTAGCAGTCGCTTCTGTTAGCATGAAATAGCTAATTCCATGGTGAAGCGTCCGAGCAGTCACCATTCGTTTGCGAGTCAACGACCACATCGCCGACGCCATCGCATCCTCCGAATCCTTGTTTCCGTTCGACAGTTGCATCCAAGTGGACTTCACGATGAAGCCATACGTCACAATTAATGACAACAGCAATTGTTCGCGTTCGCTGACCCCATCGAGCTTTGCGTTGACGGGTTGACTAGCAGACGACATATTGCCCCCCGTTGGTAATCAATGATCGCAACCATGCTGCAGTTTTTTCACGCGCCATGGCCGGAGGCGCGATGAAGAATTGAGGTCGATTCGAGGAAGGGGTGACTTTTGCGATAACAAATCCTTGCCTTTGCATGGCGGAGCTGTTTGCCAAACTACCTCGCCACCATCGAGAGACAGCTTGGCGAATGCTTTTCCAAGTCGGAGATACCGAACCAGTTTGTCCAATTCCGCGAACTTCAATGTTGACCGTCCGTACAAGCCTAATAGCCTTCTTGAAGCCATAACAAACTGCTGTGGCTCGCAAGACAAACTGGCGACGGTCCGCGAAACACTCATCACATTAGCAATCGCATCATCTGAAAGTCCCGCTTGGGTTAGCGGACAAGTCCACCCATCGATTGGTGGTAGATTCGCGACTGTCCTTGTAACCATTCCGGTCCGTCCCATTCGTTCCAGAGTCCGTTCGAACGACTTCGCACCGACACAGGATCGACTAAGACTCTTCTGCAAGTCGGAAAGCAAGAGAACAGGAACGTTGAAGGTCAGTGTCCTTGCGATCGCTCGTGATAGTTCTTGATTGTTCATTTAAAGCACTTTGATGGCGTTTCTAAGGTAATTACGAAAAAAGATTGCCAAAGTCTTGAGGTTCAACATCGTTGTTGGTTTCCTCTTGTGATCGCCACGCCTTTTTGGACTTCGAGACCTGCGGTTGTGGCAACTCTTGAACTTTGACCATGCCCGGCAAGTCATTTGGCCATTCGAATTGTTTCCTTTTGTTGTACTCGTCCTCTGAAATGTGAAAGTCACTCCTGACAACGAATGGAACTCCTCGGTACTGGGAATAGCCAGAACGGACACCCGTGATTTGAGTAATACTCAGGAACGGGTCGTTCGAAATCTGATGCAGATCGGTCATGGTGATACGGGGAGCATCGCGCAGAGTCTCCGAAACCGATTCACCTTGAGGTGTGTTGGAAATGGTTCTCTGGACTTCTTTTTGCGTGCCAAAGAGTTTGGTCACTAGCTCAAGATCAGCGGTCGAATTTAGGGAAAGCCATTGCCGAATAGCACAGTTGCCTTCGATCGCTTGGATCAGCTTATCTCCGGTCGACCGAAGGTCACCCAAGCTTTGGTTTGCGATAACTAAACTGATATCGAGACTGCGAGCAAGTTGGAAGAGACCGTCTAGGTTTTCCGAAACCATTCGTTGAAACTCGTCGATGACGATTTGAACCTTCGTTTTCCGTTGGGCCGTTTTCGCTGCAACCATAATGAATTTTGTCACGATCCGTGCAACGGATTGTGCTATGAATGGCGAGGTGAGCGACGACAAATGAAAGTAGTAGATTCCCGGTGTTTGAAACGCTTCTGCCAAATCGATCTGATTGCGAAGCACCTCGTCGGGGGTTCCACCGGCTGGAGTTGCATTGAGAACATTGACGGACGCGAGCTTTTGGATCGATTGAGCCACGTGGACATAGTCGGCACGCTTCTGGCGTCCGATGTTGGTCGTTTTATCTGCTGCAAGATTACAAAGCGTCGAGTAAAGTTCTTGAAAGGATGCGCAAGAGGGATTTGCAATTAAACATTCTTCAATGATGTCAGCATTTAAGGAAGAAAAGTGTCCACGCGACCAGTCGGTTCCATAATGCAAATTCAAGGCTTCCGCAATAATAGAGGTTCGATCGGCGGTAGACAGTTGACCCATCGCGATTCGATTGCCAATGACGCGAAGAATCAACGCGATTGCAAACATCGAGATGGAAATGCGTTGTTGGCTCGCAATAATAATTACTGCAGGTTTAAACGCCATGGCGAGAAATTGCATGAGGGCAACAATGAGGACGCCGATGCAAAAATACACAGCGATGAGGGCGAAGCCCGATTGCTCCAATCCATCTGCTCTTACGAGCCTAGCGACAAATCCAAACGACATCGGGTCCTGCGGGACCAACTCCTTTTGTATTGGATTATCAAGTTTCAATTCATCAATTGACATATTTACCTCCAAGTAACGAACCAAGAATGGGAACAACGGTGACACTAAAACGAACCCTTTGGGCCACTCGCGCTTGGCAATAGCCGTTTCAACAAGTGTTTTTTTCAAATCGGTGGTTGTAAGAACGACCACAATGAGACGGCGCTGAGCGAGCATATTTGAGTAATACGGATGGCCCACACGAATCCGGATATCTGTTTCAAGTTTTTTTGCAACGTGCACAGGTGATCCACCAAGATCCACCCGTAACAATCGCATTGGTCCTTCTTCGGTTCCATTCTCAACGGCATGCTGAAGAGCCCGTTGCTGTTTTGTTGCATTCGCGACTAGAGCGATAATCTCATTTTCCGTTAAGACTCGAAGTGTTGGTCTGGTAGTCGCGACGTATTCAACAAGTGCCAACTGCGTTGCCAGTGCCTGGGGACCCAGTGGTCTGGATCGGCAAGATGGCAATCCAAACGATCGAATGGTCTTCACGCCTGGTATAAAGTACTGGCGACGGCCAACCAAGTCACTGGACTTAAGCCAACCCGACTTCACCAATCGACCGGTTACCTTGACGGTTGCGTTCGCATTTGCTTCGGACAAGAAAAGTTGCTCAACGGCGTCGTTGGTCAAAATGCGAAGTCGAATGACGGTATCAATGATCTTGCGATCACGAGCACCAAGTTCCTTTCGCGTTAGTCGAGCATTCGTTTGACTACCAGAGTTCATATGCAAGCCTCCGGCTGACGCAGTGCTGATGGAATCTCTTGAATCGATCCGCTGAATACAGCCCGCAGAACTCAATGGCCTTTAGGGTTCTCCCAAACGGTCCGACCAAGACGGCATCTGGAATCTGGCCACGTTCTCGCTTGGCAAGATCTTCGCCAACCCATTGTTTTGCTAGTTCCAGCCGATCTCGCCAGATCGCAAGGAATACACCAGCCAATCCCAGATCGTGAGACACTTGCAGTGGGTGCGAAAGGCGTACGCGACTCTTCAAGCCGAACATTTTGGCCGCGTTCGGCCCCAGCATGTAAGTTTTGGTTACGATTGTTTCAGCGTTCAGCCAACGATTTCTCGCTTTTGCAACGAGTGAGAAATACTTCGGTGGTCGGTCGCCGACGCTCCAGACGTATAATGGTGAACTTGGAATTGGCAATTGTCGTGCCAGCAGCTTCGAACAAACGACAAAGCCATCCGCCAAGTAATTGTCAATTTGTCGCTTTGCAATACGGTCGTGGCCATCGAAGAATCCATCGATGATTTGTGTTAGGCTGAAGACTCGAACACAGCGAGCCAATGCGACAACCATGTCGTTCGGGTCGATTGGATCTTGGAATGTGGTGCGACAAATCATTTTTGGTCATTGCGTTTTGGGTTATGATGAGCAGGGCTTGTCAACCTTGGCACAGCAAGTCTTGACATCTATTGCTGTCTCACGTCTCTAAACTCTAAATCCATGCCGCGCTCAAAACAGAAAGACGGCGCTCAAAGCGAGCGCTCAAGTTTGAAGTTAGATTCAGCTTTCGAATCCAATGAGGAGCCTGCGTTAGATCCTGCGAAGCTGGAACAACGTATGAAGGCATGCGGTATTGAAACCAAGACGGACTTGCGGATTTAGCAGGGATCCATCGCGGTACGGTCCAAAACGTTTTCAAAACCGGAAACGGTTCGAGAGCCACGATTGACTTGATCAAGCAGGTACTTTAAGTAAAGGAGAGTGAGCTTCGACGACATCCAACCTTCAGGGTCAAGCCAGAGCCGAAATTTCGAATTGACCCACCGAACGATTGGAAAATAGTCTCGATCGAATCACCGTGTCTTATGGCGGCTAATGGAGTGAGCTATCAAGTAGCCAAACTGGAAAGCACAATCACGCCAGGACATTTCTCACGAGCAAAACTTTACAACTTGCTGCACACGACCCCGCAAAAAATTCGTGAATCGAGTGAGCAGTTGAAACGACACGCTCAAGTTTGCGTGCTTCTTAAAGACGAGGGGCGAATTCTCAAACACCTCGACATAAGGCCGTTGGACGAAAACACCGCTTGGTGGGTCCTCAATCATTGGATGGACGCCACTCCCCTGTCGCAGATACTTGAGTCGGGAACAAAGTTGGAAGCCCGCCAAATCAAGACAATTGGCTCCGAACTATTGCTCGCGTTGCATTCGCTCCACCAGCTTAAGGTCATCGTTCGAGAACTTGCGCCAGAGCGTATCCTAATATCCGATGGCAAATTCCCGTGCATCATTACTGACTTTGAACTCGCAAAACTTCTTGACAGCGATATTTCTGTTTCGGGGAAATGGAAATTTGGAACAGACTATCGCGCGCCGGAAGTTGGCGGCAATGATCCGCATATTCAAAGCGATCTGTATAGCTGGGCTATTATTATCACAGAATTGTTGACTGGAAAAACGGTTGCTGACCAACCAGAGCTTGAATCCGTTGTCAGCAACAAATCGATTGTCCATTTGATTTTCAAATGCCGTGACAAACGCTACCACTATCGGCCAACAACCGCTGACAATGTTCTGACTACCTGGAAGAATTGGAAACCAAAATAGATGGCTGCTTCGGAATCCGAAACACTTTCGAGAATTCACGTGAGTTCGCTCGGGCATCGACGCGCGACAAATCGAGAAAAACTTCTGGGCTTGAATAGAATGGATTGGTACCGTCGCCGATTGAACGCGTTGCTGTTCGTTCCATCTGCCAACTACTGCCAAAGTCGATTGGAAATAGTGCCCCTGGGTCAGTTGGCAGTATGAGATTTGCAGGTTTGATGTCGCCATGCACAATGCCGCATATGTCGTGAATATCAGCCAACGAGTTAGCTAAGCTCTTCACCCGTCGAACGGATTCCCAAACACCAATCGGTGAAGTGTCATCTTTCTTAAATCGTTTCAAGTAGCTCGCGAGGTCCATACCTTCGCACCAAGTAACAATGATGAAAGTCGTTCCATTTTTCGTTTCGCAACTAACAAGTCTGGGCAATCCATTATGTGACTTGGGAAGCCTTGCAACCGATTTCCGTAGCTGATTTGAATCCTTAGATTCTGGTAGTAGGATCGCTGTTAGTATGGTGCCTGCAGGCGCTGGTTCCGGATCGCGAATCTTCCATCTCCCGCGATTGGGAACGGATAACTGCTCCAAAACCTCATAGGATCGATGACGAATGGTTATCCATTTCGAAGCAGGCTTTGAGCTCCGCTTTGTCCCACGACGTCGTCCGTTCGAACCGTTAGGACTACCATCACTTGATTTCATAAGATCAGCCGAATTTCGATGAGGTTGTAAGCAAAGGTGTTGGCCCCGTTCCGACAACAGACGACCACGTTGTGCGATATTGGAGATCACGCAGTAAATCACAGGGGACTTCTCTAATTCAACTGGCACAATGGACGGCATCTTCGATACCAAGTTAACATGCCGCCCAACATGCTGTGAAAGTCGGCCACTATTCGGCCAACAGGCCCTTGTCCACCAGTAGTTCCTGATACTTCTCCAGGAGGATGTATGCAGGTCTGATTGCGTTGACTTCGCTCTGATTTGGCACTCCGCCGATGTACTTTGGATATGGGCCGCGAACCTGACGATCGTTGCGGCAACCGCATCGGCTTCGATTTGCCTAAGTTCCCCTTCAGCGATTGCTGCCCGCTTCACAATTTCGGCATTGGCTTTGGCAGTTGCTATCTGCGCCGACTCTTTTTCAACGCGAGCATTGTTTTCCCTGTCCATCGATGCTAGTTTTTTTGCCCAACCCATCGAGCTTTCGTTTTCATTTTTCTTTATGGCCTCACCTAGTGTCATGTTTGCAAGTTCGAAGCTGAGACTTTGTTTTTCAAATTGACCAGCTGAAGTAGAAAACCTTTCGATCGTTTTATGAATTGCGTCGATCTGCTTGGTTGATCTTTCGACTGCGGCAAGCATCTCGCTGGACGGTTCCGACTTTCCATTCTGTGCGGCCGAACGTTCGATGAGTTTGACCTCACGGCCCAACATCTCTAACTCCGAATCGGCGACTAAACTCGCTCCAAGCAATTTTACTACAGCCGGGAAGTCTTGAGCATTCGTGACGATGCGCCGACCACTGTCATTGGTTGACAGGTCTGCTACACGCTGCGTCCAAGAAGCGAGGCCATCTACCAAACGCGTAAGATCAGAAACCAGTAACTGCACTCGCTCCCGGTACGCATCTGCTCGGAGTGCTTTCATCTCGTTTGCGAAAGCGATCTTTTGTTCCAAAGCAGCGGTGTCAACGATTGGCAGTGGACTCTGATCTGTAGAGTTCGCTGACCCAACCGTTGATATTTTCTGCTTATTCGGTACTCGGATCGCTTCGACGACCGGCGCTTTTGTCGATGAAGACGACGAGTGATCCGCTGTTGTGGGACCGAATACGATCCAAAGGAAACATGCAACAAGAACTAGAGCGGCACCGGACCTGATTGCGTTGCGGGCCGTTAGAAGCATGTTCAAGTATTCAAAAACACGGAGCATGATTGATTCTCAAAGACTAGAGTAGGTTGTTTAGGAAATGCGATTGAGAAGACGTACTATGAATGCTGCAATTGAAGTACCTGGTCGTTGCTGAAACACTTCTTGCGGTTTCCAACCGGACAACACGAAGGATCCGCCAAGAACGATGGCTGGATCAAAATGATACGGTACAGTGTCGTCGAATCTGAGTACCCAAGTTTCAACTCCCAAGTCCTTTGTAAGCACGCGCTCACGAATCAAATTGCCCTCGACAATCTCGATGTACCTACTCAGCCAATCCGGAACAGCGTCCAGTATTTGCTTTTGTTCATGTGGGATTTCGATAGAAGTATTCGTCGGATGCGACTTCACTGCTTCGATGAGGTCGTGCACATGTGCCACAATCGCCATCGAAGTTGCGCCTGCAACATCAATTTCCTGCCAAGCCCGTCGGCGATGTCCGAACCATTCAATGCACCCAATTGCCATTTTCTCAGTCAGAATCGCGAGTTGCTTAGACATGTGAATTGCCATCTGAGTCGCAATGCGATTGATGTTTTCGATTAGTATCCGACTAGACTCTCCGATTGGAAGCGGCGCAAGTCTTGCCTCCAATGCAGAGTCAATCGAAAGTGGCCACTCCAATCCGTCCAATACGTCTTTTCGCCATTGTGCCTCATACGCCTTGGATGCTGCAGCAGCAAGTCCATAGACATTTGCTCCGATCGAAGAATCGATTCGAATGACGGTTTCCATCAATTTCATCCAGTCGTTCCGACAAACAGCTAGTTGCTTCCAATCAGCTTCATATGCAACAACAAGTTCGCGAAATGTTTTTTTGGACACCGCAGTTTCCGGCAGTTTGATCATTGTCCCCAAGATGGTTCCGAACGTTGTGCAGATGTTTTTCTCCGATTTGTACGGAAGGTCCGTATTGATCAACTCGCATGACAGCGACGTGCGGCTCGGCGGAATGACTGTTTGTTCTTCTGACATTTCGCCGTTGGGAAGCGAAGACTTTCGATATTGCATGATTTCACCTGATACTGGAGACGAAGAAACGTAGTATTCAAGTAGGTAACGCATCTGGAATCCCGCCACTGCGCGCCTCTGCCCCAGATTCTGAAAAAAAGATTTGCCATTTCTTGTTGTCGGCTATCGATTGGGATTTCTCGCTTTTGCAAATGTTGACAACTATTCGAGGCAACCTTTTTGCCGGAGCCATTGCTCCAGTGATATTTCCACGATGTCTTGTTGCGTAAAAACGTCTTCACCATCAAGTTCTCGCTCCAGCGAAGCTCGTTTTAATGCACCGGCAATTTCGGGCCGTAGGCGAACCGTAATCGGAATCAAACCAACTGGCTGAAAACGTGATCCCTTTTTTGACTTGAGCTTGGCCTTCGGCGCAGGGTTACTGCTGTCCGGCGCAGCAGTGATTTCTGAACGTCGATTTTCACTGGATCCGGTGGTGGATATCGCATCAGCCGATTCAATCGCGGGCCTTTGCGTAACAAAAGAACGCACGATTTCCGGATCGATCCCTGGAATCGGCGAATTTAGAACCGTGGTTAATGGTCGTCGTTCGGCCATTTGTCTATTCTCCATTCGTAGTTTTTCACAATTCAACTCCTGCGACCACTTTTTTTGAAAATGCGAGCACATTGCGGCTAACCGCCTCGGGTAGTAGCTCTCGAAATAGTTGGTCCATCTCCTCCGCCGCATCGCGGGCTGCATACGACATCTCGAAAATCAGCTTTCGCTGACCAGGAGCGTCCGCATAGGCCTGTCGCAATGTAATCGCCGTACGCGCCACCTTGAGATTCAACGCTTGAGCCGCCTCACGCATGTCTTTGGTGAGCCGATAATTCCGTCCAACCATGCTCAATACCGCGATCGCATCGGGTGGTCCCTTGCGAATCGCTTGAGCTTGTCTGATGAAGGCTGTGTTCTTACTGAGCGCACGGGCCTCAAACATACTTGCTTTGGCTGGAACGATTGCAAGATCCGCCCACATCAACAATGCTCGACTGGTCTCGGTTTGCGAACCGGGCCCATCGGCGATCACAAAATCCGCTTCTAGCCTCAATGCGGGTAACTCATCTAGAACTTCATCTGCACTTGAGAGCTGAACGACTTCGATGTTCGGGGCTGCTTCTCGTATCCATTCGGAAGATGACTGCTGAAGATCGCAATCGGCTAGAATGACACGATGACCATGAGCAGCCAACCAGCCAGCAAGATTGCCAGCCATCGTCGACTTGCCCGTTCCACCTTTTGAATTGACGATCGCAACTATTTGCATTCGTAAGGGAATACATGATATGACGCAATCAAGCAAGTTTTTTCTTTGACCTGTTGGCAAGCTTTGGTGTTTGCGGACATAGCGAGCAGTTATCTTGCATGCAAGCTTGCTGGCAAGCGGTTTAGGGCAACCCGACGCGTATGCGAGGGATTTGTTGGTCCATTGCCCTTGGGCCGGGCCAAGAAAACCAACATACCCAGTCGCGCTGAGCGTGCCACAATGAATTGGACCCGCTCAGTCCAATTGAGCATCGAACAGTTTGGGAATTGCCAAACGGATTGTAATCTGCAATGGTCACGAAATAGGGTAAGCAATTCGAAGATCAACAGTGGAATGGAATGTGATAAGACTACCGTCAAACGAAACACCTTTTAGCCTAACGGGACTACCGTCAAATGAGACACTTTTTGGGTCCATCGGTACCGTTGAACGAAACACCTTTTACCGTTGGATGAAACACTTTTTGTGCTGCAACTACCGTCAACTGAAACACTTTTGCATGGTCCAAGTAATTGATTTGATTGACGAATCAGCCGCAGTAATTTGTTTCTATTAACTTAATAACCACAGTTGGAAGTTGTCTTTTGGAGGGTATGGAAACAGCCGAATCGAATCATCAAAACAACGCGGATGTCGACCAGCGAACAAGCATCGATTATGGCATCGACGAACTGAATCTGGCGGAGTTCCCTTTGGCGTCCATTGCCGAGCGGCGCTTGGATGGCAAGAAGACGGTCATTTTTGAAGAACCCCTGTTTGACCGCCTCGAGGGCAAATACGTTCAGCGACGATTGACCATATCGGGCTCCGACCGATTTGGATTGCCCACTGCAAAGGATGACGACGTTCTATTGGCTTGCATGCAGATTTCCAAGTTACAGGATTTACAATCACCAGTCGTTAACTTTAGCCGATACGAGATCCTAAAAATGCTCCGGTTGGGGGATTCGACAGCCAACTACGCTCGAATCGCCACCAGCCTCAGACGTTGGAAAGGACTGACGATCTTCTCGGATCGAGCGTTCTACGACCACCAGCACAAAAGTTGGGTCAATCGGGACTTTGGAATCTTTGATACGCTGTACATTTACAGTCGCGAGGCCGATGGTCAGAACACCGCAGCAAGCTCGCGATTTACTTGGAACGAAGTGCTCTTCAAAAGTTTCCAAGCGGGTTACCTCAAACGACTCGACTGGAATTTATATACATCA
>Ga0105046_10014290_pt1 | contig 12248 bp, 11 predicted proteins | sample MAT03_FD_78385 | JGI IMG/M metagenome (GOLD analysis project Ga0105046, IMG submission 78385) | Freshwater microbial communities from Lake Fryxell liftoff mats and glacier meltwater in Antarctica - MAT-03 (megahit assembly) | ecosystem: Environmental > Aquatic > Freshwater > Ice > Liftoff...
GCTGAAGCAAACCCTTGATGCTCCATATGACCCTGGCAGTTTATTGTTAGGCGGCCCGAATGTGCGGTTGACTTCGGCGGATCAGCTGTTGTCAATAAAATCCAAGTCTAAGGCAAAAGAGTTCTCTATCGGGTTTGGAATCGGTGATAAGAACGTTGAGCTTTGCTTCCGCCAGGTTTCCGGCAAGGGCTTGGAGATATATAGCAATACCGTTACCGATGGAATAAAGGAAACGGTCGTTTCTATGGATACAGACGTGACGGGGATTAAAGAGCAATTATTGTTTACACTATTTGGAGTGAACTTGCCGAAAAAATGGAAGGAAGAAGCGGAACTGAAAGTCGTCCGTGACCGCTTTTTTCTGGTCGTCGAGTTAGTCAAAATAGGATATCCAGTGCTTCATCCTGGAGAAGAACTTGCCGCCATGATTAGTGGGCTGATCCACGTTCCAGGCTTACGTGGGAATCCGGAACGGAACTACAACACCACGGCAGTTGGAGATACTTTCCCGGGAACGTTTGAGTACTACGTGGCCAGCGTTATCAACCATTGGCAATCAAGCAATGATGAACGTTTGTCGCAATTAGGCAAGCAACTTGAAAAATTGGGGCTTACTTGGAAAGTACAGGCCAAGAAACAGGATGAAATCCAAGTTGAGTTAAAGGTTGGTCGCTTACCGCATAGCAAGCAAGGAGGAGCCCACGATTTGGTCAGTATTGCTGATGTTGGGTTCGGTGTTTCTCAAACATTGCCGGTGCTGGTTGCTTTGCTTGCGGCTCAACCGGGGCAGCTAGTTTATATCGAGCAACCTGAAATTCACCTGCATCCGCGCGCGCAACGTGCGCTAGGTACGATGTTTGCGGAAGCAGCGAGGCGCGGAGTGATTGTCATTGTGGAAACACATAGCGCATTGCTGCTTCGCGGAATTCAGACGCTGGTCGCAAGAGACGAGTTATCGCCCGATTTAATTAAATTGCACTGGTTCCAACGCGATGCTGCGGGCGCGACAACTATCACCAGTGCTGACCTTGATAACACTGGCGCATTTGGAGATTGGCCGGGAGATTTTGATGAGGTGGAATTAACTTCTGATAACGAGTACCTTTCTGCAGCTGAAGCCAAGCTGTTTGGTAAAATTGAATCAACATGACGCAATCCAGAGAGTTGGTGATTGATGCGTCCGTTGCAAGGGCATCAGGCGGCAAGGAAGCTACGCATCCAACAGCCGCTGCGGCACGTGATTTTTTGCTGGCAGTGCTTACGATATGCCATAAGGCTGTAATGACGCCGGCAATTCGTGATGAATGGGATAAACATCAATCTAACTTTGCGCGCAGATGGCGAAGAAGCATGGTGGCAAGAAAAAAAATAAATCCGGTGAGCCCGGAAGAATCGAAAAATTTAAGACAACAAATCGGCTTGATAAATATTCCCCATGCATCTAAAACCGCCATGCTTAAAGACTGTCACCTTATTGAAGCAGCGATAGCAACGGAGCGGCAAATCATTTCACTTGATGCCACTGCACGGGAATTATTTAGCATGGCATCACACAACTTCAAAGAAATAAAAGATGTCAGTTGGGTTAATCCTGTCCATGATTCAGGCAAGATTATGGCTTGGCTCAATGACGGCGCGCCCGTCCAACTTAAATGGCAGCTTGGGTACAAATAGGTAAACATTGCGCTCTTCGCACATTCCAGTTGGGCTATGCTCAGATGGGTTGAATGGATTTAAAGCACTTGGGAAGCGAGAGATTCAGCACACCCGCTGAATTCCCCCACAATGAATTCCTGGACGCCCATCAAATCTCTTGCCGAATCCGCCCACCGAGGCAGGAGCCGAGCCACCTTCAGGCTCTCGAATCCTCGATCTTAGATGATCGATGGATGAGCAGACCCCGCGCTCTAAATCCCCAAACAAAACAATAACTGCCCCGAAGGAATTCCCGGAAATTCCTGGACACCTGTGAATTCCCAGACACCCATCAAATCGCTCGCCGAATTCGCTCACCGAGGCAGTAGCCGAGCCACCTTCAGGCTCTCGAATCCTCGATCTTAGATGATCGATGGATGAGCAGACACCGCGCTCTAAATCCCGAAAACTTACCAATACCTTCCCCGGAGGAATTCCCCAAACTTTCTGGACACCCATCAAATTTCTCGCCGAATTCGCTCGCCGAATTCGCTCACCGAGGCAGGAGCCGAGCCACCTTCAGGCTCTCGAATCCTCGATCTTAGATGATCGATGGATGAGCAGACCCCGCGCTCTAAATCCCCAAAACTAACGAACAACCTAGCCACCCAGCAAAACCCGTAAAAATCTCCCAACCCAACCCACCCTTCAAGCCAATACCACTTCCGAAAAATACCCCGCACTTCTTTTAGCGCTCATTTCTACTTCGGCGTTGGTGGGGATTAGTTCGTCGGGGATGGCTATTTGGCGAATGATTTGGATGCCGGCGTTGCGCAGTGCTTGGGCTTTTAGGTTGCTCATTGAAATCCAGCGATCGATGCGTTCGAGGCCGAGCCAGTGGAGCACGTCGACTGATAGCTCCTGGAAGCGCATATCGCTGAGTCCGGCGACTTGGGCGGTGCGGTCGAAATAGCTTTCGGCTCGATCACCGGCGTTCATGCGCGCGTTGTAGACCAGCAGTTTGACTACTTCGCCCAGGCAGCGCCCTTCTTTGCGGTTGTAGGCCACCACGCCGAGGCCACCGGCCTGGGCCATCGCCACGGCTTCTTCGACGGCGTAGGCCAGATAGGGGCGGCAGGTGCACAGGTCGGAGCCGAACACGTCCGAGCCGCTGCATTCATCGTGGATGCGACAGGCGATGCGAGTGCGCGGATCGTTTAGGCGCTGCACATCGCCAAACAGATACACGCTGGTCCCACCGATGGGCGGCAGAAATACCTTGCGCTCGGGATTGTCGAGCAGCGCTGGATACATGCCGTCGGTGCAGCGAAACAGCGCCTGGCGCAAATCCGGTTCGGTTAGCTGCAGCCGTTCGGCTAATCCCGGCAGCCACCAGACCGGCTCGATCGCAATCTTGCAGACCCGGATTTCACCGTTGCGCAGCAGCACTTGACCGTCTGGCCGCAGGCGCCCGCGTTCGATTGCGCAGATGATTTCGGCGAGCCGCAAACGTCCTTCGGCGACCGCGATGCTCGGCCGGATATCCAGCCCGCGCTCGCGTTCTGTGGCGAAAACCTGCGCCACGAGATGGCCCCATGGGTCCATGGTGACGATCTTGCGCGGATCGGCCCACTGCGCAAACGGACCGATTTCGATCCGAGGCTGGGTGCCCTCGAGGTTGGGTCGATGCGCTTCGGATAAACCGCCGGTGGCCACCGCGAGCGCTTGATAGCTGCCAAACGCAGCCGCATGCGTGCCGTTGGCGTTGCGTGCGCTGCCGGCGTCCAAGCCTGCAACCACTGGCCCGCGGCGGTCGGGGGTGGCTGCGCCCCAGTTGATTAAAGGTGGAGCGCTCATGGCCGCGGACTCGATGGAAGGCGGCCGAGGCCGTGGATGGCTTCGAGGTTTAAGCCGCCGCGCAGGATGTAGAGGAGCTGTTCTAACCGACTCAGACCCACCACCGTGGCGCACAGCAGCAGCCAGCTTGCAGAGCCGGTCAGCGCGAGCAGCGGCCACAGGCTGAACAGCAAAATCGCGCCGAGCTTGGCCGACCAGAAATGGAACATCAGCAGCCGTCCGCGCAGTTGCCATGAAACCAGCAGATAGGCCAGTGGTGCGCCGAACAGCACCAGCAGGGCCACGCCATGACTTGCCGCTAATCCCGGGAAGGCCAGCAGCAAGAACAGCAGGATCGCGACGGCGAAAACATTGTCGGCCAGCGCATCCAGCTGCGCGCCAAATTCGGAGGCCCGGCCACTGTGCCGCGCCAGCCAGCCATCGCACAGGTCGGTGCACGATGCCACCAGATACAGCGCAAGCGCGGTGCGCGTCCAGCCTGCCACGAGAAGAGCCAGCACCGGCGCGATCAGCACGATCCTCGACACGGTCACCAAGTTCGCCAGTTTTAAGGCCTCGCCCTCGCTCGCGATATGCCGGATGCGCTCACTCCAGACTGCTTTCACGCGGCGGCTCCCGGCATTTCCGTCAGTCGAATGGTGCTGGGCAAGGCCAGCAGCTGTCGCACTGGGAAAGCGCCCTGATGAATCGGGCAAACCAGCGCTCCGGCCGCGTTGATAAAGCCGAACTTCAACGGCCCGCCGCGATGGGGACAGCTATTCAGCACTAGGTACAGCGCGTCGTCACACGTCAGCAGAAAATACTCCGCGCCGTTGCGCCAAATCGGTGGCAACCCTTCGCCGATCCAGCAGGCGCCGCCGTTCATTGCGTCGCCGCCGTGTCACGCGGCTGTGTGCGGCCGTAGGTGCCGACAGGAAAATTGGCAAAAACCTGGGCGTCGGCCAGCATGCCGATCGCCCCGACTTGGACCGGTAAAGTGCCACCATGCTGTGCTGCGCTCGCCGGGGTCAGGCCCGCGCCCATTTGCAGCAGATTCGGCAACGCCGTCCACGCCTTGCCCTGCGCCACGGCTAGATCAAACGCCGCGCAGACCGCCAGCTGCTGGCGTTCGGCGTCGGCGAACACTCGGCGAGTCAGTTCTGCGCCCGCGATAAATTCTGCGGCCACTTCCTTGCCGTGCGCTGCGATCAGGGGCGCGGCTACCTCTTCGATCACCATGCGCGTGTGGTGCAGGTCGATATGCGCGTGTTCGGCGAAATAGCGCGCATCGCTGTTGGGATGGAATTCGCGCAGATAGCGCCAATGGTCAGCTGTGGAGCGCTGATAGGCCGTCTCGGCAAACAGCAAAAAACCGACCTGCAGGAAAATATTGCGCGGGTTCTGGAACAGGAAGTGGATGGTGTTATGCAGTTCCAGGGTGACCGTATCGAACCACGGCCAATAGCCGTTGTACGAATCGCACAGGCCGAAATCGCGCATCGTCGTGCGATACAGCACGCTGTGTTTGCGCTCATGGATGCCATGGCCAAACTCATCAAGCAGGATGCGAAACAGCGCCGACTGGGCCGGGCCGAATTCGCCGATCACGCCGAGCGCCGAGGCGGACGCTTCGGCCAACAGATCAGCGGACGACTGCAGCAGGAAATTGCGGTAATGCGCCGCGCGCTGCGGGCTGCCGCGCAAATAATGAATGAACGGATTTTCCGGCGCGTTGCGCAATGAAGGCAGCAGCGTTTGCAGATAACCCTCGAAATCCTGCCCGGCTGCGATAGCGCGTGCAGATTCGAGCCGCGGCACGATCAACTCCGCCTCCAGTGGCCAGCGCAGTGCCTCGAGCTCGGACATCTGCTGCGGATCGTAATGGTGCCTTAACCGCTCGAGCAGTCCGTGCGTCGGGCCGCTCTGCGGCAGCAGCACATAGCGCGCTTGATAGGCCCGCAGCAGCGCCTGCTGCTTGCTGTGCCACAGCTGCGAGTCGTCAGCTAGCTCACTTGCATCGATACGCAAATCCCAAGCCTGCGGCGGCGACGGCCCGCTGCGCGCTGCGAGGCTTGCACTCATCGCCAGCATGCGCGCGGCGGCAATCATGCAACCGGCCGCAGTGGACAGTGGACCGAGATGGCCACGCCGCTCATGACAAACCAGTCGGCCAGCTGCCAGCGCGACAGCGGCAGCGGCAAAGCACCCGGCCCGCTAGGTAACAAGCTCGGCGCATCCGCCGCACCGCAGATCACCGGCAGGTGCTTGATGATGATGCGCGCCACCAGTTGCGCCTCAAACAGGCTGTGCAGCAGGCGCGAACCGCCCTCAACCAGCAGGCTGCGGATACCGCGCCCTTCCAGCACTGCGAGCAGTTCATGCAGATCCACCCGCTGATCACCGCAACGCGCTACCTCTACTGCCGGCTGGCGCCGCAGGGCGTGCACTTGATCGTCGGTCGCCTGCCTCGATACCGCCACCACGGTCGGCCGTCCGTCGTTGAGCAGGCGCGAGTGCAGCGGCAAATCACCCAGTGAAGCGGGAATCACCCGCAGCGGATCCGGACCGCTCGCATAGCGCACGGTCAATTCAGGATCATCGCAACGCACCGTCCCGGCACCCACCATGATCGCGTCATGCTGCGCGCGCTGAGCGTGGAACCAAGCGCGCAACTCCGGACCATAAAAATCGAACAGCGCCTTGCTAGACCCGCCAGCACCTAGCGACAGTTTGCCGTCGATGGTCAGCTCGGTCAGCGTGGTGATTTCGATCATCGCAGCGAGCGCATTGACTATCTTTCATACATGAAGTCGAGGCTCAGGCTGGGCGTGGGGCCGTGAAGCTGTTGTCTTTGCGCTCTGCCTCAAGGTGGCAACCCGTAGCGCTCAAAACTTCGCTTGCCATCAAACAGCCACAGTTGCGCAGATTCGGCGCTTGGGTTGACCAGGAACACCGAGGTTGGCTGCTGGCCGCGCGCCTTGACTCGGTAACTCAGCCCGGAAGTCGCATCCATAATCCAGACCTGATGAAACTGCCGCTGGATATCGGTCGCGACGGGCGCTCAGCTCGCTATCTTCCAAAATCTCAGTGAAATCCCTGGGCAGATCCAGCGACCAAACCGCTTTGAGATCGGCGTCGAGTAGCGCTTGGCGCACGTAAGCGTTGTCCGATTACAGCGCACGAGGCTGCAAGCGGCCAAGGGCAGTGCCATCATTAAGCGCAAACATCCACCACGACTCCGAGCTTTCAGTGATAGTGGGGTCGTCAACGCGCACCACTAGTTGATCCTTGCCGGCGTCGATAAAGACGCCGAGCGCTTGCGGGTTCGCCTTATGGTGCAAGTAGCGGCTAGACTGTCACGGTTGGCGCGCCAACTCCTGCGAACGGCCATCCGCATTCACCAAAGCGACCCCAAAATCGCCGCTCTCAGCAACGCCGAAACCCTCGCTATAGGCATACCCGGCAAGCGTGCCCTCCTCGCTGACCACGGCTTCATACAGCGTGTAACCCAACGTGAAAGCGGCCAAGTGCTCGCCGTCGCGATGCAGCAGCGAGTAGCGCGCCGCGCCGGCCCCGCTTCGCGCAGTCGGATCCACACTCCAGACAAAGCAACCGTTGAGCGAATGATAGCGCTCAGTATTTAGCGCCCGCGTCAAAGCGTCGGACGCTGCCGCCAAGGAGAATGCGCCGAGTAGGGGCGCAAGTAAAATCCGGGTTGGCCAGTTCATTCGCATTCCAGCTGGGTCAAGTGACTCTGAGGAGGACAGCTCGCGTGGACGAATCGCAGGTTCCCTGCAATCGGCAACATTCACGGGATTTCAACTCGACCCTCGTGCCAACCACTGCCCGCATGCTTGAGACGCGAAGAACGCGGATGGCCCCAGTTTTGCGGTCTTTACGTTAGTGGTTATTAAGCCGATCCACATCAAGCAGCAATGAAGTTCGCTGGAACTCAGCGTACAAAAACTCCGGCTGCGGTGAGCGGTTCCAAATCTTCCTTACCTTGGAGTCAAATGATGAACAAATTACAAAAAAAGCGTTTAGCCACTGCAATCACACTGGCGTGGCTGGGCGCTGCTAGCGCTGCGGTTCAAGCCCAAGTGATCGATCTCGGCAGTCTGAGCAGCGCCGGCTTCCGCATTGATGGCGTTAGTCCGGATGACCGCGTGGGCTCGAGCGTTTCCGGTGCAGGTGATGTCAACGGCGATGGGCTGGCCGATCTAATCATCGGCGCCCCAAATTTGGGTGCGGGAACGAGCTATGTGGTTTTTGGCAAGGCCAGCATGACAACGGTCAATCTGGCGACGCTGGGCAGCGGCGGTTTCCGCATCGACGGTATTGACGCGGGTGACGACTCGGGCGTGCACGTCTCCGGCGCAGGCGACGTTAACGGTGATGGACTGGCGGATCTGATCGTAGGAGCCCCCGGCGCCGACCCGGCTGGTGAAAGCTATGTAGTATTTGGAAAGGCCAGCGCAACGCCGGTAGATTTGGCGGCGCTGGGCAGCAGCGGCTTCCGAATTGATGGCATTGATGCGGGTGATGGCTCGGGTCGAAGCGTCTCGGGCGCGGGCGATGTCAACGGCGACGGGCTGGCGGATCTCATAGTGGGTTCGCCTGGGAGCGACCCCGGCGGGGACTCACTGGCCGGTGAGAGCTACGTGGTGTTCGGCAAGACCAGCGCGACGACGGTTAATCTCGCCGCACTCGGTAATGGCGGTTTCCGCATCGACGGCATTGATACAGGTGACTCCTCGGGCGCTAGCGTCTCCGGTGCGGGCGATGTCAACGGCGATGGCCGGGCCGATCTGATCGTCGGGGCCAGGATGGACCAGTTCGGCAATCCCGGGACCGGCGACAGCTATGTCGTGTTTGGCAAAACCAACGCAACAGCGGTCAACCTGGCGGCGCTGGGCGCCGGCGGTTTCCGCATTGACGGCATCGATTTGTATGACAGCTCGGGCTATAGCGTTTCTGGCGCAGGCGATGTCAACGGAGATGGGCTGGCCGATCTGATCGTGGGAGCCCCTAGGGCGGAGTCCAACGTTAGCGAAAATTCCGGTGAGAGCTATGTGGTATTCGGAAAAACCGGCGCGACTCCGGTGGACCTCGCGACGCTGGGCAGCGGCGGTTTCCGCCTTGCTGGCATCAATGCGGGTGACTACTCGGGCAGCAGCGTTTCCGGCGCGGGCGACGTCAACGGCGATGGACTCGCAGATCTGATCGTGGGCGCGCCTCGGGCCCAACACAGCGGCGGCCTCGCCGGCGAAAGCTACGTTGTGTTGGGCAAGACCAGCGCGACAGCGGTCGATCTAGCGGCGCTGGGCAGCGCTGGTTTCCGCATTGATGGTGCAGGTAAACACGACTTTTCCGGCGTCAGTGTCTCTGCCGCGGGCGACGTTAACGGCGATGGGCTGGCAGATCTGCTGATAGGAGCCCCTCAGGGCGGCCCCACCACCGACTTGCTCGGCAAAAGCTACGTCGTGTTCAGCCCCTATGTGCCGCCTTTCTCGGCCAGCTATCAAGCGCGCAGTCTTAATGCTAACCCGCCGCGCACCGCGTTCGGCATTGTTGGTGATGGCAGCAACGATAGCCATCCGAATGCGCGCGCGTGGATCGATTTTGCCAATGGTAGTAATCCACTCGCTAACGCCTCCAGCGAAACGGTCACCCTGACACGCCGGGCCGGTAGCTTCAGCCCCGCTGCCGCCAATGTGCACTGGCAGATCAAAAGCAACCGAAAGGGTTGGAGCGGCGCGGAAGTGCGCGTTCGCTATCGCACCAGCGAACTGACGATCACCGACGAAAGCAGGCTACAGCTGGTGTACTCCGCAAACGGCTCCGCACCGTTCACCCCGCTGACCAGCGTGGTCAACCCACTCGACAACACCGTGTCGGCCATCATCAACGCGCCGGGTTTCCTGTACTTGAAGGCTCGGCCGCTGCTTGGGCTCTGAGGCCTGAGGCAAGCTAGAGCGGCTCAATCAGAACTGTCGCGCCACTCGGCAGCGACAGTTCGCCTTCGGGCAGGACGATCAGGCAGTTGGAGCGGGCCATCCACCGCCGAACGATCTTGCTGATCTGCCATCGCCCAAATTCTCGTACAAGCATTGCAGGCAAAGGCGCGAGCGCGCTACTTTCATTGTTGAATTCCGGGAAAACACAGCATGCATACCGCGGGCGATTCTGAGCAGTCGTACTCCACAGCAGATCCAGAGGTTGACCAACCAGCGCTTTTGTCGGCTTCAGAAGCCACCATCGCGCTGGTGTCGATGCCATTCCTGACGACATCCACGCCGTCCATTCAGCTCGGCCTGCTGAAGGCGATTGCGGCTGAGCGCGGCCATTCTGTCAGCGCGCTGCATCTGCACCTCGATTTTGCGGCGCAGATCGGTCACGAACTTTACGAGACCCTGTGCCAGCGCAAGACCGCCCATCTCGGCGAATGGCTGTTTTCGCTAGCCGCTTTCGAAGCCGATGCGCCGGATTCCGCCGGTCGCTTTCTGGACGATCTTCCGACCGAGGCGCAGACGCAACTGGATGGGTACGGATTGACTCGGTTGCGCTTGAATGAGCTGCGCCAGCAGGAGATTCCCAAGTATTTGGCCCACCTGCTGGCTACGGTCGAATGGCAATCTTTTGGCGTGGTCGGGTTCAGTTCGAGCTTCGAGCAGAACTGCGCCTGCTTTGCGCTGGCTCGACAGTTGAAACTGCGCTATCCGCAGATGATCATTATTTTCGGCGGGGCCAATTTTGACGGCGAGATGGGGCCGGAATGGGTGCGTTCGATGCCGTTCATTGACTACGCCGTGGTTGGTGAAGGCGACGAGGCGTTCCCTGAGCTGCTAGATGCGCTGGCCGCCGGAGGCGATGCGGCCAGCGTGCCCGGGGTCGTTGGCCGCCGCGATGGCCAGGTTGTGCCTGCCCGTTCCCGACCGCTGGTCACGCGGCTCGACCAAACCCCGGTGCCCGACTATCACGACTACTTCAAACATCTGGACGCGCTTGGCTTTCTGCCGCCGGAAGCGCGTCGTAGCTTGCGCATTCCGTTCGAAAGCGCGCGCGGCTGCTGGTGGGGCGCCAAACACCACTGCACCTTCTGCGGCTTGAACGGCAATTCGCTGGCGTTTCGCGCCAAGTCGCCGGAGCGCGTGATGGCAGAACTGGCCGAACAGGCGAGGCGCCACCGCTGCTTTGAATTCTTCGCGGTCGATAACATTCTAGAGCCCGCCTATTTAAAGGATTTCTTCGCGCGCCTAACTGAAATGGGCAGCGATTACGGCTTCTTTTACGAGGTTAAATCCAATCTCACCCGCGCCCAACTCAAGGTATTGCGCGACGGCGGCGTGCGCGCCGTGCAGCCTGGCATCGAATCGTTGAGCACACCGGTGCTGACCCTGATGCGCAAGGGCGTGACCTCTATTCAGAACGTTAACCTGCTGCGCTGGGCGAAGTACTACGACATTTTCGTCTATTGGAACCTGCTTCACGGCTTTCCCGGAGAGCGCGTCGAGCACTATCAGGAACAAGCGGCGCTGATGCGCAAGTTGAGCCATTTGCAGCCGCCCGGCGATCACGCCATCCGCATTTCCATGCAGCGTTTCAGCCCCATTTTTAATGATCGCGCGTCGTTCCCGGTGCGCTCAATGGCACCGGATGATCGCTATGCCTGCATCTATCCCAACCACGTGGACATGACGCGCGCCGCCTATTACTTCGATCATGAGTTTGAGCACGAGCTACCCGAATCGGCGCTCGACGAAACGCAGGACGTGCTCAGCCACTGGTCCAAGTCCTGGGAGTCTTCGCCGCAACCGCGCATGCAGTTTCGCCACGCACCCTCGGTGATCGAGATTGAAGATCGACGTGATCCCAAACGGCCACGGGCCTACAGTGTAGAAGGCACCGCCGCCGACCTATACGCCGCCTGCAGCGACCAACCGCGCTCGCCCGCTTCCCTCAAGCGACTTCTAAATCCCGTATGGAACACCGCGCGCATTCAGCAGGCGCTGGCCGATTTCGAATCACTAGGATTGATGATGCGCGAGGGCAGTCGCTTTCTGAGCCTGGCTTTGCCGGCTACCGCGGGGCGCTGAGAATCAATATGAATGTGCAGGCTCCACAGCGCCCACTGGCGGTTGATCCGCACCGAATCCGTTTGCCCTATGCGTTCTTCATGGTCGCTACCTGAGACCCGGTCTGGGATAGCGACATTTCACGGTGTAGCGCAACACAAACCCTTACCGCCGCGGCCATCCCGACCGCGGCCCTACTGTAGAAGGAAAGTCCAAATGAGCCCAGAACACGAAAAAGACGAAGCCAACAAAAGCGACGACGCCAAAATCAAGGTGGAAGACTTGCCGTTGGAAGAAGCCGACGGTGATGCCGTCAAAGGCGGCCCGGTTTACATCAAGATTGACGGTGTCGACGGGCATATTCGCCCGCGCCGGCCTGGTGGCTAATCGACAGCGCTCTCGCTGCAACGACTAAAACGGTTCGCCGCGAATGCGCTCACTGTGTTCGCGGCAGCTTGCTTGTTCGCGATCCCGAGTAAATCGCGACTTCTTTAGCGCAATTTGAGAAGCCCTAAGATCAAGCCGCTCAGTGCATGGCACGAGTGGTCAGGGGAGCAGTTGCAAACGACGCTCAACTCGGCGCTAATACCCACCGCCGCCACATCAACTAGCTTTTACCGAATGCTTCGCGCGGAGTCGGTTTAGCTTATGTAGTTAGGCTTGAATTTTGTATTTAGAGGGCACTTTGAAAAACTGTAGCGA
>Ga0105046_10014291_pt1 | contig 12247 bp, 10 predicted proteins | sample MAT03_FD_78385 | JGI IMG/M metagenome (GOLD analysis project Ga0105046, IMG submission 78385) | Freshwater microbial communities from Lake Fryxell liftoff mats and glacier meltwater in Antarctica - MAT-03 (megahit assembly) | ecosystem: Environmental > Aquatic > Freshwater > Ice > Liftoff...
AAGCCCAATGTGATTATTTCACTAACCAAGGCTCGGCAAAGTCTTAGATAGGTATTATGTTCTTCTCTATTGGGATTTTGTAAAGCCTTCGTAAATAAATGAATATCCCCAAGTTTGTTTTCATCAACACCTTTCAATACCCACGGCATCGCCAACACACCGTTACCTATCCGCCTAATAGCTTTTCGGGCGGGAATGGAGCGAGCGAAACTGCGTAATTGCTTAACTGATACTCTTTTATCTTCAACCAAAGATTGCTGAAAGTGACCAGTAGACCCAAATAGGTCTAATTTAGGATAAAAACTAGACTTTACCCCGACAATACCTTGCTGCGGTGAAGATGCGGTTAATCGCTTTGGAGAAATCAAGTGTTTGCTTTATAAATAAGGAAAGGAGGGCAGAATACTTTGCCCTCCTTTCAGAGTTTTATTTTAGTTGTGAATAAAGTTGAAGCTTTATCCTTTAAGCTTTTTCCAATTACAGTTTACCTTAGATTCAGAGAGAATGCTCCCGCCACAATGTTTGATTTGAAACCACCACGCCGGACTCTAAGTTTACAAAAAGCCATAGACCAAGCTAAAAATCCCGACGGGATGAGGGAGCGCGAAGAACTTGCTGAGAAAAATGCTAAAACTAGAGCGCATAATACTTCCTTGTGGTATTCTAAAGGAGGTGTTGTAGTCCTTGATTGGGTAAAAGAAAATTACCGGACTTGGACTGGAGAACCACTGGATTGGGAAGAAGTCTTCCTCGAAGAATTTTTTTTGCTGTTCGGAAACCCTTGGCTAGAGCGGATTATAATCGAAAAAGCTGCACAAATGGGGTACACTGAGGCAGCTATTGCTTTGTCTGCTTTTTGTACTGCCTTTTGCCGCATTCCCGTGGGATTTGGATTTGAAGCCGCTGGAAAAATGTCTTCCATCGTGGGGCCTCGGCTACAACCAGCTTTTGACAACATTACACTGATTCAAGAACTCCGCCGCGAACGAAAATTTGTTACCAAACGTGAAGATATTGATTCCAAAGACCGAAAAATTACGATCGGCTCCGTAGAGTTAACATTTTTTTATACCAGTACTACGAAGACTAAGAGAGCGTCCCCGACTCAAAGACAAGCCACCTCCTCCCTTTCTTCCTTTAGCGCCTGGGTAATAATTGGTGATGAGATTGAGCTTTGGCCTGATGGAGCGCTAGATATTGCGACTCAACGTCAAGGAGCTTGTAAGTTGCCAACCAAGGTGTTTCGTGGTGGCTCAACACCCGGAAACGAGGGGGGGATTGTGAATACAGAAATTAAAAATAGCGGGTATCTATTTCAATGGCAGATTAAGTGTCCCCACTGCCAAAAAGTTCAATTTTTAGATGCTTTCGGAAATTTGCTACTTCCTGCCGAAGTAATTGATGATTCGGGTAGAAAGCGGTTAGATTATGTGGATTTTTCCGGGAAACCCCAAGATTGGCATTGTGGCGATCGCACAAATATCGAATCGCGGATTGCGACTGCATATATCGGTTGTACGGAATGTCAGCAAGATTTGGGCGATACTGTTTTTCAGGGGTCTTTTGTCTGCGTGAATACGGGTATTGGGTTGCGTCAGTTATGCGATCGCACTATTCTAGAGCAGAAGCCGATTATTAAGACTACGGGATTGAGGTTGCCAAGACTTGCTTCCAAATTGTTTGTGCCGGCAGAGAGAATTAGAAGGTTGCGGGACACGAGAGATCCGGCGGATGAAATTCAGCAAGGGTTAGGGAAACCTTTGAGTATTGGGGGGCTGAAAATTCCGCTGATTCTGTTAATTGAGTCGGCTGTTGAATTTTCCTCTCCTAAAGCGAAACCTGATTTGGTAATCCTGGGGTTAGATCAAGGACCCGCCGCCAACTACATCCAAATTCAGCATTGGTATCTGGGAGAAGGGAAAGACTTTGAACAAAAATGGCTCACGGCTCACAAGCAGGTTGTTTGGTATGGGGAGATGGGTGGTTCCTTTGAAGCAGTGGATGAATTGGTTCATACTTGGGGCGTTGACTGGGTTGGGATGGATTCTGACCCGGAGATTCAACTAGCGACTAACTACGCCAGGAAGCATTTACCTAGAGATTCAAAAAAAGGTAAGGTTTTGTTGTTTGACCAAGTAGAACTCAAGGGTGAGGATTTTAAAAAAAGTGTCCGCAACGTTCAAGGTACAAAAGTTTCGGTGTATTCCTTGCACAGAACCTTTGGGTTGGATGCGGTGCGGAATCGAATTTACCGAGGATTACAGCATTTCCTCCCAGGTACTAATTATGTAGCTGGGGATGACAAAAATCTTTTTCTCCACTATTTAACTAGCGAGCGCAATTCCAATGGGAGGTGGGTTGAGCCGCCGGGTGCCGCCGACCACTATCTCCACGCTGATAATTTTGCAGAGATGGCGGCTTTATGTAGTCATTCTGAAGGAAGAGATGGTGGACTACAATTTTTTAGTTTGCCAAGGGAGTGAGTTTTGTTTGTGAGATTCCTCGCAGCTATGCTACCAAATTTTTGTTATTTTCGCTAAAACCTACTTCACACAAGTCTTTCGCTGTGCAACCACAAAAAATTATTGAACGTATCGCGGCAGTCCCTACCCTCAACTCTTAGTAGGGTAGGGACTGCCGCGATACGTTCAACTCTTCAACAAAATTTAAAAGCTCTTCATCACTAAGATGCGATCGCGAGGTTTTCCCGTAAGCTTTCCTGAGATTTTCTTTCGCTTCCTTCTCATTCCACCCTAAATCAGCAATTAATTGATCGCTTTGCCGCATTAATGAATCTCGATCATCTTTAAGCTTGCAATTATTGTTTAGCTTACCTTGAACGCTGCCAATAATCCCATACCAATCTGCGATCGCATTCCACTCTCGCTTAATTTTAGCTTTAGTCTCGGCATCGTAGAGACTACAAAAAACTGTATTTTTATCACCAGCAGAGGCGCTGATAATTAATGCTTTAGAGAAATCTTCGACGAGTGATGCCGCAAGTAAAAAGCTTTTGGCAAAATTTGTTTCAAAACCAGTCCGAATCACATAAAGCTCGTCGGCATTAATCACGATTTCTAACTTAATCTTATCCTGTCTGTTGAATTCCTTCGATATTAACCGTAGCTCGGAAATATATCCGCACAATGCTTTTTTATCTACCGGAACATTCTTCTCGTTTTGATAGTCTCTGAAGTACCAGATGCAGGATTTTCCATCTATCTCTCCTTGATTGACAAATAGATAAATAGGTTCGGGAGGATTACAAAATCCTAGCTTAATTTCAGTTGTCATTTTCAAAGTCCTTGAATTGCAAAACCTACTGCTCTGGCAAGAAAAGGTGGAACGGCATTACCTACTTGCCTGCCTCCATGAAATCTGCCCTCTGTGAATTCAAACCAATCAGGAAAGGAAGAAATTCGGGCTGCCTCCCTAACTGTTAACATTCGATTCTCTTGGGGATGAATTGGGAGTAAAGCCGTATGCCGACTTTCTTCTGACCCGGCTCTCAATGTGGGCGACAAACCATTCCAATCAAGTCTAAATTGGTGTCCGACTGTATCGCGTTTACCCGGCAGTACTTTTTTAAATCTAGTCAGTACTTCGTCCGAATGATTGGCGATACTACAATTCTTAATTATCTCTAGGTTGCGACTCCGAAGTGATTGCGCGTAATCACTACCTATTGACAAGTATTTAGCATATTCTAATTCATTCCCTTGTGTAGGTAAGTCGAATATGGCATCTCTAACGTTAACTTTGGTTTGTTGTGGGGTTGGATACCTCAAAGGAGCTAGTCCAATTTTTGCACCTAATAAAAAAACTCTTTTTCGTCGCTGTGGAACACCATATTTTGCCGCATCTAATATTTCTATGGGTGTCAATCTATAGTCGCTAAGGCTATCTGCCACACGATTTAGTAGCAGGCTATATTGCGACCTCAATATCCCCGGTACAGTCTCCATCACATAATACTGCGGAGATGCTTCTTTTACAGCCCGCACAAATTCCATAATCAATTTGTTTCTGGGGTCATCCACCACGCTAAACCCACCCTTTGACAGACCTTGGCAAGGGGGAGAGGCGATGATTAAATCAATGCCATAAAAACTATTGAAATCTACAGTCCTGATGTCTGCACAGCAAACTTCCGTGGATGGAAAGTTTTTTTTATAAGTTTCACAAGCATGAAAATTGTTTTCAAAAGCTTTGTGTACCTTCACGCCCGATTGCTCCATCCCCAAAGAAAATCCACCAGCTCCACAGAATAAATCTAAGCTTGTTAACATGCTTCTTAGGTTGAATATTTTTTCACCAACGGGAATACCCGTATGCTTCAATTTCCGGCGTACCCACCCAAACTGATTGACGGTTTTCCGCATCATTGCTATCAGGGGTTACGGTCCATCCATTGCCATTATGTTCAGATGTCACCGTACCTGCCTGCCCCGATAGTGGGTGCTTGCCGAGGATTCTAACTCTTGTGCCTGGGCAAACCTGCGAAAGGGGAATACTGGTTGATTCCAAATTTTTAATTTCAGCTAGAGCTTCAATTTCCATCCACCTCTCCGACTCTTGGCAGATATTGACCAGCTCATTGGCAAACATTGGGAACTCCACAGGGCTATCCGCCGCTTTCTTGAAGATAACGAGCATCTGTTCTAGGGAATTACCAGCAGCTTCTGGAATCTCAACAATGTTTAATACCCGTTTGCCGTAAATGTTTTTCCCCCATTTCAGAAATTCAGATTCTGTCTCAAGCTTCTTTTGGGCAATGCGTTCAACGCGTTCTAATTTGCGCTGCGCTTGCACCTTATCCATCTGTGCCTTAGCTGCGTCTTGAGTAATCACTTCCTGCTTGAGCAAGTCGTCGAGCATATCATTATAAGTTGGGCTAGCCAACTGGACTGCCATTAAAGTGCCCACCGTCCATGCCCACCCAGGAACTTTGACCAACTTAATTCTTTTTTCGGCTTCCTGGGGGATAAATCCTGATTCTTTGAGAATTTCTGTCCACCTGGTTTTGTTTTTACCGCACAATGCCTTTTTTGCGGCTAATTCTTCACTGATACTGCGACTCACTTCTCCCTCTATTTCGCGTTTATCAGCTAAAGGCAGCTGTTTGAGGAGGTCTTTTATCTTTTTTGCGATCGCAAGTTGCTCAATTGTCTTCAGAGGTGCTATTATAGCCATATCTAATCCCTGGTAAGGTTTATTAGAAACCGCTCCAGTTATGGAGTGGTAGGGGCAGGACTCAGCTAACTTTGATCGGAGAGCTGAGTCTTGTTGTATTTGTACTATTTTACCAGAAAACTAGAAAAATAGCGATATCTGCGTGGACTTAATCTGGAACGAAAGAATCACGGTTTGAGTGCTGCTCATGGGGACTGTCCCCATGAAGAAGCCTAAACCCTGGTTCTACTGTTGCCGCTCTCTGAATTTTAATGACTTAGCTTATTTACTTCCTTGTATATACAAGGTATCATAAAAAAGTAAAGTTTGTAAATAAAAGAAAATGACTAATTATGCTAGGGATTGGGTATGTAATCCTAATCAAGACAATACAGGTAGGTTTATTTCCAAAGAAAAAGAAAATAAATCTATGCGCTCAATGCGTTTGAGCGACGCCGCTTGGCATGCTTTGGCCCTGAAAAGCGCCGGGCAAAAATCTAGAACCGATTTAATCGAAGAATTCGCCCTAGATAAAATTTCAAGCAAGGAGGCAATATTGAAAGCGCTAGAAGATTTTATTAATAGCCAAAAAGAAAATTACGGGAAGAATGGGGCACAGAAAGGTAAGGAATTCTCGACGGACAGCCGGAGTTGGGATTATTTTAAGAAATTTTATGATCTAATTAATAATGAGGATAGCAAGGCTTGACATCCTTGTATATACGAGGTATCGTGTAATTATTCACCGGAGATAAAGGACAGAAATAAAATGATAGCAATTCCAATTCAAGGATCGTGGCTAGCAGGAATAATTGAAGCCTATCAAGTATTTAGGGCTGAACTAATTGAAGATGGCATTATTAAAAGCACCAAAGCTTCGTGGGAAGGGAATAGCTACAGCGTTGAGATGCTTCCCTCTGGGGATTTTAATATTATTTATCAGGTCGGCAATGTATACGTCAGTCCTGGAGTAATCCTTAAAATTCCTCCCTGCTCTGATAGTGATTGGGATGAAAACGAGAATTTAATTTTTTTCGATAATGCGATCGAAAATTTTGATTTGAATTTCGAGGAATGGAAATCTGATTATCTTGAATCTTTAAAATATAGCGAGTGGCGGGTTGCTCCCGCCATCTTAACTATTACGCCGTAAGTCCCCCACTGAATTCTGTAACCGGAATCAGTGGCGGGATATAAGGCGTAACCTTCGTAAAAAATTTCAATCATTGTATTTTCTTAGAGGATAGCCAGTAATTCCTTAGCCAAGTCTGAAGCCGAATTGATACCCTGTAATGTCTTGCGCTTACCCTTCAATACAAGCTCAATCCGTTGCTGTTTTTGTAGTAATAAATCATCAATTGCCTTGTCTATATGCCCTAGTTGTAACCAAGTTGCAAACACAGCATTTTCTTGTCCGAGTCGGTGACATCTGTCCTCGGCTTGTTCGCAGTCTCCAGGAGTCCAAGCCCGGTCTACGAGAACTACGTTACTAGCAGCCGTCAAAGTTAAACCAACGCCACCAGCTTTGATAGTTCCGACAAATATCTTGTTACCCCCTGCCTGAAACTGGTCAACTAATAGCTGTCGGTCAGTTGGTTTAGTTTCTCCAGTCAGCAGTAAACCACCAAGCTTAGATGCGATCGCCTTGGCTGATTCCACAAATTCAGTAAACAGGATAACTTGCTGACCTTGATCTAATAGTTCTTCGGCAAGAGCGATCGCGCTTTCAACTTTAAATTCACTGCCTACTTTTCGCAAGATATTTAAAGTCACTAATGCTTCTGCATTTTCGTCAACTTCACCCAGTTTTGCACGGCGGCGGTAGTCGTCCACGAATGAGCGTATTGTCTCTTGGTATAACTTTGCTGCACCTGCCTCTAGTTCTGCTTCCTTAAATAGTCTAGTTTTAGCTGGAAGTTCCGTTAGGCATTCATCTTTGGTGCGCCGCAGAATTACATCCTCGGTTTTATGAGCTAGTTCATCCAAATGAGCAGCGCCACTGTTATCCCAGACTGATTTACCTTTGCCTACTGACTTATGACCAGCATTACAGTAGTAGCGTTCATATTCCCATTTATCAGTTGCTAGTGGGTGGTTGACAGCGAATAGTAACGGGTAAAGATTAACTGGTCTACTATTTTTGATAGGTGTACCAGTTAGTAACCACGCTGTTAAACAGTTTTCATGGTGCGCCAACTCCAACATTTTCTTAGTGCGCTGGCTATTGATATTCTGTGCATAATGAGCTTCATCACAAATCAGCACATACTTTTGAGTATCCAGTGGCTTGGGAACTTTACCCCAGCTAAAGCACTCAATTCTTACCTCTGCTCGTTCTGCCTCACGTATCCAATTTTCCATAACAGACACAGGAGCAATGACGAAAACTGGACAATCGTGTGTACACTGCATTGCTCTTGCTGCAACTAATGTTGTGAGCGATTTTCCTAGTCCCATGTGATCTGCAAGAATGCCCCCGGTGAAGATGCCGCCGCGACGGTGGGCAAGTAACCACTCTGCACCTTTTTTCTGATAATCACGCAAATACCAACCATTAGCTAAGACTGTATTTAAATCAGCAGCTTTTACTAAACTTACTATTCCATCAGCTATAGCTAAAGCTTCAGCTTCCTTGATAGCCTTCTCTTCTTCAATCTTAATTTGAGCGTATGCGATCGCACCCCTAAACTGTGCTGATATGTGAAATTCTTTTGTGATCAGCGTTTCCTCTACTTCAAGAGCTTTTAACAGTGGGAATCGCCAGGATTTGTCTTCACCCTCAAATTTATACCCATCAATAGTTTTACAATCCCTCTGAAATTTTCCAGATGAATCATAAGGAGCGTACACAACAATCATTTCCCCTTTCACTTCTACTCGATTCTCTGGAATGTACTGCTCACCAGCTTTATTCGTAACAGCAACTTTTGGAGAATCTTCAGGGTATTGATGCTCAATCAATTCCCATTGAGGAAGGTTTAATCCTCCCTTGTCAAGCTGATGCCGATATTTTTGCAGCATTTTTACAGCAGATGCGGCGTGAGCTTTGATAATTGGTTTTTTCTCTTTAATTCTGGCTGCTAGCCAATGACCAAATCCAGCATCAGCGCCATTAAAACCTGCGCCATCTTGACTGAGGGCATAATCGCACCTGTCAGCTAAATAAAGAATACAGTTTTCTAGAGAGCGATCGCATCTGTGTTCTTTCTTTCTACCAATAATTTCAGGTAGTTCTAGCTGTAATTTGATTATTTCTTCTAGTTGCCAAGCTGCGATCACACTGAGTACTGATTCTAAGTTTATGTTTGTGGGGGAGCTTAGACTACCATTATCCAGCGAGACTCTTTTAGAGTGACTATCTAGCGATCGCGCATATCCTTCAATTTCCTCTAAGAATATTTCAGGTACTCTAACAGCTTTGGTCGGTAGATGTTGCCACGTCGTTTTTTGTTTAGTTAAATGCTCGGTCTTAGGATTGTAATTAGGCATAATATTTTGTTCGGATACTATCACTAAATAATATCATGAATGTAGTGTACACTCGATGAGAATTAAAAATGACTCAGAATTAGTTGGAAGTATTAATGAGTGTACTTTTTCCATCGGTTGTATCCATGAGTGGGAATATATTACAACTAATAAACCCATCAATGGGGATCGGTGGCAACTCTCTGCCCAAAAATATTTAGAAGAATTAATCACCAAGAAAGAATTTTTTTAAAAACTTTGCTGCGATAGGTATTACGATGCCTTTGACGCATCAGCCGTTAATATATTATATATCTATAGTTGATGCGTCAACACAAGAGTTATCCATCTCTTGCCAACGAGACATGACTACATCTCGTCCATCATCAGGTGGGGTAAATTCATAAATACGTTGCGACTTCCCTTGAACCCGCACCTCCCCAATTCGGTCTAACTTGCAGCCAATTTTTGCCAGCAGCTTTTGAGTAATTGGAATAGGGAACTCTTTATCAGTAACTCTAACAGCTAAGTAATTATTGATAATATATTTATGCTTTTTCGCCAAGGATGCAAAGGTTTGCATATCTGCATCTATCCCCTTCATTTGTTTGCCTGGCTCCATAAATTTGGCTATTTCCAATTCTTCTAAAAGTAATACCTTCGCTAAAAATTGTCCGCGATTAAAGTCTGGCTGCCACACCAAATCACCATTAGCATTGAAATACGACTTAGCTTTTTTGACTTCATTAACCTCTAAAAATGGACGGCCAATTGTCAAATAATAATGGAGGCGTAGCTGGTTATACCAACCCATATCATCTTTCTCAACCAACTCGCTCGTTACCTCAACTTTATAGGAATTTAGTAAGTTGGCTTTACGTTCTTGGTATCTCTCAATTTTAGTTTTCGCCTTTTTCTTATTCAGTAGACTTAACTCTGCTTCCGTGAGAATTAATGATGCCGAAATTTCTTGGCACTCATTTTTATACAAATTGTTGCAAACTGCGATCGCATCCTGAAGCGTAGCTTCTACATCTCCAACAATTTCCGTGACGAAAGCTAACTGATAACCATCATCAACCAATCCTTCCAGAATAGTTTGTTTATAACGTTTCATCCCGGCATTGATTACACAAGCTCTAATTGCCCAAGTCTTCAGAGACTCTGGCTGAAAATTTTGATTAATCTCACCGAAGTCAAAATCTCCTTGATGGTCGGCGGACGCGAGTAAGGCAATATGTGCCTGTGAGGCTATTTTCTGACTTAGCAGCAGGGATTGGTAGGAAGTCGAGCCATTACCAACGCGGCATCCGGTTATGCCGTAATTGGCAACCCAAAGATGGCGAGTGACGGGTTGGCGTAAGCGAGCAATCATCTGGCGCACAGAATTTTCCGGCTGCACACCTTGAGCGATCGCCCAAACTCCAGTAAAGTGATTTTTAATATCTATACTTAGTCCGGTTTCCACGCTCGGACTGACAATGACAATATCGTATAGCGGTAAAATTTCATTCAGATACTTAATTGAGCCGTATGCAATATCAGTCGGGTCGCCCAGCGTTTGGGAATCTATTCGCAGAATCTTTTTATCGGGAAATTCACTCTTCAGTATGCGTTCGATGGATTGAGTACTCCAACGAGATTTGGCTTTTTGAGCAGAGCAGCAAATTATTGGGACTCCCCCCTGGCGAATATTCTCTTTGAGCGCTGCCAACAAGTGACTCGGATCTCGTCCGGGATAAACTAAGGCTGTCCCTGATTGATTTTTATATTCGTTGCGGATAATGTAGGGAGCGATCGCAAAACCAGTTAACGACTTGATGTAATTTATATCGATATCAGTCACGTCAGCACTGACCAGATAAATTTTGCCTTGGGGATGGGAGAGAATATTTTGAAATAATCTCTGCAAATTTGCGAGAATCGTCAACCGACATTTTCTAATTTCTGTCCGCGAATCTAAAAGATGCCAGAATACTTGGTCACACTCATCAATAATTAGGACAGCATTTGTCCAATCATCAGGATTAAATCTGGCGAGTGAGTCTAGATGCATTGAATCGATACACAGCCCGTAGCCCAAAACCCCACCAGTTTGGGAAGTTCGCATCTCGGTAACATAATCGATACCAAAGCGATCGCATAATGCTTCCCCTAACTGAATTCGGTGTGATAACACTAGCACCCTCTGCCCCCGCTGGTGAGCGATAGCCACTTCCCTTACCAGAAATTCTGTCTTCCCTGTGCCTTTGGGGGATTTGATTACGATTAATTTTTGGTTATCTGGAATGACAATACCATCTAAAAACCTCTGGTTAATGGTCACTGCCTGGGGATAAGTTAGGAGTTTATGGAGTTGGACTTGCCATAACTCCAAGGAAATAGCGGCATTGTAAATTGTATCAAAGGCATCAGAACCCATAGCTACAATAAAATCATCAACTCCTTTTTGGCTCGGTAACTCAATAATATTGACTCGGCTACCAAGAGATTTCAGCAATCGCGCTGTTTTTGCGATCGCATTTCTGACACGTTCAACGGTTTCAATTTTCGTATCTCTATCAAAGCAAATATTAATTTGTCTATTGGTTGCGAAGTGTAGTAGTTCAGGGATTAAAAAAGGTTTGCCAATGGCACGGCTGTCAACTTTGGGATTGCGATAGCCGCTATTAACCCCAGGTAAGGCAATTGCCGCGTAGCCATTTGTTAAAAGTACCCCAGCTTTTTTTGCCCCTTCAACAATGATTACCGGCACATTGCGTCTGTACACCCAATACCAAAAACCATGTGGATGCCGAGCATCTACTTTTTTAATTGGAATACCGCAGCGCTTTGATACCTTGCCCCAAATTTCTGGGGATACTTGCAAGAAAAAGGCTTGGGTTGGTTCATGAGGTGGATGCTCGTATTTAATTATCTTGTGAACTTTTTGAGAGTCGCGCCTGGGGGAGTCTGCTTTAAAGCATCCCCACTGCATCGGTTGATAATTCTGCAACAGATCAATTCCGGAACACCACCAACCACCTTTTTCAATATGGCGATAGCGATGTAAGTCTGCGTCCCGAAGCCGCCCATCGTTCCTTCGGGAAATATTTTGAGTGTAAATTAAATATTCGTAAGCGTCCGCCCCCTGGAGCGATCGCACATTTAGATGAATAATTTCAGGATCAACTCCACTGTTGAGCCATTCTTGTTGATGTTCTGTTGAAATCACTTGTATTTCTCCGAGATACTCGGAGTTATTATTTATTTCTGAGCATCTTTTGTGACGTACCTACACCGCCTGAGTACAGGTCGGTGTAGGCTTCTCAAAGACTCCTCATTGAGGACATTTTTTGAGCTTTTAGATCTTAAAACATCTGTACACAACAAAAATTACTGCCAAGTAGTTAATTAAAGCTACTGCGTTTAGACAGAAAACTGTCATTACTGCAAAAATGCGATCGCGCCATTCGTCTGGTACGTTTTCATGAAATAAGTCAGACATGGAGCAAACGAAGATTTTTCTAGGCTTTCTCCATGAAAACGGTTTACTCAACGCCGACTCCACGAACTCCACAGTTCCATCCCAGTCTTTTACCTTTTGATTTCTGCAAGCCGCACACTC
>Ga0105046_10014292_pt1 | contig 12247 bp, 10 predicted proteins | sample MAT03_FD_78385 | JGI IMG/M metagenome (GOLD analysis project Ga0105046, IMG submission 78385) | Freshwater microbial communities from Lake Fryxell liftoff mats and glacier meltwater in Antarctica - MAT-03 (megahit assembly) | ecosystem: Environmental > Aquatic > Freshwater > Ice > Liftoff...
TGAGTTGCGGAGAGAGAGGGATTCGAACCCTCGGTGGGCTTGTGACCCACGCCCGCTTAGCAAGCGGGTACCTTCGGCCACTCGGTCATCTCTCCCAGTGGGCGCGTGAAGCTAGCGGGACTCGCGCCGATTGCAAGATGCGGGTTTGGCTCTGTTTTCCCTCAGACTTTTGCGGCTTTCAGCAAGCCCCGTGGCCGCGCTGGGGGAAGATTTTGCCGGGGTTCAGGATGCCGTGGGGATCGAAGACGTCCTTGAGCCCGCGCTCGAGTTCGATGAGTGGGGGCGACTGCTCGAGCCCTAGATAGGCGGCCTTGGTCAGGCCGATGCCGTGTTCGCCGCTCAGTGTGCCGCCGAGCGCGACCGTGGCCACGAACAGCTGACGAACCGCCTCTTGCACGCGTGGCACTTCTTCTTCGTCGTTCCACAAGAAGTTGACGTGCAGGTTGCCGTCGCCGGCGTGGCCGTAAGAGAGCGCGTCGATGCGCTGTCGCTCGCCAATGGCTTCGACCTCTTGCAAGAGCGCGTTCAACTTTTGGCGTGGGACGACTACGTCTTCGCTCAGCTTGTGGCGAGCCCGGCTGCGGACGGCGTAGCTCATCTGTTTGCGTGCGTCCCAGAGCTTCTTTCGGGCCACGCCCGAGCTGGCCACGACGACTTCGAGCGCTCCGGCCGAGTCGGCCGCATTGCCCACCAATTCGGCTTGGCGGTCGCATTCGGCTTCGGCGCCGTCGACCTCGATGATCAAAAGCGCTCCCGCGTCGGCGCGCAGCGCATTTCCGGCTTGGCGCATCACCTCGAGCGTCTTTGAATCGAGAAACTCCAAGCAGCGCGGGGTGAGCCGTTCGGCCACGATTTTCTGTACGGCGTCGGCCGCTGCGTGCATGTCGACGAACAGGGCCAGCAGGGTGAGCACTTGCTCGGGCTTGGGGATCAAGCGCAGCGTGATGTCGCCGAAGGCGGCCAGCGTACCCTCGCTACCGACCAACAGGCCGAGCACGTCGTAGCCCGTCACGCCCTTTTTGGTCCGACGCCCTGCGAAGAACGAGCGTCCTCCGGGCAGCAGAGCTTCTAGGCCCAGCACGTAGTCGCGCGTGACGCCGTACTTGAAGGCTCGCGGGCCCGCTGCGTTTTCGGCCACGGTCCCGGCCAAGCAGCACATGGCCGATGAATTGGGGTCGGGCGGATAGAACCAGCCTTCGGCTTCGACTGCCCAGTGCAGATCGTCGAGAATGACGCCGGGCTCGACCACCGCTCGACCTTCGCGCACGTCGATGTCCAAGATGCGCTTGAGTCCGTGGGTTGCCAGGACAATGCCGCCCGCTACGGGTACGGCGCCGCCGGTGCGACCGGACCCACCCGCGCGGGGGGTGATGGGTACGCCGGTTTCATCGGCGATGGCGAGCGCGACGCGAATGTCCTCGGTGGACTCGGCCAGCACGACGGCAGTCGGCAACCGTCCTTCGATGAGCGAGTCGTCGCTCTGGTATGCGGCCGTCTCGTCCGCGCCCAGAAGGACGCGCGAGCCAAGTCGGGCACCCAGCAGCACCAGCGCCCGATCGAGCTGGCTCTGACTGGGCAGGGGGATCTGGGGCAAGTCGAACATGGGCTCAGTCTGCTTGGGCCAGCGGGCTCATCATCACCTGACGGTAATGCGACAGCTCGGCGATCGATTGCTCGATGTCGAACAAGGCGTCGTGCTGTCCGGCATCGGGCTTGGGGTAGAGCCGGTCGGCGGGCAGCCACAGGCCGGCCAATACCTTGAAGCTACTGACGTCGACCATGCGGTAATGCAGGTAACCGGCCAAGGCGGGCATGTAGCGGTCGATGAACTTTCGGTCCGAATGGATGGTATTTCCGCACAGTACCGGGCGGTAGGGGCACCAACCACTCACTCGCTCCAGGAGCAGTTGCTCCGCGCGTCCGACTTCCGTTCGGCACTTGTTGACACGTTCGAGCAGCCCAGTTTTCTCGTGCATCTCGCGCACGAACGGCACCATGTGCTCAAGCGACTCCGGCGGCTGCCAAATGTCGGTGACGAACGACTCGAGGGGCTCGAGATTCTGGTTGGTGACGATCAGCGCAGCCTGCAGGATCACCTCGTGCGCCGGATCGAGACCGCTCATCTCCAGATCGATCCAGACGAGGTTGGTGGGATCCTGCGTGCGACGAGGCGAGGGAGACATGGCTCCCGCTTTGTATCAGACGCCCGGCGACGTAGCCCGAGGCAGCACGATGGTGGGCTTTTTGGGGTGGCGCCGGTAGACGACTAGGGTGTGGCCGATGGACTGAGCCACGGCCGCGCCCAGTTCCGTTTCGAGCAGCGTGCCGAGACCGGCTGCATCCAGGTCTTCGTCGCCGCCGCCGCTCAGCTTGATCTTGATCAGCTCGTGGCCAAGCAGGGCCTCATCGATCTGCGCGCGCACGCTGTCGCTCCAGCCGTTCTTGCCGACGATAATCAAGGGCTTGAGGGCGTGCGCAAGCGCACGCAGATGCCGGAGTTGCTTGCCGGTCAAGGCGGGGGCTTTGGATGTCATGCGCGGGTCTCGGGGGGAGACGCGCTGTAGCAGACCCGGTCAGCCCGCGCGATGATTCTGGGGCGGACGAATCACGGTTTCGAGCGTCGCCGGGGCGGAAACGAGCAGGCGCTGCCGCGGTTCGGCCGTGGCTTCTGGCGGGAGCGGATCGGCGAATGCGGTATCGGACGAAGGCGGGCTGGAGCCGAAGTCGAGCTCATCGTGGCCCGACGGAGCGATCGAGATGCGGTTGCGGCCCTTTTGCTTGGCTCGGTAGAGCGCCTCGTCGGCGCGGGTCAGCCAGCGCTTGGCCGATTCACCGGAATCGAGTGCGGCGATGCCGAACGACACCGATACGCTCAGCTTCTTTCCGAAAGCGTCGATTTTCATCTCGGCGATGGCGCGACGTAGCCGCTCGGCGCGGTCCCGAGTCGCTTCGAACGAAGTGTGTTGGGCGACGATGCAGAATTCTTCGCCGCCATAGCGGGCCACGAAGTCCTCGCGCCGCAAGAAACCACGCACGATCGTGTCGGCTACCTGGCGGAGCACTTCGTCACCCACGGGGTGTCCAAAGCTGTCGTTCACGCCCTTGAAGTGGTCGATGTCGACCATGACGATCGAGGCGGGCACAGCCGAGAGGAAGGCCTGATCGGCCACCAAAGACAGGTGGGAATCGAGTGCTGCGCGATTGAACACCTGCGTGAGCGCGTCGACCGAGGCCTCGCGGCGCGCTTGCTCGAGTTCGCCCTGCATCTTGGTCATGGCAAAGCGCAGCTCGTCGAGTTGGTCGCGCTCGAGGTTAGTGCGAGTTTCCAGCTGAGAGCGCATGGCGCCAGCGGCTCGCTCGGCGGCAGCACGAATCGTCGCGTGATCGTTGACGGCCAGAGCGCGATCGAGATGTTCGAGTTCGCGGCTGACGGTCACGTCGCTTTCGCGCCCGGCGCGCAGTTGCGTCGTGGTGCACTGAATGAAAACGCGCACGGCGCTGCGCAGATTGTCCAAGGCGGCCACGACGTACTCGCGCTCGTCTTTGCGGTGCTTTTCGACGAATCGCCGAGCGCCGCCGTAGTCGCGCACTAGCGTCCGGTCGCTCTTGGGGCCGTCGCTCTTCTCGGCTTCGCCGAGCAACAGCCGTTGCGCCCACTTCTCGAAGGACTCGCGCACGAGGTCCTGGGGCATGTCGTCCAGATCGAAGGCGTGGTGTCCCATCGAGCGCAGGACCGCTGCCAAGGTGTCGAGGGCCTTCTCGTCCGAGTCGCCGACTTGACGGCTCGAAGGCACTCGCGAGGACTCGGGCTCGTTTTTATCCTTGTTCCAGAACATGCGGGTTCCCCCTGGGGCTCGAGCATGCTGAACGGGCGGTCGCCGAAAAGCCTTAGGTGAGTAAGTCCCAGTAGGTCGCGAGCTCGTCGGGAAGAGGAGAGTGGAACTCGAGCGAGCGTCCGTCGGGGTGCGTAAAGCCTAGCTTTTCAGCGTGTAAGGCCAGGCGCGGCGGGCGGGGGCTCAAGGCTCGACCCTGGGGCCGACCGTACTTCGAGTCGCCCGCGACTGGGTGCCCCAGGGCCTCGGCATGGAGGCGCACCTGATGGGTACGGCCGGTGAACAGCTCGGCGCGGACCAGAGCGGCGGCAGCCTTTTGCTCCAAGGTAATGAAACGGGTTCGGGCGGGACGTTGTTCGATGGGCAGCTCGCACTCGAACTCGCTCTCGGGAACTCCGCCGACGAGTACCGCCAAATAGAATCGGTGGATCGAGTGCGTCTGAAACTGGCTTCCCAGCGCGCCGGCCGCGGCCGGCGTCTTGGCGAACACCATGAGACCGCTGGTTGGCCGATCGAGGCGGTGCACCAGATGCAGCTTCTTCCCTAATTCACGCTGCAACAGCGCCAGCAGGTTGTTCTGATCGCTCTCGGGCGTCGGTGCCGAAAAGAGCCCGCTCGCCTTTTCGACCACCAGCAATTCGTCGTCTTCGAATGCGAAGGCTGGCAGCGGATCGAGTGCCTCATCGCCTCCGTCCCTCGAGTTTTCGAGTGCCTGACCCAGGTGCACCGTGATCTCGAGATCCGCTTTCATCAGGCGCCCGGCGACCTTGGTCCGCTTGCCTTCGACGAAGACGCCGCCAATGGCCAGGACCGCCCGGGCCTTGGTGCGTGAGAGCGAATCGATGTGGGCGGCCAGGACTTGGTCGAGCCGCGAACCGTAGTCTTTTTCCGTAGTTCGAAAGGTATGGGAGACGGCCATGGGCTCAGCTGCCGCATGAAAGCAGCTTGCGAGCCGCTGTCCTTCTTTTTTCGCCTCGAGCGGGTCGTTCAAGGACGACGGACTGTGCCAACCCTCTCCACGAGCTGGCTCGACCCATCCACCGCACGCAGCCTCGACCTAGAAAGCGCTTTCGTGACCCGTGGAAGCGAATAAATTCGGGCACAACGAAAGTTGGGGCAGGTCGCTGCTAAGATGGTAAAGTCAAATAACTTTCTGGATTCCCGTTGAAAGGCTTCCACTGCTCATGAAGATCGCACGCATCTCGGCCCTCGGCCTCGTCCCCTTGGCGACTTTCGTTTTCTGGACCGGCTGCAGCGCCAGCAACACGCCGGACGGAGCCGACGCCGGCACCGGCGGTTCGGGCAGCGACGGCATCGGCCTTGACGACGACGGCATCACTCCCGATGGCGGTGGTGGTGGTGGCAGTGGCTACATCGCAGAAGAATGGTCTGCCGAGCCGGTGATCGACGACGGCGCGCCTGCCAACGCAGCGTCGCTGTTTGATGGTGCGGCAGTTGGCACTGGTCCCTGTGTGCGCGAGCCGCAGAACGGCTCGATGGTGCCCAAGAACTGGCTGCGTCCGCGTTTCAACCTGGCCGCCGCTGGGGGCGAGACGCTCTTCGAGATCAAGCTCTCGAGCGAGGCCGCCGAGGGCAAGACGCTCACCGTCTACACAACCAACGCCGCCTACGCGATGAAGGGCGGCTTCTTTGCCTGGATCGCCAACAAGGCGACGCAAGCACCGGTGAAAGTCAACGTCGCGATTCGCGCTACGACGGCAACCGGCGGCGCGGTGAGCAGCAGCGCGACCTCGTTCGTCGTCGCGCCCGTCACGGCCGGCGGTAGCATGGTGTACTGGGCGTCCAAGGCGTCGGGCGATGTGCCGGCCAACTCGCGCCTCGAGGGCTTCCGCATCGGCGACGAAGCGACCATCACAGCGCTGGTGCCGGGTGACGTGCAGGAGTCCGGCATTCGCCGCGAGGACTACTCCGTCAAGGACGATCGAGGCAGCGGCGCGGGCAAGGTGAGCTGTATCGGGTGTCACACTTCGACGCCGGACGGCACTGCGGCCGTGTTCAACGACGGCTTCCCCTGGTCGGCCGTGGCAGTCTCGATCGAAGAGAGCAGCAAGGGTCAACGCGCCGGTGGCGTGACGGATCTCGGCGCGCGTCTGCTTCAGATGCCGTTCATTGGCACCACGACCTTCTCGCCTGCGTTTTGGGGTAGTTCCAAGATCGCGGTCTCGACCCTCACGACGGGCGACTACTACGGCGCTGGCCGTAACGTCACCACGGCCGCCGACCTGATCTGGGTCAACGTCGGCATCGAAGGCGACGGAAATCTCGGCGCCGATGGCGCATCGGCCAATGCGCGCATTGCCGAGCTGCTGGGTACGGGCTGGGGCAAGATCGCGCGCACCGGTGACACGGGCGCAGTGGCGAATCCAGCTTGGAGCCCCGATGGCACGACAATCGCTTACGCTTCGGTCACGCAGGTCGCCGGCAGCCACGTCGGTGGTTTGGTCGTGCCGGGCGATTGCGGCGGCCGCGATTGCCCGACCACGGGCAGTACCGAGTCGAACATCTACACGGTGCCGTACGCAGCAGGCGCAGGCGGGACCGCAACGCCCGTTCCTGGTGCATCAGTGGCTGGCGCCGCCGAGTACTATCCGGACTATTCGTCCGACGGAAAGTTCATCGCCTTCAACCGCGACGCTTCGACGATAGGTTACATTTACTATCGTCCGAACGCCGAGATCAACGTCATCCCCGCGGCCGGTGGCACAGCTCACCGTTTGGTGGCCAACGATCCTCCCGCTTGCACCGGTGAGGCCAGCCCAGGCGTCATCAACAGTTGGGCCAAGTGGTCACCGAATTCCGAAATTGCTGGTGGCGTCACCTACTACTGGGTCGTGTTCTCGTCGGCCCGTCAGTACAACGAGAAGTTCAACCTGACGCCTGATCAATACACGCCGGCCAATTTGGACACGCGCTCTTCGCAGCTCTACCTCGCCGCAGTCGCGGTCGCAGCCGATGGCACGATCACCAGCTATCCGGCCGCTTACATCTGGAACCAGAGCAAGGACACCTCCAACCTCACGCCCGCTTGGGACGAGTTCAAGATCCCCGAAGTCCCGGTGCGCTGACCCGTCTGGTTTCTGCGAATGCCAAAAGGCCCTCTCGTTCATTCAGGAGAGCCTCTTGCTTTTGTGGTCGGGGCGAGCGCTTTCGTGCCAGACTCGCGCTGACGCATGATCGTGCTCGGCATCGACCCTGGAACGCGCAACCTCGGTTGGGGCGTCGTTCACCGCGCGGGCAATCGCCTGAGCCACGTGGCGCACGGTGTGATCCGTGTGCGAGCCGAGGATTCGCTGTCGGCGCGCTTGTCGGAGATCGCTCAGCGTTTGGATGAAGTGATCGCCGCGCACAAGCCGAGCTGCGGCTCGGTCGAGCAGATCTTCTTTCACAAAGATCCGCAGGCCGCCGCCAAGCTGGGCCATGCACGCGGTGTGATCCTGCTCTGTTTGCACCGGGCTGACGTAGCGCTGCGCGAGCATGCGCCCGCGCGCGTGAAGCGCACGCTGACCGGCAACGGCCAAGCCGAGAAGCCTCAGGTGGCGCAGATGGTCAAGGCGGTGCTGGGTCTTTCGGCGCTGCCGCCGAGCGACGCTGCCGACGCCCTGGCGCTCGCCATCACCGAGCTCCGTCTCGATCCCGGCGCGGTGGCGCGGGAGGACGCGAGGAAGTCGAACTTGCGGAAAAAGATCCCGGTGCACTTGGCCGAAGCGCTTGCGCGGACGCAGGCGCGCCGCGCCCTGAGTAAATAGACCCAACAAATCGGGTAGTTGCACATGGGGAATGCCAGGCGCCCCCCCGTCGTATGCTAGAGCAGGTACTCGCATGAACATTCGTCGTTTCGTCTCGCTCATTGGCCTGGTCGGTCTGAGCTGCTTGGTACTCCAGTCGGGCGCCCAGTCGGCGTTGGCCGCGCCGCCGCCTGCCGCCAAGCCCCCCGCCGCCACGCCGCCCGCCGCCAAGCCGCCCGCCGCGCCGCCGCCTGCGGCGAAGGCTCCTGCCACGACGCCCAACCCTGCGCTCACTGCCGGTGAAATCGCCGACCGTGTGCAGATCTTCTACGACAAGAGCAAGACGTTCCGCGCCAAGTTCGAGCAGCGCTACTTCGTGGCCGCTTACCGCAAGACGAAGAACTCGAACGGCACCGTCGTGTTCGAGAAGCCCGGCAAGATGAGCTGGCGCTACGAGACGAACGGCAATCGCGTCGTGTCCGACGGCAAACTGATCAAGGTCTACGACAAAGAGACCAAGCAGATGTACGAGCAGAACATCGAGAAGAGCGCGTACCCGGGCGCTCTTTCGTTCTTGCTGGGCGGCGGCAGCTTGAAGAAGGAATTCAACCTCGAGCGCCTCGACGAAAAAGCTCTCGGCTACGAGGGTGGCTACGTGCTCAAAGGTGTCCCCAAGGCCGCAACCCCCGCCTACCAGACGATTTTGCTTTACGTCGACGGCGCCACCCACCAGGTGCGGCGCGTGTTGATGATCGACGCGCAGCAGAATCGCAATCGCTTCGACTTCGTCGAACCGACCGTCAATCAACCGGTCGACAAGAAGGAGTTCGAGTTCGTTGCGCCCCCCGGAACCCAGGTCGTCAAACCCTGAGTTCGCTCAGTTCCGGGCGAACCGACCGACGGTCGGTTTGCCTTGGCCGTCGAGCAGCAAATAGGGCCTTTCGGGCCTGCCGTAGCCGAACGAGCCGAGGTTGATGTAGCCGGGGCGCTGGACCGGCACGTGCGTGTGGCCAAAGACGACGAGTTCTGCGCCGCTGGCTTGTCGCACCAAGTCGGCGGCGTGACCGACTTCTTCGACGATGGTGCCGCCGTAGCGGTTCTGCTTGCGTCGCACGTTGTGCAAGAGATAGCTGCCGCCGACGGCTGCGACGAGCGCGCCTGCGCCCGCGCCCGCGAGACCACCCGTACCAAGCCCTGCGGCAGCGATGAGGCTCGCGCCGGTGGCCACGGACAACGCGCTAAAGATGCGATCGAAGTAGAGGCGCAAGAAGGTCCGACGGAAGCTTTCGTGCGTCGGCTCGGTGGCAAGGCGACTGAGCGCGCGCAGTACCTCGGGTTCGAGTTCGAGCTCGAGCGCGCGTGAGACGATGCGTGCCTCGCCCAGCTGCCGCTCCGCGCGTCGTGCGCCTTTGCCGAATGCGGCGTCCCCGCACAAGCCAAAGGCCGTCATGAAGTAGCGCGCGATGACCACCGGCGCCCGTGGCCCCCATTTCTCGAACGCCGTCTTGAAGCCGCTCGCCGGCGTGGTGCGGTGAGCGTGGGCGAAGAAGTGGGCATCGTTTGGCGCCACGAACCGACGCATCAAGGCCGTCCCCAGGGGCTCTGTTCGTGGGTCGTGATCGGCCAGCGCGTGGGCGAAGGAGTTGTCGGCGTCGTAGAGGTGACCGTGCTCGACGTGGACGCCACCGCGCCGTGCAAACCAACGACTCACCTGGACCTGGCGATCGTCGGGCGTGCCGATGGCCTGGCGAAGCGCCTGGATGCCCTCGGCATTGTTGAGCGCGGCGTCGTGGTTGCCGGGAACGAGGGTGAGGCGCCCGCCCTTTTGGACGTGGGCGGTGAGCTCGCCGCGAAACTCTGGATGTGCGCCCAAAGCGCGAGCCACCCCTGCAGCAACGGGCGCCTCTGCCGCTTCCAACGACAAGTCGAAGATGTCACCTGCCAGAATGATTTCGCTGCCACGGAAATCCGCGAGCAGTCGGGCCAGATCTGCTCCCGTGCTTCTGCCTTGCTCGGGCGACAGATGGGTATCGCTGAGAACAAGGCGAGATTCCACGTCGGCAGCGTAGCACCGCTCTTGTCCGCTGCCGCCTCTGGCCTGGGGCGAGACGCCACATCAGCATGGTTTCCGCGCGCTCGGGAATTGTTGACCCAAACGGGGCTGTCCAGATCTCGGAATGTTTCGCTATGGTCGGCTCGTCGGCAGTCGGCGAACAGCTTCGTCACTCCGGCTCTTCCGTGGACTTCTATGGCCGTCAGTACCAATCCCATCGGGAAGTTGTTCTCTTCTGCAACCAAGGGCGCAGAGCGTGCCGTGACCGCATTGGCGCGCCGCGCATGGCCGCTCGTCGAGTCGTTCCAAGAGGGCGAGCATGGCCCGCGCTTTCAGCCGCAATGGGCGCCGGCGCCGCTGCAGCGCGGCAAGGAGCGCTCCAAGCCCCCGCTCGGCTGGCCGCGGACCACCGATTCACTCTGTCCGCGCTGCGTGAAAGAAGCCCGCGACGCCGTCGTGAACGGCAAAATGGATCTGGAGAAGTTCATGCACGCGCACCCCGGCGAGATCAAGGCGCAGATCATCGAGCGGGACGGGCAGATCCTGATGGTCAAGGATTGCCCGGTCCACGGGCATTTCGAAGACGTCATTTCGATGGATCCCGAGTTCTTGGAGCGCATCGAGAGCCTGTTCCCCGGGCGCGACTACGAGGCGCCCAAGACCAAGCTGCGCAACCACGGTAGCTCGACCATCAAGTACGGCCGCGGTTCGGTGCTGACCGTCGACCTGACGAATCGTTGCAACATGATGTGCGATCCGTGCTTCATGGACGCCAATCAGGTCGGCTACGTCCACGAGCTGTCGTGGGAAGAGACCAAGCAAATCCTGGACGACAGCTTGAGTATCAAGCCGCGGCGCCAGTTGTCGGTACAGTTTTCTGGCGGTGAACCGACCATCCATCCCAATTTCTTGGACGCCATCAAGTACGCGCGCGACGTCGGATACTTCTGCGTGCAGTGTGCTTCGAACGGTATCCGCTTCGCGCAGGATCCCGAGTTCGCGCTGCAGGCGAAGCAGGCGGGTCTGCGGCTCTGCTACCTACAGTTCGACGGCGTCACCAACGAGGCCAACAGCCACCGCAAAGTGGGCAACTTGTTCGACGTCAAGCTCAAGGCCATCGAGAACCTGGCTGCCGCCGGCATCGATGTCGTCCTGGTCGTGACCGTCGTCAACGGCATCAACAACGAGCAGGTCGGACCGATCGTGCAGTTCGCCATCGACAACGCCGACAAGGTCACGGTCGTGTCTTTTCAGCCGGTCAGTTTCACGGGGCGCGACGAGGACATCTCGGACGAAGATCGGACGCGCCAGCGCTACACCCTCAGCCATCTGGCTCACGACGTGCACGATCAGTTGGGTATCACCTCACCTCTCCGCGACTGGTACCCGCTCAGTTCGATGAACTCGTTGAGCAATGTCGTCGACTTGCTGCAAGGGGCCAACGCCGAGTTCGGCGCGCTCAACTGCGGCTGCCACCCCAACTGCGGCATCGGCACAATCCTGCTGGTGAACAAGCGCACGAAGCAGACCGTACCGGTCTCGGATTTCCTGAACATCGATCAGGTATTGCTCGATTTTCAGGTCATCGCCGACGCCGGTCATTCGCGCCGCGTCACGTTGACCAAGATGGGCATGGCGCTGCTCCGCAGCTTCAGGCCCGAAAAAGCACCCGACGGCTACGGCCTGACCGAGTTGATTCGCCAGGCGCTGAGTCAGATGGGAGCCAGCTCGGACAAAGTGGGCGCGAGCGAAGGCGACGCGCATCTGTTCGAGTGGCGCTTCTTGTTCGTCGCCGGCATGTGGTTCCAAGACTTGTTCAACTACGACTTTCGCCGGACGGAGATGTGCATTATCCCGTATGGCACGCAGATGGGCGAGATCAGCTTCTGCGCCTACAACACCGGCGTCGGCTTTCGGCAGGTGGTCGAGAAGATGCACCAGACGGCCAGCGTCGCGGAATGGAACAAGACCCACGGTCGCCATCCCGTGTACGCCAAGAATCAGGCGTTGCCGCTCCCGGCGGGCAACGACACGATCATCTCGCGGCAGCGACGCCACTTGCCGCTCGTCGGCTGAGCGTCGGCTAGACGCGACTCAGACGAGTTCGCTCGACCAGCCCGTGCGCAGGTCGACCGGGCCGTCGAGAAGCGGCGTCTGCATCTTGCCGACGTCGACGACACGTCGCTCGCCCAGGCAAGCCTGGACGCGGCCGGGTAGCGATTCGTCTCCGAAAACGCCGACGGTCGTGATGCGGCTCGAGAGTTCGCGGAGGCGCGCGCTCAACGCGCCTGTGGGAATCAGCCCAATGTAGCGTCCGACTGGCGGGACGAACAGGCGCTCGGGCTCGTGTTCGAGCACGACCAGGCCCTTGCCCGCCCGTCGTGCGCCTCCCACGTAGGTCATGGTCCGTTCGTAGCGCGTGGCCTCGGCCTGTTCGTCCGCGCTCAGCGTACCGCGAGGGACGGTCGACTCCGCCTCGTCCAGCGCCAGCGCGAGGCTTTCTGCGAACGCCGAGCAAAACTGCGCGTCCCCTTCGAGCAAGGCGAGGCGCGGGCTCAGGCAACCCTTCTGGTCGAAGGCCAGAACGTCGCGAGCCAGAGCCCGAGCGACGTCCA
>Ga0105046_10014293_pt1 | contig 12247 bp, 19 predicted proteins | sample MAT03_FD_78385 | JGI IMG/M metagenome (GOLD analysis project Ga0105046, IMG submission 78385) | Freshwater microbial communities from Lake Fryxell liftoff mats and glacier meltwater in Antarctica - MAT-03 (megahit assembly) | ecosystem: Environmental > Aquatic > Freshwater > Ice > Liftoff...
AGGCTTTAAGCCCTCTCCCTGGAGAGAGGGACTTTGAAAGCTTTTCCGGCTCCCCTCGCCCTTTGGGAGAGGGGCTGGGGGTGAGGGCTAAAACTACAGTTCTCAACGTGGACTTGGTTTAAAACCCTATTAGGGGGTCATGGCGCATTTTGACTAGTTCAACTCAATGGACACAGAAGATATTCACTCCAAGCCTTTTCCAGTCTAGAGAACTAATGTGCAGAGTGCGACCGTAAAATTGCGAGACGCGGCATTAAAACCAGAGATCTTGACAAGGCGCTTGACATTCTCAGCAAACACGATCGCCGCCAAAGTTCGAGGAATGGCGATCGCATTTCTAAAACTTGAAAGGCTTGATTTAATCCTTGCAGTGGGTAAATTACTGTTAGGTATTGGCCTATGTGAACCCAGCGAACTTAAAAAAAACTGTGCCACTTGCTTGATTTCTCAGTAGACTTTTGGACAGCCCGACCTTTTTGAGGTGCCCGATGAAACTCAGGATTTTTCCTGCTCTAACCTTGCTGGCAACATTGGCAGTTGTGACCCCTGCCCGCGCCGAGAATCTGGAACACATTCAGCGGTTAATGTCTAGCCGTCAGTGCCAGCAGTGCGACCTGACTCGTGCGGGGCTGGTTTTCTCTAATCTGTCAGGTGTAGACCTAACCGGAGCCGATCTCAGCTTGGCCAATTTGAACCGGGCAAATTTGTCTAGAGCTAACCTGCAAGGCACCAATTTAATGGGAGCCGTGCTGTCGAGTGCCAACTTGAGCGGGGCTGACCTGCGCGGCGCAAACCTGAGTGGCGCTGACCTGCGCGAGGCCTATTTGGTCGGTGTGGACTTGACTGGAGCAAACTTGGTGGGCGCAAATCTGCGCGGCGCAATTGGCATCCCAGACGGGGTGATCGCCGCCCAAGATTTATATTTGTGGGGGCTGTCAGAACTCGACCGGGGCAACTTTGAAGGGGCGATCGCCTACTTCAACCAATCTCTCGCTCTCAAGCCTGACTTTGCCCAAGCGTTGTTGGCACGCGGGATTGGTCGCTTTCATTTGGGTGATGAAGCAGGGGCGATCGCCGATGGAGAGCAGGCAGAAAAACTTTACTTATCTCAGCTCAACCAGTCGGGACACCAGGCCGCTGCCCAATTTGTGGTGGGGGTCAATCAGGTTCTAGAAGCCGATGAAGAGACCCAGCGAGCCATGCGCGGCGGCGGCGGCGGTGGCAACTTCCTCAGCGTAGTGGGGGGAATTGCCAGTATGCTGCTGCGGTTTATGTTGTAGAAGTTAGGTCGAGGTGAGGGTAGTGGTATTGAGGTAAGGATTTTCAGATGGGCGGGCTTCGCCCGCCCATCTGAAAATCCTTATAAGTTTAGGACTACCGAGGTGAGTTGGTTCTGGGCGAAGTCGGGAACTATAGCCATCGCCACGAAGGTTAGGACATGCCAGCGTCATTCCCGTAGAAACGGGAATCCACCCCCGCACCTGTCGAGCAGATGGATTCCCGCCTGCGCGGGAACGACAGGGAGGCGTCCTATTAATCATGGCTACGGCTATAACTCACACAGGCGACTTATTTATCTTTACTCCTGGTAGTTTCCACGTTGTAATACTGCTTAGATAAATTCCGCCAACCGTGCCGAGAAACAGGAGATAGGCGATCGCCTGCACCAGATAAAGTTTCTGGGTGTAGCCAAAGAGAGCTTTGAGCAAAATTCCGGGGAACTGGTTGTCGGGTAAAACCTGGCTAGCATCCCATACCAGTGGCCCCAGCACACAGGACGGCTGAGTCATAGAACACAGGTTAGCGTACTCTGGGTTGACCTGAATCAACGCGGCGATCGCCCCGTCTACATGGCGCAGCATCGAAATCACCAGCCCCGACACAATCAGTAGCAGTAGCACGCCCATCACCTGAAAGAAGCGGCGCAGATTAATTTTGATGCCCAACCGAAACAGCAAAAACCCAACAATCACAGCCCCGACTAGACCTGCCACCGCTCCAAATGCGGGCATCCAGCCTTGCTGAAATTTGGCGGCTAGAAATAACACCGTCTCAAACCCTTCTCGCAGCACAGCGATCGCGATCAGCCAAAACACGCCCCACCCGGCATTGTCTTGCTGCAATGTGGCCGTAATTGTGCCTTCGACCTCAGACTTGAGCGATCGCGCCTGTCGGGTCATCCACACCAGCATCCAACTGAGCAGGGCGATCGCCACCAGCCCAAAGACTGCCTCCAGCAGTTGCTTTAGCACCGGAGCGTAGCTGGCATCCGACTGCCCTAACCAGCCCAATACTTGACTAAATACCACCCCCACCAAACCACTGGTCGCAATTCCTACCCCAATGCCGCTATAAACCCACGGATTGAGGCGAGACTGACCCGCTTGATTCAAATACGCTAAAACAATTCCTACGACGAGTGCCGCTTCAACGCCCTCGCGCAGCGTGACAACAAACGTTGGTAGGGCAGCGGTAAAGTCCATGAGTATCAAGATAGAAGAATCAGGGCAGGCAGAGTGCTGAAATTGGGACAAAACCCCGCTTACAACCCGCTGCGATCGCCCTATCTAATGTATCTCTAAATTTAAGATATAGTGTCCCAACTGAACCTGTGCCGCCCACAGTTCATACTCTACCCGCAAAGTTTGAGGCAATGGATTAGCCGTTAGGGTCAGGCTGCGGGTGTAGTTTCGCAGGCGCATTTGGTCGCCCATGCCCAACTCGTCCTGCTGAAACCAGTAGCGACTCACCCCAAACACGCCCTGCTCCCAGAAATGCCGATAGCTAACCTTGCCACTGCCCGGTTGTGTCATGCTGCCCTGCATCGTCATAATGACGCGATAAGGGGAAACTTCTAGCCACAGCAGCCGCGATGGGGCAGTATCGGGGGCGATCGCCTCGCCCTCCAACCGTCCCTGCACCAAAGGCTCAGTAAACAGCACATGAAACCGACCCGGCTCTTTTTCATAAATAGTGGCTGCCGAATCCACAACCGACCACAGCGGCATATCCAACGCCATCAGCGAAAAGCAAACAGGTTTACGGTGGTGAGTCAGCATGTAAAAAGATAAGGGATAAGGGACATAGCTTGCTTCTGCGTAGCAGTGGGATGAATCGGAAGTTATGTTTCCAAAAAAATAAACGACACGTCCAGACTTCTGCCAAATGGCAAATAGGCGAATGTCAAATAGGCAGGGAGAGAGGTGTTGCTGATTTCATGTATGATTTTTTTTGAAAGGTCGCTGAGCGCCCCTTTCAAAAAAAATCATGCCCAGATTAAGCAATGCCGGGAGAGATTGAGCAAAGACAGGGTATAGGTGGATGAGATAGTAGAGTTGATGACGGGGACAAGGATTTAGTTTCAGTTCATCCCTCATCCCTTCTGAGCGACCTTTATCAATTTATCCCAATGCAGACAGCTCCTATCACCTTGGAAATTACGGAACATCACCATTCCCTGACGATTTGCCCCCCTGCATTGGGAATGACGCTGCAAGGGCAAATTCAAGTACCGGGCGATAAGTCTATTTCGCATCGGGCGCTCATGCTGGGAGCGCTAGCCGAGGGGGAGACGCAAATTCAGGGGCTACTGCTGGGGGAAGACCCGGTCAGTACAGCGGCATGTTTTCGGGCGATGGGTGCAAAGATTTCGGACTTAAATACAGAGTTGGTGCGGGTTGAGGGAATTGGCCTGGGCAATTTGCTAGAGCCAGGAAATGTGCTGGATGTTGGCAATTCTGGCACCACCATTCGTCTCATGCTGGGCATTTTGGCATCTCATGCAGGGCGCTTTTTTACGGTAACGGGCGATCGCTCCATTCGGTCTCGACCCATGCGCCGCGTTATTCAGCCGCTGCAAGACATGGGCGCTAACATTTGGAGTCGAGCGGGCGAACTAGCACCCCTGGCCGTACAAGGACAAATGCTCAAGCCAATTCACTACCACTCGCCAATTGCCTCGGCTCAAGTAAAGTCTTGCATTTTGCTGGCAGGTTTACTAACAGAAGGGCACACCACCGTTACCGAACCTGCCCTATCGCGCGACCACAGCGAACGGATGCTGCGAGCATTTGGAGCAAAGATTACCGTCGATTCCGCCACCTGTAGCGCCACTGTAACTGGCCCTGCAACACTGCGCGGTCAGTCCGTAGTAGTGCCCGGAGATATTAGCTCTGCGGCGTTTTGGCTCGTGGCAGGGGCGATCGTGCCTGACTCTAACCTGCTAGTGCAAAATGTTGGCATTAACCCAACTCGTACGGGCATTTTGGCAGCCCTTGCTGCTATGGAAGCAGACATTACTCTAGAGAACGTGCGGGAAGTTGCAGGGGAACCAGTGGCCGATTTACGGGTACGAGGGGGAAACCCGTTAAAAGCCTGTGAAATTGAGGGCGATTTAATTCCCCGCTTGATCGATGAAATTCCCATCTTGGCCGTAGCCGCTGCGTTTGCTCAGGGTACAACTGTAATTCGCGATGCCGCAGAACTGCGGGTTAAAGAGAGCGATCGCCTCGCCGTCATGGCGACCCAACTGGCTCGCATGGGGGCAGCGGTCACGGAGTTGCCCGATGGGCTAGAAATTACAGGTGGCACCCCGCTGATCGGCACCGATGTAGACAGCCACACCGATCACCGCATTGCCATGAGCTTGGCGATCGCCGCCCTCAACGCCAAAGGTGCCACCACTATCCACCGCGCCGAAGCCGCTGCCGTGTCCTATCCAAACTTTACAGACACGTTAAAACAGGTTCTATTAAGGAATGAGGGCATTGCTTAGTCTGGGTATGATTTTTTCGCGCTGCTCTTCTCTCTCGCTGCCACACAGAAGCAAGCTATAGCCCTTATCCTTCTGAGAGATTCCCCCCTAGATGGGAATACTGAGGAAAAGCTTTGGACAGAGCTATTTATAGCGTGCTCCTACTCCTAAATTTTATGTGGCAAAGGCTCAAAAACATTATTCCTAGCCTCAGAACCTATACCGACTTGAGACCAGACCTCAAAGTTCGGCGACGGGTAATGCGGGCATTGAGCGATCGCCCTGCTCTTAGCCTAGACGAGTGGTTTGAAACCCACAGTAAGCCCCACGGCTTGTCTCATGCGTTGACGGCCTTTGCCTATAGCCACTTAGAAAAATATTCCGGGTTGAGCCTAGCGCAGCTATTGCCCAGCGATCGCATGGAAGCAGATCTATGCTGGACGCAAATTTCCTGGTTTGATTGGCAAATCCTTTTACACGACGACCTATGGCAGTGTTTTGGTGTCGATTTTATAGGAGGCATTGATGAACCGTCTGATCAAATGCCCGGAACACTAGGCAATTTTTTGCAGAGCTTAGATCAACAGATTCAACAAGTATTGCTGCTCAACGCGACTGAGCCGCGCCATTTGGATGATCACCATCCGCTGCCGTCCGATTTGGATCTAGACGCTTAGGCGTTGCTGATTTTAGAGCAAAAATTTGACAGTCAACTAAGCTAAAAACTTTGTAGGGTAATACGCACATCCAACTCCCAATGTGCTGCATTTAAGGTAGTTTTGGTAGCGCTGAAACGATAAAACTTTAACGTTCTAAGCCATTTTCACGAAGTCTTAATGAAATAAATTTGCAAAAAGGCATGAAATATCTTATGCTCGAATTCAGAGGTGTTATTGACCTAACTTCTCAACAAAGCCTCTATAATAAGGTCTTTATGAGATCGACCCTTGTGGGATCTCCATCTTTAACCAAAGGCTTTTCGGCTTCCCAAAAGTCTCTTGTGCTGGGCACCAATGGGTTGCCCAGCGTAGTTTTTCAGTCATCCGTCTTTCATTTTTCGGTAGTCCTAAAATTGGTAATGATTTTTTGAAGCGCGGGCTTTGCCCGCGCTTCAAAAAATCATTACATCAATACCACTACCCATTTTTCCGAGTCACCACCGTAACGTAGCTTGTCTCTAGCCCATGAATCCGTTAATTTCTGCGCCGTCCTCCGAACACGTCATCTCGGTTTCACGATGCGATCGCTGGGAAGTCCGCCGCCGTCTCCAAGAACTTGATATCATCTGCACCTGTCTAGCTGACGGTAGCTGCTCTGCCGAAGTCAATACTCCCCTGGCGGCAATTCAACTGTGGAGTGTGATTACCCACCTAACGACATCTCGCCAGCAAAAGATTAGCTTACTAAATCGGTGTTTACAGCGCAGCTAATGAAGCAGAAGGCGGTTGAAATGACGATTTAAATAATGACGATTGCAACCCAGCGTGGCAGCTTAGATTTTGCGCCTTAACTCAATCTCGGTTGAGGATGCTCTACCGCTAGTCTCCTTTGAAAAATCGCTCATGTCTCCTGCTAGCTGCGCTGTCTAGCTGCTCTAAAGCCTATTGTTCAGTCATTTATTCTTCGTTTCTATGAGTCCTTGCAAAAGCGATAAAGCATCATTTCAACTCGAAGGCCGTTTCCTGAGTTTTGTGGTTAAAGATGGCTACAAAATCAAAGGGCTACGCTTGGCTACGTCGGCGGGAGAGTTGTACATCAAGCTGTCAAAAGAAGCGAGGGCTTCGTGTCGTCAAGTCCTAACCCCTGGCGAGTGGCTTCAGGTAACGGGCTATCAACAGCTAGACTACGAAGCGGGTACGGTTAAATTTAAGGCAGAGACGATTAAAGTAGTAGCGCCCAGTGCGTTACACCAGCAGTCGGCTGTGTCTGAATTACCTGTTCTATCAGAGCAGGTTGAATCCAGTGCGTTGCCTTCTAATACCTTGCCTACAGGGGCTGCGCCTGCATTGCCGAAAGCATGTATTTTGGTATGCCAAAAGTCTGATTGCTGCAAGCGGGGCAGCCGTGCGGTGGCAGAGGCGATTCAGCAGACGTTGGGCGATCGCCAGCTCACTCCGCAGGTCACCATTAAAGCCACGGGCTGCATGAAGCATTGCAAGGCTGGCGCGAATGTGGTGATTCAGAAAACTCGCTACAGCCACATTACCCCCGCCGATGTACCAGGTTTAATTGATCGACATTTTTCAACTGCTGACAGGCCGTCAACTGGGCACCCACAACCGAGGCATTCTCGTTAAAGGGCTTAAATTTGAGAATGAAGATAGGGGGAGGCGCAGTGCGCCTCCCCCTATCTTCATTCGGTGTTGCTGATTTCATGTATGAATTTTTTTTGAAAGGGTAGCTCAGCGCCACTTTCAAAAAAAACATACCCAGATTAAGCAGTGCCCTTCATTCTTAACTAAATCCGCGAAATTGCTTGGCCTTAACCTAACAATTATCTGAGTGTGCTGAAGTAGAAGGGATGTAGACATGTTGATCGTCGCCGATGAGGTTTATAGCAAGACTTGTGCGTCTAAATCTGTCTCAGTATGCAGGCGGTCGTTTGGTGGTGTTGGCGATCGCCTTTTTGGTTGGATTGTTTCTGGTGTTCAGCGCTTGGGTAGTACCCTTAATGCGTCCTTCTTTAAGCCTATTGACCGACCCGTTCCTACAACTGCCGACGGCCACGTCAGTGCGGGTCGTTTGGTTTACCGAGTTTATGGGCGATCGCCACACGGTTGCTTACGGCTCTCAGTTGCAGCAAACTGCTACGGCAACCACCACCAAGCTCAGTCATGTTCGAGAAGATGCCCAATCGAAGGTGGGTCAGCAGGCAGGGGACGGCAGCCTCTACCCCAAAACTACGATGCGCGATATTTGGCGGCACGAGGCAGATGTTACAGATTTAACGCCGGGGCAACGAGTGCCCTACCGCATTACCAGCGGAGTATCTAACGGGCGATCGGTGAGTAGTCAGACGTTTACCCTCGCTCCGTTACCTGTTCCTGGCACCGCGCTCAAGATTTTGCTGACCTCCGACCATCAGTTGATGCCCATGACTGCATCCAACTTACAAAAAGTAGTGGAAACCGTGGGGCAGGTGGATGGTGTGTTTCTGGCGGGCGATCTGGTCAATATTCCCGATCGCGCCTCTGAGTGGTTTGACGATAACCGGGGCGGTGCCTTTTTTCCCAATTTGCAGGGGCGTGCCCGCTATGATTTGGCACACAACGAGGTTAAAACTCGCTATAGCGGGGGAGCCATTATTCAACATGCGCCTCTGTTTCCGGCGGTGGGCAACCATGAGATCATGGGGCGCTTTTCGATGGATAGCAGTTTGGGTGATCAGTTTAACGATCCCTATCCCCGTGCGGCAGCAGAGACCCTGTATGCCCAAAATGCAGCACGTCTGAATCCCGATAACGAGCCAACGGTGCAGGCTACTTGGTTAAAAAATAACTCCTTTAACAGCGACACCTACGAAGAAATTTTTAGCCTACCCGATACCAGTCCCGGTGGCAAACGCTACTATGCCGTGACCTTTGGCGATGTGCGGTTGATTGTGCTACAGGCCACTAACATTTGGCGATCGCCCAGCTTAGATGCCGACACTAAGGGCAGATATCGTGAGCGGCAGGATGATTTAGAAAACCCAGAACGGTGGGGCTATGGGCAACACATTTTTGAGGCGATCGCCACGGGTACACCGCAACATAACTGGCTACTGACCGAGTTGAACAGTCCCGAATTTCAGCAGGCAAAATACCGAGTGGTGATGTTTCACCATCCGCCCCATTCTTTAGGGGATAACATTGTTCCGGCCTACACAGACCCCGTGCAGAGCATCCAGCGCTCCCCCAGTGGCCAGATTGACGCAGTGCAGTATGAATATGCCCTCACAGGCGACCACCTGATTCGAGATGTGGTGCCCGTGTTAGAGGACGCAGGCGTGCAACTGGTGCATTACGGCCACTCTCATCTGTGGAACCGCTTTACCAGCCCCACTGGAATGCACTTTCTGGAAACCTCCAACGTTGGCAATACCTACGGCGCGTTTGTGGATGAGAAACGCCCCGTTCCCGCTGGGTTTCAGGAAGAGTATGCGGCAACGGGCGACCCAAATGGACTAGAGCCAATTGTGCCGGCGATCGCCCCTCTGCGCGATCAATCGGGCAAAGCTCAACCCTACATTGCCAGTAACGATCGCACTGTCTTTAGCATTCTCGATACGGGCACGGGCATGGTTAGCAGTTACTATTTCGACACCCGTCAGCCTGCCTCAGATGTTGTTAAGTTTGACGAGTTTCAATTAAAACGTTCCTAGTAGAGGTAGCACCTTTTGCTTCAGCAACTCTACCAAGGCTGGCTCCATGTAGTCATACTCATCGGGAATATCTAAGCAGACTACCCGTTTGTTTTTAAGCCAGGGCTGAAAGTTCTTAGAGAGGCTGCTGCGATGAACTTTCTCCATCACAAAAATAATGTCTGCCCACTGAATAGCATCACTGCCTAGCGGCATTTCTGCATCTCGATCGAGTCCTGCTGACTCTACTTCTAACCCTTCATATTCTGAAAATATCGCTTCGGCTGTGGGGCTGCGTAATCGGTTACGACTGCAAATAAATAGTAATTTCATACCTATGAGTTGGGAAGCGATCGCAACCACTAGCAACTAGCTGAAACAGAGTGAGCGCAAGTCAAAATTAACTACAAGCGATCGCTCATCCCCTTGACCGCAATGGGTAAGCACAAAGAAAGCATATGATAAATTCAACCGTTATAGAACCCATTTGACATCTAATTAGAATTGAGATTTAGGGCGATTTTTGGGCAGTAGGGGCGAAACATTTGCACTCGAATTGACGCTGCGTTGCCAGAATATTGATGCAAATGCTTCGCCCCTACAGAATATTCGCGATCACCGGAAAGATGTCAAATGAGTTCTATATACCCCGATTACATCCGGCTTGTAGAACGAAAGGCGGGTGGCTGGTTAATCAAAAAGGGAGAAATGTTCTATAAGCGCCTGGAAATTGAGATTGATTTCCAGGATTTTGACTTGCTGTATGGAATCTCTAAGCAGCAATTAGCCGTTGAGCTGTTTCGGATCAATGGTGGTAAAGCTGGGTATTACCTGGCAAACTTACGAGACAAGCAGTACCAGTACTGCGGCCTGAATCCTGAGGACATCAAAACGACCCTGCTCAGTCTAGGGATCGGCAGGCTCGATCCTCTTTGACCTCTTGTTATCGAGATACAGCGCTTTTCAATAGTTATCGCCGTATATTATTTGGCGATCGCTGTATTAATTCTTTGAGGCACTTCACTAACGATTTCTGATAGTTCTAAAATTGTAGGGATTTATTAAAACTACCAGATTTCTTAACTGCACCCAAAACAGCGATCGCCCTACCAAAAAAGCGATCGCCCTCCAGTTGTTGTGATTAATCGTGAGGAGCGATCGCCTTAACAATCAGGGACTTGAGTATAATCTCGAAATATGCCAACAGTTTTGCGAATCGGTGCCTATCGCTTTTACTTCTACAGCCATGAACCCAATGAGCCTCCCCATATTCATATTGACCGCGATAGCTTAACGGCAAAGTTTTGGTTAAAGCCAGTTAGTTTGGCAAACAACATTGGATTTAGTGCCAAAGATTTACGGAAATTGCAAGCATTAGTGCAAGAAAATCAGGAAATTTTATTGGAGGCTTGGAATGGGCATTTTGGCAATTCGAGCGGACGAAAGAGTTAAAAATGTTTACTTTACAGAAGACACAATCAGTGTCGATTTAATGGATGGTCGAACCATCACTGTACCGCTGGTATGGTATCCCAGACTCCTCAATGCTCTACCTGAGCAACGAACAAAATGGGAAGTCTGTGGAGGCGGTTACGGTATGCACTGGGAAGAAATAGATGAGGATCTCAGTACAGAAGGGATGTTGAGGGGGGCACCTGCTCCAAATACGTCGATTCTGGTTTGAGGTTGCGATCGCCCCCTAACTGTTGCGATTAATTGTGAGAAGCGATCGCAACGCCCATAAGACTCAACGGTCAGCTCAGACAGAGTGAGCGCGAGTCAAAATTAACTATTTACGGCTTTTCCAGTATCCAGGTTCTCGGCTACAGTGCATCACTGCCAAAATCAGAATGTAGTCTTGCTCCATTGTGTAGAGAATTCCGTAGGGAAATCTGCGCGTCATACATCGCCGAATAGTCTCGTCAATCACACTGTAGCGAGTGGGTGATTCTCTAATTCGGTAGACTGCATCTTCAATGGCATCAATGAATGACTGTGCTACCTCAACCCGTTGTTCTGCATAGTATTGAACAGCCTCAGCATATTCTGTGAGAGCTTCAGGATGGAAGGCATACTTCATTGCTCAAGTAAGCGCCTCACTTGAGCTAAAGCGTCTTCCCCTGAAATAGGCTGCACAGAACCGTTGCGAACCTGCTCTCGTCGTTTCTTGGCTTCAGTAATCCAAGCGAATTGAACGGCTGGATCAGTGTCGAATTCTAGGCTTTCGACTAGCTTTTCTGCTAGAAGCGCCCTAGACACACTAGGGAGAGCGAGAAGTTCTTCTGTCAGTTGTTCAATAGACCGCATAGATCCTCACAGACCAGTAAATCGTGCTTACATTTTAACAATATTCAACCTGCCGCTTGACGTACTCGCTCGGCTTAGAAGCTACATTAGCTTGCTACGATCGCCCTACCAAAACGGCGATCGCCCCCTTGTTGTTTGCGGACTCACCAACAACCTCCAAGGACGAGTGCAAGACCCTGTGCGAAGCCAGCTAACGATGAAGTTGTGCGGCGACAGATAACCTCGAACTCTCACCGACAACCCCTGTACCGTCTGCACCAACGCAGTGTTAGGTGGCTATTGCTTCTACAAACTGCATAGCCAACGAGAAATAGATGCAACTTGGTTCTCCTCATTTAAGTTTGCAGCATTACTGAGCATCCCGCGTTCTAATTGCTCCCAAATTTCACTAGCCATCCTTTTCTCAATCGCCGCCCCTACAAAAAATGTAAGTGGTGAATGACCAGCATCCGCGAATGCCTGTCTAATACGATTGAGTGCCGCTTGTGCCGTTTTCCAATGCTCGTCAGCACCGGCTGGATCAATCCCGCCCTTCAGTTCTCCCAATGCGATTGTGTAAGGCTCAACCTCAACAGGCTCAATTTTGCTGGATTTATTAGCTGGCAGTGCCTCTGGCGCAAGATTGAACAAACAGAGATCTACATTACTTTTAACTAACGGAATACTTAGGTTATAGATAAGAGTGCGCCTACCAAGATCACTCTCCCAACTGAGTCCGCGTAAAGATAATTCAATTTCTGCATCGTCGTTTGTCATCGCTATCCACTTTTTTGTTTTTGAATGCTGCCAGTGATATCTTTGACCTGCGATTGTAAGAGTTGAAAGAATAGTACGAGTTAGTTTTC
>Ga0105046_10014294_pt1 | contig 12246 bp, 11 predicted proteins | sample MAT03_FD_78385 | JGI IMG/M metagenome (GOLD analysis project Ga0105046, IMG submission 78385) | Freshwater microbial communities from Lake Fryxell liftoff mats and glacier meltwater in Antarctica - MAT-03 (megahit assembly) | ecosystem: Environmental > Aquatic > Freshwater > Ice > Liftoff...
CGGCGCGCGCCGCGTGCATTCCGCTTCACGATCGCCACGCCGAGGGTGTGGGCCCGGTGCTACGGCGCATGGCGGTACGGGCGGGTGGTGTCTTGGACAATCGTCGTGCGTGATTGCTCAGTAAAGCATCTCCGACGAACACTCCGCGAGGTCGGTCGCCCAGTCGATCGCTTCGAGTGACACGGCAAGACGTTGGATGTCGGGCGACAATGGACGGTCGCTATCGAGCGGCGCCGAGTGTGTCCGCACCCATTGCACGATGGCCTGACTGCCAGGAGCGAATCCCGCGAGGTCAGCCCCCCCACGGAGCTCTGCTGCCTGCGCGAGAGCCAACGTGTGAATCGCCAGCACGTAGTACATCAGGTCTATCACGTCCGCCGTTTTGCGGGCGGCAATCGTGCCCATCGTCACGACATCCTGGTTATTGGCGTTGGTGGGCACCGACTGGATCGACGCCGGGACGGCGCGAGTCCGGATCTCGGCCACGAGCGCGCTGGCCGTCACCTGCGCACCCATGAACCCCGAGTTCACGCCGTCGGGTCCACCGTGGAGGAACGCGGGCAGTCCGTGGTTCTGCGACCGATCCGTGAGGCGCGCGATGCACCGCTCGGCGTGGATCGCCAGTTTTGTCACGCCAAGGAGCAGCGTGTCCGAGGCAAAGGCCACGTGCTGACCGTAAAAATTACCGCCGTGAAGCACCGCGTCGTCGTCGGCAAAAATGAGCGGATTGTCGGTGGCACTGTGCAGTTCGGTGGTGACGATGTCGTCGTGAAAGCGGAGCACGTCCAGGACGGCACCTACAATTTGCGGCACGCAGCGAATGGTGTACGGATCCTGCGGTAGCTCGCCCTCGGGAAGCCAACCATCCACCGATCGTGATTCGTCCAGCCGTGGCGGTGGCTGCACGTGCGCTGTGAGCCGCTCACTTCCGGCCGTCCAGCGCTGCAAGGCGGCGTGCGCCAGCACTTGCCCGGCGTGTGGCCGCGCTTCGGCGAAACGTGGGTCCCACGCTTCGAGCTTTCCGCCAAGGCACTCGGCGTAGAGCACAGACAGGCGTAGCGACAAGTCGGCGGCCCGGCGCGCTCGTTCGGCACTCACCGCCGCGATGCCAGTCATGCACGATGTGCCATTGACCAGCGCGATGCCTTCCTTGTGCCCCAACGTGATGGGCTCGAGCCCCGCGGCCTGCAAGGCGGCCGACGCCGGAAGGCGCGTTCCTTGATACCACATTTCCCCTTCGCCCATGAGGGTGAGGGCGACATGCGCCAGCGGGGTGAGGTCACCGCTCGCGCCGACGGTCCCCATTTCCGGCACCACCGGAACGAGGTCGAGATTCAGGCACGTGATGAGACGCTCAAAGAGCGGGGCACTGACGCCGGAAAATCCCCGCGCCAGGCTCGAGGCGCGCGCGGCCATCATGGCGCGGGTGTTCGTGGCGCTGAGTGGCTTGCCGACGCCGCTACAGAGGTGATACACCAGGTTTTGTTGGAGCAAGCTGGCGTGTTCCGGCGTCACGGGATGCGAAGCCAGCGGCCCGTAGCCCGTAGTCACACCGTAAATGCGTCGTCGCTCTGCCACCATGCGTGTGAGCGTGGCGTGTGCCGCCGCCATACGCTCGGCGGCGTCCGCGCCTAGGCGCACTTGCCGCTGTCCGATGGCGACCTCGTAGATGTCGGCAGTGGAAATCGGCCCGCCGATGTCGACGGCCGACGGGGATGGATCCATGTGGCGAACTCGTGGCTCACTTGCCACAGCAGTCAAGGTGTTCATGATTCCAGTGATCCATGGCTGATACGGTATTCGACAACGTCCCACCAGCGCCCCCTGGGGGTGGCGCCGAGCGCCAACTCTGGCGTGAGGCGCTGCACTCGCGATTGGCGGACCGCGCGACGCCGGTGGTGCAGTTCGCCGACTCTATTCGCAGTGCGGCGTCGCTGTGGGCTGGAATGCGCGAGTGGACGCGTCTGTTCCGGGCGGCCGGCGTTGTCGCAGGCGACGTGGTGATTGCGTCGCGTCTGCGCGATGAAGCGATCGTGCAAGTGTTGTTGTCCGGTCTGTGGGACGGCATCAGCGTGGTCCTGACCGCCGACAGCGTCGACGCGCCCGCCCCCGATATTGTGGAGCACCACGACGCGAGCCTGGTCGTCGCCGATGGCGCGGCTCACCGTGCTGACCTTCACTGGCGTGTCCGTGCGGGTGCCGGAGGCTGGCCGGTCGACGACAGAGTGCCACGCGCTCGTTCGCGGAGACGCCGGACGGGAGAGGGCATGGCCGTTCCGTTCGTCGAAGGCGTCGATCAGCGGCGATTGACACATGCGGCGATGTTCGAGCACGTGCGCACGCATCCGCTCGAGACCGCGTTGCGCGACACCGTGGTGGCGGTCGGCCTGCCGTGGGACCGCGTGGCCTACATGTTGGCCGGCCTGCTGCTGCCGCTGCTCGTGAGCGACGAATTGTTTGTGGTTCAAACCTTGGAGATACCTGGGATTCGATCGATCATCGAGCGTGAGCCGATCACGCAACTGCTGCTCACGCCGGACAGCGCCGTCGCGTATGCCCGAGGGGGGGCGGTGGCGAGCGGGATGATCATCCACAGCATCAGTGATGTTCGGTAGCCTGTCCATCAGGCTGCTCTCGGGCGGCTATCGACCATGTCTGCGCCGTGTCCGAGCAGCCGGTCGAAGTCGATGATGCCGACGATTCTTCGGTCTGCCTGCACGAATCCGCGAAGCGGGGCATCAGCGAGGAGGTCCGGCATCGACTTCAAACTGCCGCGGCAGGTCCCCTCGACGCCCCGAACCCGAAGCGCGAGCGTTTCGCCCCCGTTGCTCTCCGGCTGAATGAGTACGTAGGTCGCGTCCTCGACCGGAATCGGGCTCTGAAACATGGCGTCACCAAGGTCGATCAATCGCAGGGTGCCCCCGTGCTGGCGGTGGATCAGACGCGTCCCCCGCACGGCGATCGCGCTCGCGTCGCGTAGCTCGATATGGTCTACCAAACGCATCGGGATACCGATGAGGGCATCGTTCGGATCGTTTCCGACGCGCAGCGTCATGTACTCCGCGAACGTCGTCACGTCACAGCCGAACGTCACGATGCTGCCCACACCCGACGTTTGTTGCACCGCAATCTTGAGGTCGCGAATCGGCCATCTTCGATGATCTGGATGAAACGTCACGGTCCCGTCGGCATCATCCGCCAACGAGAGCTCGATGCGCTCGCCGACACTGCGGAGAGCTGCCCGGACGGTCACGTATGCGGCCTGCCCGGACAGGATACGCGTGTCGGCAGACTGATGAGCCAACGACGAGCTGGCGATCGCCTGCATCCACTGCTCGCTCGCCTTGAGCAGCGCGTTTGCGACGGCGCTGGGGATGGTCAGGGCGTAGTCCGGGCTCTCTTGCGAAAGCGTGACGCGTACCGACGCCTGTCCCAATTGACGGATCAGGAGACCTTCCAAAGCATGCGAGAAGTCCAGGACCGACACGCGCAGCGCCGCTCCGATTTTTTCGATCACGGAGCTGATCGCCTTGCTCATCTCATGACGGACCGGTGCAGAATCGGTATGACGAGAAATTTGATCCTGCGCGATCATCAGCGACTCCACGGCATCGCGACCGCCAGCGCTGGCAGCCGCCATGAGGGCGAAGAGCCGATCGGTGCGCTCGATGGCGCCGCGCGCGGTTCCGGCAGGGTCGGCCGCGATCTTCTGCACGAGAAATGCCGATTCGGCGTCCATGTGCGATTCGACGGCGTCCAGAATGGACGACAGGGCCGCACCACGCGCCATCAGCACGGGGTGCGCGATCCCGCTCAGCATCGTCTGATACTGCATCTGGATGTTGTAGCGCATCCACTCGAAGCGCAGCTCGATCCAGATCCACGGCAGCATGCTCAAGGCTTCGGTCATGTCATCGTCGAAGCAGACGTCACGCAACGACGCGGCGATGCCGCGCAGGCGGACATCCATGCTCGCCGTCAATTCGCGCGAGTCCGTTTCGTCGATGCCCTCGAGATGATGAACCATGTCGTGAATCCGCACACGGAGGTCCTCTCCGTCGAGAAGATTCATCAGGGCCTTTAATTGGTCGCTCACGTCGGTATTCCTCAGACCAGTGCCAAGGACTGCTGCAGGGCGCCGCTCACGCGGGCCGGCGATCCCGTCAAACGGCCGTGTGCCCAGAGCGAGTCGAGGTCCAAGGTCTGGTTGCGACGCGCGGCGTGATCGGCGTGCTCGGCCACGAACATCACCTCGGCGAGTGAATCGCGTGCGCCGAACGTCTCGAGGCGATGATGGCCCGCGATCGCCGATGCCGCACGATCGCCCATCTCCCATCGCTGGGCTGCGAGCGCCCCCAAAGGTTCATGCAGCAACTGGAGGAGCGCGTGCGCGAAGCCACTGTCCACCTCGATCTGACGGCGACGGGACGCGCGCAGCACCGAGATCCGATCGAAGATGACGAGCTTGCCGACGTCGTGCAGCATCGCGATCGCGAAGGCCTCATCACCGTCGGCCGCAAAGGCTGGGGCGATCGCTCGTGCAAGTGGCCCAGTGCGAACCATGTGACTCCACACGCTGCTCGCCATGGTATTGAATTCACCGCCGGGGTGGCTGAGCAGGCCATCCACGCAGCTGGCGAGGATCACCGCCCGGGCCCCGGTCTGACCGATGCGGTCGATCGCCTGATCGATGCTGATGACCGTTCCCAGCCCACTCGCGAATGCCGTGCTGTTCGCCGTACGCAGCAGGCCCTGCACGAGCGCGGGGTCGGTTGACAGTCGAGCAGCGACCTCCGCGCGTGACAAGCGATCATCGTTGCACAGCGCCATGGCATCGCGGGCGGCCGCAGGTAGTTGGCGAATGACCGTGTCGGGCCCATCCTGCAGCAGCTGCAGGAGGGCAGCGGCATCCGGTTGCCGGGCAGCGATCGGGTGCGAGCGTTGTAACACCACCGCCTCGTTCAGGCGAGCGTGCCACAGGTCCTGAAGCGATGGGCCGTCGACTGCCGAGTTTGCCGACGCCGGATGGAACGTCTTCGGTGCGCGGTCGGAATCGGCTGGCATGACCTGCGTTGCGGAAGCGGATACGGAAGGCGCTCGCGGCGCGGTCGCCGCGAATCCGATCAGACGGCGAAACCAGGTCCACATGTCAGGCGTCTCCGCCCGCGCGGACACGTTCCACGTCGGCGCGAACGAGCTCGAGCAAGTCGACCGCCGTATCGCCAAGCCGATCACGGTGATCCTGAGACAGCAATCCTTCGATGCGTCCCAGCATGTACGACGCGGCGGAAGCTCGGGCCAGGACCATCGGCTCACAGCTGCCTTTCAGCATCGTGTCATAATTGGCCACCAGATTGTGTCGCTGCCACTGAAATCGCATTTCGAGCCACAGCGCAGCGAGGCTACGGTATAGCTCCGCCTCGTCTTCCGGGTCCGACATGGCCCCGGCGAGGTCCGAGATCTGGGCACAGAGCGTTGCGGACTCATTGAGCACCGCGTCCCGTTGGGTCGCCACGAGGGCGACTTCATCGGCGATGGACTGGCTTGCGAAACGCACGACAGAGGTGTCGGCGACGATGAGAAGTTGCGCGGCGAGTGAGAGCATTGACGGGAGAGAGGAAGGGACGATCCACGAGGAACCAGCGCACGGGCTGCAACTAGGGAAACGTGCAGCCCATGCCGCAGGGGAGTTCAGGCAGCGCGCAGGCCGACGATCACCCAGTTGGTCGCGGACGAGGCATGCCGAAACAGACGAATTTGAACGTTGGTCGGCTTCATTTTGTACGTGAACGTGTAGTTGAACTCCGAATCGAGCTCACCCTTGGCCACGCCATCCTTGAACTTGCCGAACATGAGGCGGTTGTTCGTGCACGGCGCGACCTGCGTGAAGAAGTTGCGACCCTCGGCGGCGCTCACTGGCACACCGGCCATCTCGGATTCCCAGCGATTGTACATCTTGATCACGCCGGAATCGTCGACTTGCACGATGCCGAACGGCTGGGCGTCTGCCGTACCGCGGTCGACGGCGGGAATTTGCGAAATGAACTGCGGAGGAACGAACGACATGGGAAAACTCCGAGAAATGATGGTGGGGGATGAAAGCGGGAATTACGCGAACGACTGATCAACGAGCGCATTCACGAGCTCACGGGCTTTCCGCTTGGCATTCGTGATGTCACCGTGCGAGCGCTCCAGCTCCTTGGCGAGATCATTCCGTTCTTCGAGCAGTGACGCGACTTGGGTCTCGAGGCTGCGAACCATCTCGATGGCTTCGCCGTGGCCGAACGGGGCCTGTGCTCGCTCCTCGTACAGCGCTGCGAGTTGCTCCTCGAAGGACTGGAGCGAGGCGATGAGTTCGGTATGGCTGGTGGGCAGGGCGCTCGCAAACGCGCCCTCTTCACGTTCCTGGTACAGCGCGTGCAACTGCGCCGTCAGGTTCGCCACCGTCTCGGTAATGGCGGTGCCGCCGCCTTCGAGGCCGTGCTCCCGGCCTTCGTAGAATTCGGCGAGTTGCGCGTTCAAGCTCTCGACGCTTGCGCGCAAGTCCGCCACGGTGCGGGCGCTCAAGCGCTGCTTGTCCTCATAGAGGGCGGTAAGCACCTCGTCGGAGGCGGCTGGCTGCTGCCAGCCATTCTCCCGCTCCTCGTAGAGACTCACGAGTTGGGCTTCGAGACTGCCCAGCATTTCCCGGAGCGCTTCCAGCGATTCCGGTGCGCTGGCGGAGAGCGCATTTCTGATGTCCAAGGCCATAGGCACCTTCGGACGGGCGTGACGGTACACGCTAGCGCTCGAGAGCGCGGGAAGCGGCACCTGACGTCGGGTCGCCGCATCGCGATCCAGCAAGGTCTTGTTTCGGCCACTCCCGACATTTCGTGATCTTTCGTTTGTAACAAGTAGAGATCCGCAATTTGGACTGACAGTATTAATTAAATTTCAGTATTATAGAACATACGTCCTTCCGAGTCGGTTTGAGAACGTCTCGTGAGAGGACGATACTCTCTCTCATGGCGTCGCCCGCTCACCAAACTAGGATCATTCACTCAGTGCGCCGCATTCGCGAGCACGGACCCTTCCCGGTCTTCGGGCCGGGCGAGGCGGTGCAGTTCCAGGTATCGGCTGGGCTCGTCCGGGCGCGGGTGTGCGGTATCGATGTGCAGGCCCGAAAGGACCTCCCGCTAGGCATGCCCTATCGACTCACGGTGTTCCAGGCGCCGCCGCAGTGCGGCTATAGCGCCGGCGCGGAGTGTACGATCCGCGCGGCCTGTCTCCAACGCGATGGCGAGGCGCCCGACGCAGTGGCGGTCGTCGCATTGCCTGCTGCGCCGGTGGTCACGCGGCCGACCTTCCTCGTGGCTTTTATGCGCGAGGGCGGGAACTACACGATCCAGGGGACGCTGCTCGTACAAGGCGCGACGCTCGACTCGGCAAATGCAGCGGCCACGCAGTTCCTCAATGACGAACTTGCGGAGGACGTCCGTGAGGGCAGGGAATTGCCCGCGGCCGTGGTGATGCTGCTGAACGCAGCGGAAGTTCCCACCGCGACGGCAGATGTCGCGGTGGTCTCTTCCGTTACCTGGTAGCCCACACGGGTCAGTCGTCAGCTCGCTACTTGACCATCAGATTGTTCACCACCGTGTAACCCGGTGCCTTCTCTTTCGCGATCGCTTCGGCGCGCGACTTCTGTGCTTCGCTCTTCACGCTGCCATTCAGCGTGACGGTCTTCGAGTCCTTGTTCGTGTCCACATTCACTTCGCTCGCATCCACGGTCGCGTCGGCCATCAACGCCGTCTTCACGTCGGCGGTCTCGGCGGCCGCGTCCATCGACGCACCCGCACTGGCGGCGGCCTCGCTCGTCGCTTCCGCGGCGTTCTTCGTGTCTTCCTTGGCGCCGTCGGCCGTGTTGCCACAGGCGGTCGCGATTCCGATCGTGCTGGCGAGCAGGAGGAGCGTGATGCGTGACATAGTGACTCCGGTTGGCTGATGATGCAAATGCACTCGTTCGGTTGCGCTCTATACCACGTGCAATAGCTATGCCCTCACGGGAGCCAATGCTGAGCTAGTCAGTACGTACCTCGTGCTCAACCGGCAATCATCGTCAGCACCGCACCCGGCGACATCTCGCGACCCGCCGCCACCAACGCCTCCAACAGTTCCTTCCCGATGGTCGCGCGCGCCGCTTCCACCTGGCCGCCCATCTCTGGTCCCATGGGATGCTCCACTACCACCCCGGTGCGTTCTGACATGGCGTCCGCCGCCGCCGCGATCGTGACGGCGCGTTCAGCCCGACCCTCAGCCGCTTCCGCGGCCGCCAGCCCCGTGAGTGCGAGACCGATACCGCGTGGGCTGCCCACCTCGTCGTACACGCGCAACGAACGACGGAACGCCTCGCGCGCCACGGGGATTCGCTGCGCGGACAGTGCCGTCCACCCGATTTCACTGTGCACCCGCGCGAGTTCCGGTCGGTCGCCGACCCGTTTGAACGACATCAGCGCTTGCCCGTACAATTCGAGCGCGCGACCAAACTCACCTTTCGCGGCGGTCATCTGCGCGAGGAAGCTGAGCGCGAGGCCGCCCCCTTCATAATCGCCGATTCGCGTCTGGATCTTGCGAGCCTGCGTAACCAGGGCGAAGCCGGCGTCGGCCGAGCCGATCAAGAACTGCTGCAGTCCCTTCATGGACATCGACAGCGCCAGCAGAAAGTCGAGGTCACGCTTTTCGCTGTAGGCCATCGCCTCGTCGAGCGCGACGCCCGACTCCTCCAGGCGGCCCACGCTCATGTGTCCGTATCCAACGTAGGCACAGGCTTCCGCCATCAACGCGTCGTCGGCGAGTGTACGCGCGTCGGCCAAGCCGCGCGCCCATTCATCGAACGCGCGCTCTGTCTCGCCGATGTTGATCGAGACCATACCTCTCGCCAGCAGCGCCACCGCCCGCCCTCTGGTCGGTGGGCGCTCCAACGCGAGCGGCAACACTCCATCGATCGCATCGCGCGCAGTAAAATGCAGGCCACTGATATGCCAGAACCAGTTGAGCGCGCCACACAGCGCCAGTCCACGCTCCGCGGCGTCAGTATCGGCATCCGCATCCACGTCGCTGGATGCGCGCGACGCTGCGTTCGTGTTCCCCGCACGTGCCTGTTCGGTAAACCACCGGATCGCCGCGTGCATGTTCGCGTGGTCGCCACGTGCCCGCTGCATCGCATCGAGCTGTCCGTCGCCCATGATCCCGGCATTGATCGATTCGGCAAACGTGAGGAACACGCGGGCATGCGCACGCTGGACGTCCAGCACCTCGCCGCTCGCCACGAGCGCTTCGGTGGCGAAGGAGCGGATGGTCTCCAGGAGGAAGTAGCGAGCTCCCGCTTCCACCACGCGCACGAGCCCCTTTTCGACCAACGAGCTCAATTCGTCGAGCGCGTGGACCCGCTCGCGCTTCGAGTAGCACACGGCCTCCATCTCCTCGAGCGCCCATCCTTCGGCGAACACGGACAGACGTCGGAGCAGTCGCTGTTCGGCGGCGTCGAGTAGCGAATAGCTCCAGTCGATCGTCGCGCGGAGCGTGCGCTGACGCTCGGGAAGATCACGATCGCCTGATGTCAGCAGATCGAGCGCATCATCCAGACGTTTCAGCAGCGCCGCCGGCTCGAGAATGCGAATACGCGCCGCGGCCAGCTCCAGCGCGAGGGGCAATCCGTCCAGACGAATACAGATCGAGGCCACGGCCGCACCATTGGCGCTGGTGATCGCGAAGGTGGGCTGCACCTTCGCGGCACGCTGCGCGAACAACGCAACCGCAGGCGACTGCAGGAGTGCCTCGACGGCCGTGGTCTGCGCATCGGGCAGCGCCAGCGGCGGCAGTGCCAGTTCGCTCTCGGCGCCGATCTTGAGCGGCGCGCGACTGGTTGTGATGACGCACATATTGGCGCAACGCGATACCAGCTCCGCGATCTCGCCGGCGGCGTCGAGCACGTGCTCGAGATTGTCGAGCAGCACCAGTATGCGACCGGTTCCGATCACGGTCGCGACGGCATCGACCGCCGACCGTCCGTGCGCTTCGGTAATGCCGAGTGCGGTGGCGATCGTAGGCATCACCTCACTCGCCGCTGTGACCGACGCGATCGACACGTAGGCCGATCCGTTGGGAAAGTCGTCCTGCAGCAGCGTGAACAGCTCAATGGCGAAGCGAGTCTTGCCGGCGCCGCCGGTGCCGGTCACGGTAAACACGCGTGCGCCGGCGCGGATGCGCTCCGTAGCCTGAGCCAAGGCCGAGTCGCGGCCGAGCAGTGCATTAGCCGGCGTCGGTGCCGGTCGGGAAATCTGAGGCGTCGCGGGGCGCGCGCTCCCTGTGGGATGACTGCCGCTCGCGCGTGTAAGGGCGCGTCGCCATTCCTCGACCGAGGCAAAGCGGTCGGCCGGTGACTTGGCCAACGCGCGCTCAACCGCCTCGATTACGGGGCGCGACACGGCGGCGCGCAGTGTGCCAAGTTTGGGGACCGGCTCGATGGCATGACGCATCATCACGGCGATCGCCGTGGGGCCGGTGAACGGCGGTGTACCAGCCAGCATTTCGTACACCAGGCACCCCAGCGCGTAAAGGTCGCTACGCGCATCGATCACGTCGCCGCTGGCCTGCTCGGGGCTCATGTAGGTAGGCGTGCCGACCGCCATGCCGGCCACGGTCAGCTTGTCATCGCCCGCTGCGCCGACGGCCTGCGCGATGCCGAAGTCGGCCACGATCGCGTGGCCATTTTCGAGGAGAATGTTCTCCGGTTTGATATCGCGATGAATGACACCGCGTCCGTGCGCATAACTCAACGCGTTCGCAATCTCGTCGGCGAATCGGAGCGCGTCTTCGATGGGAAGCTGGCCGTCGCGCGCCAGCCGATCGCGCAAGCTCTCCCCTTCCACGAAGGGCATCACGTAGAACAGAAATCCCGCGCCCTCCCCCGAGTCGTACAGCGGCAGGATGCCGGGATGGCGCAGCCCTGCCGTCGTGGTGATTTCCCGAAGGAAGCGGTCGTGCCCCAAGGTGGCCGAGAGTTCGGGGCGCAGTACCTTCACCGCGACCGGACGCTGGTGTTTGAGGTCCACGGCCAGGTACACCGTAGCCATTCCGCCGGCGCCAATCTCGCGCTCCAGGAGATATCGGTCGGAAAGTGCTGACGACAAGCGCGGATCAATCATGCGGGGATAGTGCGGGACACGGCCCCCTTGCGCAATCGTGAGTACCTTTCACCCGTACGGATGTGGCGTCCGGGTGTCCGCCCGCGCTCCACATCGCCACCGGAGTTGCATATGAAAAAGAAGCATAATACGGCCGTTGCCGACTTCTCTCGCAAGCGTCCGGTTCCCGGTACGCCGTCCACCGCCGCCGGTGAGAAGTCCACCCAGCCCAGCCCGCGTCAGCCGCAAAAGCCGCCCACGACGGCCAAGAATGGCGGTCGTCGCGGCACCTGATTGTCCCGGTGTTTCCCATCTTGGGTATCCGGTGTCCCTGTAAGACTGGCGCGAAATCGGGTACGAATCGCGGGCTGCATGGATTTCGTCCCACATTCGGACTATCGGTACAAGTAAGTGAGCAACTACTGTAGCGTCATCGTTTGGCTCGCCTTACATGGAAACGCTGCATTCGCTGATAGCTGAAAACGCGCAACGGCGCGGCGGCGGGATACCGTCCAATCCAGACCAACGGGCGTTGGTGGAACGGGAGGAACGGTTCCGCACACTCGTTGAGTCGTCAGTTGGAATCGGCCACAGACGCGCCTGGTTGTGCGTCCCGAGAACGCCGCGGTCGTCGGGCAAATTCGCTCGGTGATGAACACGACGACCGAACGCGTGGCGGCCGCCGAGCGGGAGCGTCTGCAGGCGCAGCTTCAGCAGGCACGGCAGCGCGAATCGCTGGGGTTGCTTGCCGGCAGCGTGGCGCACGGCTTCGACGACTTGCGTGTCGGCATCCTTGGCAACGCCTCGCTGGGCCGCGACGTGATTCCAAAGGATGAACGGGCAGGAAATCCTTGCCGACATCGAGCGCGCCGCGCAGCGCACGTCGGAGCTGACACGGCATCTGCTGGCCTCCGCCGGTCGCGCCCGCGTGAAACGGCGTCAGCTCAACGTGAGCGACCTCGTCGCCGACGTGCCCGGCATGCTCGGCGCCCACGTTCCGCCCGCTGTGTCTCTTTCTGTTTCGCTACCGCAGGCCAGTCCGACCATTGATGGCGACGAAACACATCTGCGCCAGGTTCTCCTC
>Ga0105046_10014299_pt1 | contig 12243 bp, 8 predicted proteins | sample MAT03_FD_78385 | JGI IMG/M metagenome (GOLD analysis project Ga0105046, IMG submission 78385) | Freshwater microbial communities from Lake Fryxell liftoff mats and glacier meltwater in Antarctica - MAT-03 (megahit assembly) | ecosystem: Environmental > Aquatic > Freshwater > Ice > Liftoff...
ACCGGTAACCAAGCGAGAGTAGCGCAAATCGGTTTCTGTCTCTCCGTGCTCTGAACCTTCCCCCGACACCTCACCCTCGTGCTCCATCCAGAGCTTGTCGAAGTCGTAGCCTATCCACGCAACTCCATCCCAGCCGAGGCTTTTGTCGCCGTGGACGGAAACCCGGTATTCGAACTGGTCGAGCAAGACAGAGACGAAGATTGCATGGTCATTGATTGCGTCGGGAAAATCTTCGGGAGGCGCTTGAGCTGCGCGATCGAGCACTTCATCCAACGTCATACCCTGCGGCAGAATCGCGCCGACCGATTCCGCTGCCCCTGCCTCTTCCGTCCCTGGATGGTGCTGGGCGTGATCCATCGGCGCCCCTTCCTCCGCAGCCGTAAGCCCCACGGGTACCAGCAAAGCCACGACCACCAGGGTCGGCAACACATCAGCGATTCGCATTGGTCACCCCGTCGCTCACGGACTTGACCACCGCCACAGTGCGGAACATCCCCATCTCCATGTGGTACAGTAGGTGGCAGTGAAAAGCCCATTGGCCCGGCGCATCGGCACTGATGTCGACGGTGACTAGTTCTGCAGGCTGGACGTTGACCGTATGCTTGCGGGGGTTCTCGCCGTAGGAGTGTCCGGCATACAGATCCATAAACATCCCGTGGAGATGTAGCGGATGGTTCATCATCGTATCGTTGATGAAGTTGATCCGGAGACGCTCACCGTAGTTAAATCGCAATATGTCTGCTTCTGACCATTTCTTCCCGTCGAATCCCCAGATGTACTGGCGCATATTTCCGGTCAGATGCATATCGATCTCACGCGTTGGTACGCGCCGGTCCTCGGGCGTCTTCAGGCAACGTAGTTGCCCATAGGTCAGAACCCGACGACCGTCATCACCCAAGCCCAGACCGGGATCATCAAGCTGCCGGTAGGCCGTGCTGTGCCCCATGGCGATGCTGCCCGGCCCATGATCTGCCGGACCATGTTGGCGACGATCGGGGAGGCCCGTCACCGCTAATGTAGGTCCCTGAGCAACGAGTTCGTGACCCGACGCAGGCCCGTGGGCGCCAGCCCCGGCGGCTGCCTGATCCTTCCCCATTTGGTCGGCGTGACCGGGCATAGCGGGCATAGCAGCCATGCCCGCCATGCCCGCCTTCCCACTCTGAGCATCAGGGTCGCCCATGCCTGCCATCCCGGCGTGGCCACCAGCGCCGTGTTGCATCCCCATATCGGCCATCGTCAGCAGAGAACGCGGTCGCCGTTCGGGCACCTCTGCCTCAACCGCCGATGACGAGGCGAGGGTGGCACGAGCGTAGCCGCTGCGGTCCATCGCTTCAGCGTACAGGGTGACCGCACGATCCGGCGGCATCGTCACCACCACATCGTAGGTTTCAGCGACCGCGATCCGAAGCTCGTCAACCTCTACCGGGCGAACGTTCTGACCATCGGCCTGGACCACTGTCATCGGCAGCCCAGGGAGCCGGACATCGTAATAGGTCATGGCCGAGGCGTTGACTATCCGCAGCCGCACGCGCTGACCTGGTTCGGCCAAGATGCTGGGATTCTCGTCTGCCGTGCGGCCGTTGATCAGATAACTGTAGGTCGCCCCAGTGACATCCGAGATATCGCTCTCATCCATCCGCATCCGGCTCCACGCGGCTCGCGATGCCAGCACTCCGGCAAGGTCCATGCCCCGGAGTCCCATCTCCTCACCGAGGTTGGCGAGGGTCGGACGCTGGAAGTTGTAGTAGCCCTCCATGGTTTTGAGGTTGCGCATGACCGCGTGGGGGTCCTCGAAGGTCCAGTCGGAGAGGACCACCGATCGCTCGACGTCCGCCGCCACCGGATCGTCGCCGGACGGTGTGACAATCAGTTGGCCGTACAGACCCAGTTGCTCCTGCATGCCACTGTGGCTATGGTACCAATAGGTCCCGTTCTGACGCACGCGGAAGCGATAGATGAAGGTCTCGCCGGCCGGAATGCCGGCGAAGCTGATCCCCGGCACGCCATCCATGGTGAAGGGAAGCAGGATCCCATGCCAGTGGATCGAGGTCGATTCGCCCATCCGATTGTGGACGCGGATCACCGCATCCTTGCCCTCGGTCATGCGGATCACCGGGCCAGGCACCGACCCATTGACCGTGATCGCGTTACCGATTCCGCCGCCGATCTGCACCAGGCGCCGCTCCAGTACGAGATCAATCCCCCCCGCGCCGGTGGCGTCGAGTTCACTGTAGCTCCCGGCGAACGGATGAGCCACACCCCCGGATCTGGTCGTGCGCAAACCGGTGCACCCAGCCAGCGCTGCCATCGTGGCCGCGGACAGGAAACCGCGACGGGTCATCCTGCTCAGATGTTCATAATTAGAGTCCATAATGGCGTCCAACCAATTCTTGTTATAGTATATTCATGACAGCGACAGCCGTCGAAGTCGCAGCGCATTGCCGATCACCGACAACGAACTCAGGCTCATTGCGGCACCGGCGATGATCGGGCTGAGCAGCCATCCGAAGATGGGGTACAGGACGCCTGCCGCGATGGGGATGCCCAGCGCATTATACGCGAAAGCGAAGAACAGGTTCTGACGGATATTCCACATGGTGGCGCGACTGAGTTGGATGGCTTTGGCGATGCCTCGGAGATCACCCTTGACGAGGGTTATGCCGGCGCTCTGCATGGCGACATCGGTGCCAGTCCCCATGGCAATGCCGACGTCAGCTTCGCTGAGGGCAGGTGCGTCGTTGATGCCATCGCCAGCCATGGCGACGCGCCCGCCGGCGGCGCGCAGCTTAGTAATGTACGCCGCTTTGGCAGCCGGTTCTATCTCAGCTTCAACCTCATCCAGGCCAAGCTGCTTGGCCACGGCTGCGGCGGTACGCCGGTTGTCACCGGTGAGCATGATCAGTTTCAGACCGAGCGCATGCAGGTCGCGGATCGCGTCGGGCGTGGTGGATTTGATCGGATCAGCAACCGCGATAATTCCTGCAGGCTTGCCGTCCAGGGCGATGTACATCGCGGTCTTGCCATCTTCCTGCAGCTTTGTCGCTGACGCCTCAAGCTGCTCCAGGCCAGCTATCCCTTCCTGACGCAGGAATGCAGCCTTGCCGATCCTCACCGAGCGACCGGCGATGGTGCCGGCGACTCCGCCTCCGATTACCGAGCGGAAGTCCTTCACGGCATCCAGAGTCAGACTTTGCGCCTTGGCGCCCTGGACGATCGCGGCAGCAAGGGGATGTTCGCTATTCTGCTCCAAGGATGCGGCAAGCCGCAGGACTTCCTTGATGTCGACACCACCGACCGGAAGGACGTCCGTCAACTTGGGTTTCCCTTCGGTAAGCGTGCCCGTCTTGTCCACGACCAGGGTGGTGATCTTTTCCAGACGTTCGAGCGCTTCCGCGTTCTTCACCAGCACACCTTCCTGCGCGCCACGTCCGACGCCGACCATGATCGACATGGGCGTGGCGAGGCCGAGCGCGCACGGGCAGGCGATGATGAGGACAGCGACGGCGTTGACGATGGCGAATGCAAGTCTGGGCTCTGGGCCGAGCAACATCCAGACGACGAAGGTGATGACCGATGTGGCCAGCACGGCTGGCACGAAGATGCCGGCGACCCGATCTGCGAGGCCCTGGATGGGCGCGCGGCTGCGCTGGGCCTCGGCCACCATGTTTACGATCTGCCCGAGCAGGGTGTCGCTACCCACCCGCTCGGCGCACATAACAAAACTGCCAGGGCCATTGACGGTGCCGCCCGTCACAGTGTCGCCAACAGACTTTTCAACCGGGAGCGGCTCCCCGGTGACCATTGACTCCTCCACGCTTGAGTGGCCTTCAACCACTTTGCCATCAACGGGAATCCGGTCGCCGGGAACCACCCGTAGCCAGTCACCGACCTTAACGACATCGAGTGGGACTTCATGATCTCCGCCCGGTGCTACCTGACGAGCCGTCGGCGGCGCGAGATTGAGCAGTGCCGTGATTGCACTACCGGTGCGACTGCGGGCGCGGAGCTCAAGGACCTGCCCGAGTAGGACCAGAACAACGATGACCGCTGCTGCCTCAAAGTAGATGCCAACCCTGCCGTCATGCTGCATCGAGTGGGGAAAGAGACCGGGCATGAACATAGCCACGGCACTAAAGCAAAATGCGGCGCCAGTCCCGATGGCGATCAGGGTAAACATGTTTAGATGTAACGATCTGACGGAATTCCAGCCGCGAACGAAGAATGGCCATCCAGCCCACCAAACGACAGGAGTGGTGAGCGTGAACTGGATCCAGCGCGATGCGGTTCCGTCAACCCAGGGCTGCCTGGCCAACGCCGGCACCAGATGGGCCATGGCCAGGATGAAGACCGGCAATGTCAGCACGGCACCTATCCAGAACCGCCGCGACATATCGCTCGATTCGCGGTCGTCTTCCGTTCCAGCACTAGACGTCGCCGCCTGAGGCTCCAACGACATGCCGCACTTGGGGCAATTTCCTGGAGTGTTCTGCTGCACCTCGGGGTGCATCGGACACGTGTAGATGGCTTTTTTGTTTGGCATATTGGTTTATGTTGTGTTGCATGGATTGATCACTGAGCATGGCTGCCATCGGAATCATCGCAGACAACTGTGGATGTGCGGATGTGCGGATGTGCGGATGTGCGGATGTAGTTGACCAACTGCAAACCAGACTTCATACGCTTGCCGCCTGCTGCTCTTCGGTCTTATCCGCCGAGGTGGTCGCCTCACGGATGGACCTTCGTACATCAGAAAGAAGCGAGGACGCTACACTCAATGACCGTAGCCCAACCCGGAGCAGTGCTGGAATGGCAGCAGGCCTGCCAGCGAGTTCACCGCATAAAGATATCGGGATTGACCCAGCATCAGCAATCGCCAACCCAATGAGACGGAGGACGGCAGGGTGGTCGTCGAGAAAGTATTCGGTCACCAACGGGTTTTCCCGACCGGCTGCCAGAGTATACTGTGTCAGGTCATTGGAACCGATGCTGAGGAACTCCACGTGCTTCACCAATAGACCGACACCCAGCGCAGCTGCAGGGGTCTCAATCATTGCGCCAATCGGCGGAATATCATGAATGCCCATGTCCTTGGCAATTTTTCTGCAGGTTTCCACAACCCGGATGACATCGCTCTCCAAGGTCACCATCGGGATGAGGATCCCGATGTTGAATCGCCGGGAGGTGTCAAGCAGCGCCCGCAACTGAGCTGCCAGCAGGTCCGGATAACGTAGCAGCACCCGCACGCCTCGCCTGCCCAAGAAGGGATCAGGTTCTGACGGCATGGGTAGATAGATGGGATTCTTATCAGCGCCGATGTCGAGCAATCGAACATTAACACGCATTTTCCCAACCGGCCCGAGACTCCGAGTAAGGAAATCGCCGAACTCCTGCGAAGAAGGAAGATGCTTACTTGCCATGAAAAACGGCTCGGTTCTGAATAGTCCAATGCCATTGGCCCCGTTCTGGATCGCTAGTTCGACGTCTTCTAGACTTCGGGCATTAGCCATGACAGCGATTTCGACGCCGTTCCGAGTCATGGTACTAGATCGTTCTATAGCGATTGGGTCCTTATTTTCCTTCCCAGCAACGGCGATTGATCTTTCGTAGGCTTGCACCGCGCCTTGATCTGGACTGATAAGCATCCTGCCAGTATGACCATCCACGATGATATCATCGCCGGCGTTCACCAGATGCATGATCCCGGTTATCCCACCGATACAGGGGATCCCGAGCTCCCGCGCCAGCAATGCGGCATGGGCCGCAGGCCCGGCGAATTCAGCAACGACCGCAACTGTAGAAGACCGGGACAGAAAAACGGTATCCGAAGGATACAACTGGCGTGCTACTAGGACTGTTCCACTTGGCAGTCCCTCTAGGCGGTGCGCATAGATCCCTCTGAGCGATTGTAGGAGTCGACGGGAAATATCCTCGATGTCATCACCTCGGGCTCGTGTGCTCTCGGACGATGACTTCCGAAAGCGGCTGGCTAGCATGGCGAATACTGACCGAACCGCTTCTTCCGCATCGATCGGTCCCCTTTTCAAATACTGCTTTAGATCACTTATGACTGACTTGTCTTGTATCATTGCGGACTGCGCTTTGAAGATATCGCCGGCATCGTTATCCAGAACACTGGACATATGATGGGCGTCTGTCTCCAGTCCTTGCCGGACATCGTTGATTGCCGCAATGATTCGTTCGTTCTGATCAATGCGGGAGAGATCGGCCTCTTTCCCATCGACGGATGCCTTGCGGAGGATCTCCGCCAAGTAGAGGAATGCTTTTCCTCGCGCTAGGCCAGGAGATACCGCCACGCCCTGGAGAGTCAGCATGGTCATTCCCTAAACTCGCCTGATTCGATGCTTCGTGCCATGGCGAACCAACCGGCTAAGGACAATCTGTGATTGATTACCAAGGTTTTGGTCTGTTTCATGGTAAAATAAATCGTCCTAAACGCGTAATTATTCTGATGTTCGACATGTAGATGAACCACGCTTCTACGGCACCACTCGTCAACTCTTGAGGAACGCAAGGAGTTCGGAGTTCAGTTGATCCTTATGCGTGTCGGACAAGCCGTGTGGTCCTCCAGAGATGACTCTTAGTGAGGCATTCTTGATGATTTTTGCGGTAGGTACTGCGCTGGCTACGATCGGTACAATCTGGTCATCATCGCCATGAATGATCAGCGTCGGCACATCGATTCTTTTCAAATCGTCTGTGAAGTCCGTTTCGGAAAAGGCCTTGATGCAATCCAGCTCATTCTTGAGGCCACCCTGCATCCCCTGGAGCCAGAACGCATCCCGCATCCCCTGGGTGACTGCATGCCCCTTGCGATTCGCACCGTAAAATGGTGTAGTCAAATCCTTGAAAAACTGCGAACGGTCAGCGATAACGCCGGCGCGGATTTTATCGAAGGCACTGATCGGCAATCCTTCAGGATTGGACTCTGACTTCAGCATCAGTGGCGTCACTGAACCCATCAAAACCACCCGGGCGATACGGGAAGTGCCGTGACGGCCGATGGTACGCGCGACCTCGCCCCCTCCGGTGGAGTGACCGATCAGGGTCGCTCCTCTGAGATTGAGCGTAGCCATCAGCTCCGCCAGATCATCAGCATAGGTATCCATATCATTCCCATTCCATGGCTGACTTGATCGCCCATGGCCCCGCCGGTCATGGGCGATGCAGCGATAGCCATGAGCAGCCAGGAATACCATCTGGGACTCCCAGGCGTCCGCATTGAGCGGCCATCCGTGGCTGAAAACGACGGGGAGACCAGAACCCCAATCCTTGTAATAGATCAGGGTGCCGTCTTTGGTCTCAATCGTACTCATAGTATGTCCTTAAGGATTATGCTTGATAGAGCGCGAGCCATGCCAAGTCTTGTCTTAGAACCATTTTCGATTGTAAGCAAAGATTTCGTCTGATTATTACTAAATCTAAACGACTTACGGCCACTGCAAAATCGCATGGAGGAGATTTTACGTGGGTGCGTTTGGCAGTGTGTTACCTCGTCGCCGTGGAATCTTGGCTAGCTCCATCACCGAGAGTGGGATACAGCCGATAGCCAGCAAGATTGCACTTTCGCTCAACGGCATGGGGGTTGTCCGCAGCAGATCACCAAGCCATGGGACTTGGTGGCTGGTTATCTGAAATGTGATAGAGAGGGCGACCACGATGACCAGTTTGAGGTTTGAAAAGAGCCCCAGCTCCCAGACGAAGCGGGTGTCACTGCGTGCGCCAAATGAACGGAGTAGTTCTGCAAATACCAAGACAGAGAAGGCGTGCGTTTGCGCCGTTTCCAGGTTCTCGTAGCGCAGGCCGTAGAGGAAGACCGCCAACGCCACGCCGGCCGTCAACAGACCGGTACCACCTATGCGCATGAGGACCGATCGGTTGATCATGCCCTGAGCAGCCGGCCGTGGCGGCAGGGTCATCAGCGTGCGGTCGATGGGGTCGGTGGCTAGGCACAGTGCTGGCAGCCCGTCCGTGACCAGGTTGATCCACAGCAACTGTACCGGCAGCAACGGAATCGGCAGGCCAGCGATAATGCATGCCGCCATGAGGAGCAATTCGCCAGCATTACCGGCAAGCAAGTATTCGATGGTTTTGCGAATGTTGTCGTAGACCCCACGCCCTTCTTCAACGGCAGCGACGATAGTCGCAAAATTGTCGTCGGTAATGACCATTGCCGACGCCTCTTTCGTCACCTCGGTGCCGCTCAGACCCATGGCAATCCCGATGTCCGCGCCCTTGATAGCCGGAGCATCGTTGACCCCATCGCCAGTCATGGCAACGACCGCACCGTTTGCCTTCCATGCGTTGACGATGCGCAGTTTATGTGCGGCGGTCACCCGGGCGTAAACCGGCGTCTCGGGGGCCGCGTGACGCAGAGCTTCGTCGTCGAGTCGATCGACGTCAGCGCCAGAAAGAGCCTTCTGTCCTTCGTGGGCGATGCCCAATTGACGTGCTATCGCCAGCGCGGTGCTTGGGTGATCACCCGTGATCATGACGACGCGGATGCCGGCCGCCGTGCACTGCTCGACCGCGACTTTGGCCTCGGGACGGGCCGGATCCTGCATCCCAATCAGTCCGACCCAGATCAGATCGCATTCGATCTCTTCCGCTTTATGCCCCTTCATGTCAGACGGAGCACTGCGATATGCCACGCCCAGGACGCGCAGGGCGCGATTGGCAAGATCTGCATTTGCATCCGCTATCTTTTCTCGACCGGCAGCATCCAGCGGGTGAGCCCCGTCTGGAGTGAGCACCTGGGTGCAACGTTCGAGCAGCAGATCGGGGGCCCCCTTCACCAGCGCCAGCAGACCCTCATGCTGACGCAGCACGGTCATGCGTTTACGGTCGCTGTCGAAGGGGAATTCATGCGCCTTTTGATATTCGCGCTCGATGCGCTCCGCTGGCCAACCACCCTTGGCAGCCAGGGTCAGCAAGGCACCTTCGGTCGGGTCGCCAATGACCTTCCATGAGCCATCCTTGTCCTGACTGAGTTGGGCGACATTGCAGCCACCGGCGATCAGCAGCGCCCGGTCAAGCATCGCATCTGGTGTGCTGCCATTGCTGCGTGTGATGGCGCCAACCGGAGCGTAGCCTTCACCATCAACCACGTACTCAATGCCAGCGAGGCTCATGATGCGCACCGTCATCTGATTGACGGTCAAGGTTCCGGTTTTGTCGGTGCAGATGACTGAGGTCGATCCCAGGGTCTCCACTGCGGGCAAGCGGCGGATCAAGGCCCGTCGACGGGCCATGCGTTGGACACCAAGCGCGAGCGCAACTGTCACCACCGCCGGCAATCCTTCGGGAACCGCCGCCACGGCGAGACTCACGGTAGTCAAGAACAACTCCATCAGTGGCAGACCCCGCAGCAGTCCCAATCCGAAGAGAACCACCACGATGCCCAGCGACACAAAGACTAAGATGCGGCCAAGTGATTGTAGACGCAGTTGAAGTGGGGTCTCGGCCGTCCCCGTGGTGTTGATTAGGCCAGCTATTCGGCCAATTTCTGTACTCATCCCGATGGCGACCACGACCGCCTCGCCCGAACCGGCAGCGACAGCGGTGCCCATGTGGACCATGTTCGCCCGGTCGCCGAGGGGCAGGTCGCGGCGATCAATGGTCGCCACCGACTTTTCTGTCGGCAACGACTCGCCAGTCAGCGCCGACTCGACGCAAGTGAGCGAGGCAGCGCGGAGTAGTCGTGCGTCTGCCGCGATCACATCGCCCGCTTCGAGGTGGATGACATCACCAAGGACGATCTCGGGCGCGGGTAACTCTTTGACCGTACCGTCGCGCCGCACTCGCGCTCGCGGCGCAGCCATCCGACGCAGGGCGGCGATGGCATTTGCAGCGCGATACTCCTGAGTGAACCCGATGACCGCGTTGATGATAACGACACCAATGATTGCGCCGGCATCAATCCACTCGCCCAGCGCTCCGGCGACCACACCCGCCGCCAACAGCACCCAGATGATAAAACTGGAGAACTGTTGCAGCAGTAGGCGCCATGGTCGCACCGGCGCCGCGTCGGTCAGGACGTTGCGACCGTCCCGAGCCAGTCTGATCGCCGCCTCGGAGGCGCTCAAGCCGGACGACGTTGCTGCCACCCACGCCATGGCGTCTTCAGCCGAAAGAGCATGCCATACCTCCGCAGCGGGAACGGCTGGCCTGGGTGCTGCGACGTCGTTCATAATGGATCCTTGGCTGAAGCCACTCCGCCGCAGCGACGATTAATTCGTGCTTTAAGTGGATTGTCAGAAAGTTTCGCGGAAGTAATCACCACTGGAGACTTGGTCTAGGACGTGAGAGGGCGTGACCGCTTGGTGTGCCGTCTTTCTCATAACATCCAATACGTTCAGCTGCATCTTTGTCAGAAGCACACTCCAGACGGCATGAACAACGGCAGGACATGCCTTCCTCAGGTCATGTCCTGCCGCCAGTCACCTCAGATACAGACAATTGAAGAAGGAATTCTAACCGCGCAATTTCGGCGGTGTGTCTTGTGCAGACTTGACCTCCTTCATGTATTGGGTCGGCATCTTATCGAATTTTTCTTTGCACTCTGGGCAGCAGAACTTCACGACATGACCGTCATACACTGTTGATTGGACGGGACCCATCGAGCCGAGCTTTTCTCCGCCAACCACACATGTATCGGACGTATATGGTATGGGTTCGGTGGACGCATGTCGGGAGTTGTCATCGCAGCCGGTCATGGCAAGACCCGCTATGGCAACGATCGCAAGAGTGAATCGTGAGAGTATAAACATGGTGTTTTACTAGTATTTTTCGTGGTTATCTGTCGTTGGTCTTCGGGCCAGGAGCTAACTTTCCGTACTCGCGCTTGAGCGCGACGGCGGGGTCCTTCTTGAACTCCGTGCAGCAGCTCTGTGAACACATCGCCATGCGGTACTGTTTGGCCTCGGAGCCTTCACCGACTGTCATCTTGACGGTCGGCGAGGTGCCAGCGTCGATGGCCTTGCCATCCATGGGACAAACCGAGTTGATGATCGGCGGTGCCGTGGTGGTGATAGCACCGCCATCGGCGGCGTGCATTGCGCACGGAACGGCGAAAGCCAGCGCCAGTGCTAGGGTGGAGGGGATACGGAGGATAGACATCGTGGACTCCTGGTGGTTAGAGTGTGGTTCCCAGAACAGGCGGCGGACCAGCGAGTGGTGTTGGCCTTGGCGTTGGTTGGCGCAGCCAGGATGGTAGCCCTGGTCATGCCAATCCCCGTCTCAGTTGTATACCCACCTGCATCGGCAGGTGCCGTCGCATCTTTCAGGTTGTGAGCATGACGACGCGGTGAACTCATCACCATGGGGTCTATTCCCCATCGATTGAGATTCCGGCCTGTTCACGAACTTTCCTACCTACAAAAGTACCTGCGATGACGGGCAATCCGAGTGGCTTGGTACAGCGTGAAGTGGGCTATTCCTTTTTTTATGAGAGTCAGTCATTCTTTATAGCCTCTATTCCATGCCGGTTTTCCTCGCTTCACGCCGCGCAGTGCGATGCGTCACCAAATCTGTTGCATCTAATATAACAGATATAACAGTTTTGCTTGATTCCGCACCCAGCCACGGCATGCTCTGGTCATGGCAACGGACAGCCTTATCGACCAGGTGGCCCAGGATCTGCGTCGGCGCATCCGCAACCGCGAGTTCGCGATCGGCTCACGGCTGCCTAGCCGCCGGCGCCTAGCTGAGCACTACCAGGTAGCCCTGCTGACCGCTCATCGTGCCGTCACCAGGCTGGTCGAAGATGGCACCCTCAGCGCCGCCGACCGGCGCACCCCGCACGTGTCGAGACTGCCGGCTGGCGAGCTAAGGACCGTACGTCGCCCACCAATCGCCGATGGACGCATCGCCCTCATTGCCCTGACCAGCGCCCGCGCCACCAGCCTGGAAGCGATCAACCACGAGCGTGCCGAGCGCATCCTCCTGCCCATCGAATTGGCTGCCACGCAGGGCGGTTCGCGTTGCCGCTTCCTCAACCTCAACCGCATCTCCGCAGACGGATCCCACGAGCGTCGCCGCCTGGTCGACGTCCTCGCCGTGGCCACCGCCTGGGGCGCCGCCAGCGCCGCGATCATCGATCCCTACGGCGACCCCGGACTGCGCTCTGAACTTGCCGCGATCAGCAAGCAGCCCATCAGCCTGGTCTATGCCGTTGCCGGCGCTCCGCCGCTGCCGCTGCCCATTTCGCAAGCAGTGATTGCCAGC
>Ga0105046_10014301_pt1 | contig 12242 bp, 11 predicted proteins | sample MAT03_FD_78385 | JGI IMG/M metagenome (GOLD analysis project Ga0105046, IMG submission 78385) | Freshwater microbial communities from Lake Fryxell liftoff mats and glacier meltwater in Antarctica - MAT-03 (megahit assembly) | ecosystem: Environmental > Aquatic > Freshwater > Ice > Liftoff...
CATCCAATGAAGCAAATGCGCTGCCCGGTCATGCGCCTTCAGCAGGTAACGCAGCTTGCTCGGCCGCGACCCGCAAGGCACGCTGCAGCGTCAAGCAGACCAGGTCGATCTGATCGATGTGCATACTGGGATACAGCGGCAGCGTGATCACGCGCTCCCCGATCAGGTGCGACAGCGGCACCTGGGTAGAAGGTCCCAACCCGGCTTGCACATACGCGGTGAAGGTATCCACCGGCCGGTAATGGATGCTGGTTTGCACGCCGGCCTCGCGCATGGCCGTCATCACGTCGAAGCGCCGGACCCCTGCGGGCAGCAACACAGGCATCAGATGGAAGGCCGCCTCGCCACGGTAGGCAGCAAAAGGCAAGCCCAGCCCTGGGACCAGCGCCAGCCGCTGCCGGTAAGCCAACACCCACTCGCCGCGGCGTGCGTTGCGCTCGCGCAGATGGGCCAGCTGCACCAGCCCCAGCGCAGCATTCAACTCGCTCATGCGGTAGTTGAAGCCCAGCGCCACCACGTCGTAGCCGAAGGCGTGCCCCTTGTGCCGGTCCAGCGTAAGCGTGGTCATGCCATGCGAGCGCAGCCGTGACAGGCGTTCTGCCAACTCCGGCCGGCGCGTTGTGACCATACCGCCCTCGCCAGTGGTCATGTTCTTGTTGGAGAAAAAGCTGAAGCAGCCGACATCGCCCCAGGCCCCCAGGTGCACACCGTCCAGCGACACGCAGGGCGCGTGCGCCACGTCCTCCACCACAGCCAGGCCGCGTGCTCGGGCCAGCGCCATGATGGCCGGCATGTCGCAGGCATAGCCCGCGTAGTGCACCACGACGATGGCCTTGGTGGCCGGGGTCAGCGCGCGTTCGATGCTCTCTGCGCTGATGTTCCACTCGTCCATCGACGCCACGTCGGCAAACACCGGCCGCGCGCCGCAATAACGCACCGCATTGGCCGTGGCCACAAAGGTCAGTGAAGGCACCACAACATCGTCGCCCGGGCCCACTCCCAAGGCATCCAGCGCCATATGCAGCGCCGCCGTGGCGCTGTTGCAGGCTAGAGCCACCGGCACGCCGATCTCTTCGGCAAACCGCGCCTCAAAGGCCTTGGTGCGATCGCCCATGGTCAACCACTTCGAGCGGATGACCTCAACCAGCGCCTGCTCCTCCGCGGCGCCCAGGTCCGGGTCAAACAGTGGAACATTCCAATTCATGGTGCAGCCTCGCCAGGTAGAAATTCATGTCGCCGCGCCTCGAACTCCTCGATGGCGGTGGCGTAGTCGTCAGGGCGGCCGATGTCTAGCCAATAACCCTCAAACGGGTAGGACGCAACAGGCCGTCCCGCGGCCAGCAGTTGTTTCACCAGGTCTGGAAAGTCGCAGTGGGCGCCAGGCTTCAGCCGCGACAGCACGCTGGCGCGGAAGCAGTAGACGCCCATGCTGACGCGGTAGTCGAAGCGCGGCTTCTCGACATAGCCTGACAGCATGTCCTGCTCGTCAGACTCGATCACGCCGAAGTCGATCTTCACCTCACGCCGATAGGTGGCCACCGTCACATCCGCGCCCGAACTGCGATGCCGAGCGAGCAACCGGCCGTAATCCATCGTGGTCAGCACGTCGCCGTTCATCATTAGAAAGTCGCTCTCTTCGGCCAGCGAAGGGATCAGCGTCAACGGCCCCACTGTGCCCAGCGGCTTTTCTTCGAACGAATAGTCGATCTGCAAACCCAACCGCTTGCCATCGCCAAAAAAGGCCTGCATCAGTTCGGCCAGGTGGCCCACGGCCATGGTGACGCGGGTCACACCAGCGGCCTTCAACTGGCGCAGTACCACTTCAAGAATCGGCATGTCGCCGATGGGCATCAGTGGCTTGGGCAGCACGGTGGTGTAGGGCCGCAGGCGCTGCCCCTTGCCACCGGCCAGAATCACAGCACGCATCGCGGTCTCCTGTCAGACGTTGTAGATGTCGGCCTTGTACCGATCGAGATGGCAACGAAACCAGTCGATGGTACGCTGCAGCCCTTCCTCCAGCCCTATCCCGGGTGACCAGCCCAGCAGCCGCGAGGCCTTGTCATGGTTACAAAGCAGGCGCTCCACCTCGCTGTTGACGGGCCGAATGCGCTGGCTGTCCTCGACCACCTCGGAAGAACTGTCGACCAGCCCGACGATCAGCCGGGCGAGGTCGCCCACACTGATCTCGCGGCCGGAGCCGATGTTGATCACTTGCCCCACCGCATCGGGACGGCTGGCCACCGCCAGGAAGCCTTCGACAGTGTTGTCGACATAGTTCATGTCACGCGTGGGCGAGAGTGAACCCAGCTTTATCGTGCCGCCCTTGAGCGCCTGCGAGATGATGGTGGGGATCACGGCGCGCGCCGACTGGCGCGGTCCAAAGGTGTTGAACGGTCGAATGATGGCCACGGGCAATTCGAAGGATCGCCAGTAGCTCTCGGCCAGCATGTCAGCGCCGATCTTGCTGGCCGAGTACGGCGACTGGCCTTGCAGCGGATGCTTCTCGTCGATGGGCACATACTGCGCGGTACCGTAGCACTCGCTGGTGGAGGTGTGCACCACGCGCTCGACGCCCACGTCGCGGGCAGCCTGCAGCACGTTGATCGCGCCCTGCACATTGGTCTGCACGTAACTCTGCGGCGCGACATAGGAGTACGGAATGGCGATCAGCGATGACAGGTGGTAGACCACCTGCACGCCCTGGGTGGCGTGGCGCACCAGGAAGGGGTCGGTAATGTCGCCGGTGACAACCTCGATCTCGCGCTTGACCGCCGGGTCGACCAGCTCAAGATTGCCCCAATCGTTGCGCGAGTTGTAGTGCACCAAGGCGCGCACCTTGTGGCCATCGCGCACTAGGCGCTCAACCAGATGGCTGCCTATAAAGCCCCCGGCACCCGTGACAAGTATGCTCTTCTTCGAATCAGTCATTGCGTTCGTCAAAATGGTTCCTACCAGATCTGAAATTACGGCCGTATTTTCGCATTGCGCAGCGGCCGCGCAGGTACTCCCCCCACAGTAGCGCCCGCCGCGACGTCCTTTGTCACAACGGCCCCTGCAGCGACTATCGCACCAGCGCCCACACAGACGCCTGGCAGTAACGTCACCCCTGCACCGAGGTAAGCATCATTTTCAATGATGACCTTCTTACTTGATGATGGCAGCCCGCATTGGCTATCACCGACATTGGTATGTGTCAGTATCATCGAGCGCATGGAAATGGTGACTCTGTCGCCAATAAAAACTGGCGCAGCAAGGTCAATAAATACCTGCCTACCAATATGACAACTTTCACCGATGGTGAGATTATCTAGCCCTTCCTCAGCATTGTGTATCGTCAAACTGCGGAACACACGCGCTCCATCCTTTACCACCGCACCTTCTGCACGCAACAACCTAACAGCATCATCACCTTCAATGTAACCTAACAAACGAACAACACCCTCAAAACCAAACGATGATTTCACCGTATCCGAGTTACTAACGGCAACTTTTCGACCCCAACTCAAAATTTTGAAGAAAATCTTAAGAAGTAAGACACGCATTACGGTCTATCCGGTAGCTTACCGAGGACACACATCTCGCCAACGACAAAATGACTTGGCCACAGACAGTTGCGGCGTCTGTTGTCGCCCATCATTGCGAGGTACCGGGATTAACCAGCACTGCGACTACGTCAATCTCATCCAGCAAGTGGAGTACATCGGCAAGTGTGCGACTTCGCCAGTGAGTAACCAATTCCTCCGAGACGCCGCGCCAACCAGTCAAATTGATGCGTCGCCTGTCGGCACCCCACATGACACCTTGGCTTCGCCGAGAAATCACGCGGAAACCATTGTCGCGGAGCAGACCGGTCAACGAGGCGCGTGTAAAATATTGAAGATGGTGGGGCGGTGCAATATGGCGCCAGTGCTCTCCGGCTAAGCGCGCGCCAACGGAACCATTGTCAATGGTATTCAGCGCAAGTACACCGCCTGGCTTCAACCAGCTCGCTACCGAGCGAACCACGGCGCGAGGATCCTCCAGGTGCTCCAGGACATCCCACATCGTCACTATGTCGAAACTGCAGGGATCGAAGGCCTCTCGGTCACCATCCCCCGACTGAATGGTGACGCCATAATGGCGACGTCCGTAGTCTGCAGCCCATGCCGACCGCTCGTAACCTATTGCTTCCCAGCCAGCATCAACCGCCACCTTTAGGAACAGCCCAAACGCGCATCCGAAATCGAGCAGGCGCCCACGGTGATTGGTGTGCTGCTCCAACTCACTAAGGCGCCGTGCGAAGCCACGCGTTCGCAGCGACGCATTGGCGAGATAGTCCTCATAACCTTTGCGTGCTGGGCTGCCGCCGGCATCGTAATAGTCGTGCTCGTAGGCCTTATCCAGTTCGCCAGGGGACAGTCCAGAAGAGACGAACAAATGCGTACAACCCCTGCAACGCGACACCGAGTAGCTGCCAGTATTCCAGAGTCTGGTGGTTTCGCTGCTTAGACAGACCGGGCAATTCATCTGTTGTTTCTCATTACTGCGAATTCAAGGCACGTTTCGAAAGCAGAAGATGCTCTCACCGCCCAGCAGATACTCGTAGGGGTGCTGGCTAATGCACGCAAAGAAGGACTGGCTGGTACCGGCCCAGGGCATCAGCCAATCGTCTAGCTCGAGTGTGATCAGCCCCGCGCGGGCCACCCACTGCGTGTTTGCCTTGAACAAGTGGTCCTGCGAACCCTCGATGTCGAGCTTGACGATCAGCGGGTTTCGGGCGCCGCCCATTTCGCACAGTTCGTCGATGGTGCAGGCTCGCATCGCACCAGGCGTGTCAGCAGGGCACTCGTCGACACGAAACGCCGCCGAGCCCGCTTCGGGATTGCGGATCCGCAGCCAGGCGCTGCCAGGCCACACGCCGGCCTTCACGCACAGCACGCGCTCACCCAGGTGCGCCGTGTTCAGCTGCAGCAAGTCGAAGTTGGCCGTGTCGGGCTCAACGGCCACGATGCGTGCCTTGGGATAGCGGTGCGCAAACCACAAAACCGACAAGCCAATGTTGGCACCACAGTCGACGATCAGCGGCGCAATGCCAGCGGCAAGCGCTGCGCGATAGGCCTCATCAATCTTTCGGGCGTGAGGGAAGCGGTCGATCGAATATTGCTCCTTGACCATGCACTGCCAGAAGATCGAGTGATCGCCCACGCTCTCACGGAGGTGCACAGGCGCCGCCAGTCCCGGCACGCGCCAGGTGCGTTTGTGAGTGGACTGGACCGGCAGGTCGCGCTCGATGCCGAATGCCAGGCGCACACCGTCTGCCCAGCCAAAGCGTTTGACATAGTTGGGTAGCCTCTTGATGGCTTCTCTCATGCAGTACTTTCTTGGATGCGAGGCATTAAAGATGGAGGATCAGCTGGCGCCGAGGCGCGCGCGGCCTTCAGACCGGAACCGGTCGCAGAAGAGTGGTGGCACAACGGGCAGCGAACCTCGGCATCGAACGGTCCCAAGGCGTGAAGCGCGGCAGCTGCAGCAGGTCTGATCGGGCCCCGGCCGCGGCCGGGGCAGTCGATACTGCAGCGTGAAAGCCTGCCCGACGCACCATTGCGACGTCACGGTCGTCGTAGTCCTGGCCCGGTTGACCGTTTGGGTAGGCAAACAGGCTGGGCGCCTCACCCAGCCAGTCCGCCAGTTCGTCGCGGCCCCCCTCGATCTCGGCGCGTGCCTGCTGGGGTGGCAGGCGACGCAAGATCGGGTGCGACTGGGTGTGCCCGCCGATCGTCATACCCTGATTTCGCAGGCCAATGACTTGTTCGCGCGACATCATCAGATCAGATCGACTGGCCAGCCCGGCACGGCGCGCAATCTCTGTCGTGCGCTCAGTTCGGTCTGCCTGTTCAAGGTGCTTCAGGCGGGTGAGTGCGTCGCCATAAGCACTGACTCGGGAGGCCGCGTCACCCATGCGATAAAGGCCCAGCCCCAGGTCGCGCCAATCAAGCTCGCCCGGCGCGGCACCGCGCGCGGCTTCGATCACGGTGTCATTCCACATCCGGCCACCACCGATGAAGCCGGTGGCAATGAAGAAGGTCGCAGTAAGCCCGTGCCGGCGCAGGATCGGCGCCGCAATGGTGTAGTTGTCCTGGTAGCCGTCGTCAAAGGTGATACAGGCGGCAGCGGCAGGCAACTGCCCAGCTGCCAACTGTGGCGCCGCATCTGCCAGCGACAGGACATGAAAGTTGCTTGCAATGAACGCCAGGATGCGGTCGAACCGGGCTGCATCTGGTTCACCGGGCAGCAGGTCATCGGGCTGAGGCAGCACGCGGTGGAAAATGAACGTGGACAAACGTGCACGTGCGCCACCGGGAGCCAGCCACCGGAACGGGCTGAAGATCGTGGGCTTGTTAGGCAACATGCTCAGGGATCGGCGCTGTCGGCTGGTGCAGTTGACGCGCCACGTCGCCGGCCACCTCGGCATACAAGCCAGAGGTAAACCGTACATAGCCGATAAAGTGCATGAACACCGTTTCGGCGCTGCGGCGGTGCGGGGCGCAGTAGCGTGGATGCGGCAGCACCCGTGCCGCCGGCGAACTGGCGACCAGCAGGTTGGACGAAAACTGCTCGGTGCCCCACTCTGACCAGCGGTCGCCCAGCAGCGCGGCCATTCCGGTGGACACCGCCAGCACTGCATCGGCATCGATGCTGTGACGTGCAAATCCGGCAAATCCCGAACAGCCCCGCACATATCGGTACCGACCATCAGGGTCGAATTTGTCGAGAACCGACTCGGCCAGCCCTTGGACATGCTCGCTTCCGCCCTGACGCCCGCGTGCCCAAACGGCAGTCTCGGAAGTTGACTTTATGGCGGTGTCGTCGTCGGTGCCCAACGTGAAGGAAACATCGTCATCAATGGCCACCCTGACGTCCGTCGGATCCGCCACGGCCACCGTATCGGCATCGATCTGCACGACATAGGAGTCGGTTGCGTACTGCGATATCGCGCTCAAGCGCTCCCACGTACCACCCTTGGGAAGCCCTTGTCGGTGAAACTCTGCGGCGTCGCGGAACATGATCTGCGGCACATGGTCGCGAATGCGCGCCCGATCTTCTGCATCGATGGTCGGATCGGCCACGACCACGACCTGCGACGGCGCCAGGAATCGTGCCATCGACTTGAGCGCCAGCAGGTAGGGCAACACGTCGCGATGATGCACCATCGACAGTGCGGTGAACGGAACAGTCCCGCACGTCACCGGCGGTGTGCGCGTCATGGCACGGATGGCCCAATTGAACCGCAGCTTGTTCATGCGTTCTGTAAGCGTCATGCCGAATCAGTCCTCGTGAGCCGCACGTTACCTACGGCACTGGTAGAGCGCTTTTGCTGTGGTGCGCTCGGCGTGGCTGGATCAGGACCGAGGCGAGGGCCTGGGGCAGCAGCGCGGTGCTGGCCTGTTGCACCATGCGCTGCGATGGGTCTTTTCACCTGCTTACGCACGATATGAAGTGCCAGCACGGCCATGACCATCAAGTTGTACGGCAGATCGAAGTAGGCCAGGCTCAGGAAAGCCCCGCCGGCGGCATATCCGATCATGCTGACCTGCACCATGGCCCCTAGGTCGGCGCCCCAACGGAGCGCCGGATCGACCTTGGCTGCCTTGATCAGCTGGTTGGACGTCAACCATGTCAGCAGCCCAACGAGCACAAACAGGAATAGGCCTATGAAGCCATGTTCACCGAGGACCTGAAAGAAGATGCTGTGAGCAGCGTGAACTCGCTCCGGATCGGGTGAGTACCGCGCGAAGACTTCTGGAAAATAGATGATGAAGCCGCCGCCGAAGGGCTTGTCGAGCGCCAGGTTCCAGGCCATCCACCAGGCGTTAATACGCCCGAGCGCCGACGCGTCCTGCTCGAAGGTCTGAATGGTATCCATGCGGGCCCACCAATGCTCGGGCATAAAAGACAAGGAAGCCGCGCCAAGAACCAGAATAGCGACGCCCCATTGGAACTTTTGTCGCCCCTTGAGCCAGAAAAACAGCGACATCGCCGCGATCGCGACGAAGGCCCCGCGGGAATACGTGCCAAGTACGGTAATGGCGGTCAGCCCCATGGCGACACCCATAGCAACAACTTGCCAGCGCCTCGACATCTGCATCTGCAGGTAGCGCATCAGTGGAATCGTCGTGACCAGCGCCAAGGCAATCTCGTTGTTGCCCTCGATGAAGCCACCGGGTCCCCAGACACGGTAATTGCCTGCCGTGACCAAGGTGAACACGCCGCCCTTGACTCCGTAAAAGCCCAACGAGAAGACGATGACCCAGATAAAGGCATTCAACTTGCGCCGGTCGTCGATCAGCGCAAGGGTGACAAAGATCATCAGGAAGATCTTCATCGAGCGCTCCCAGATCGGCAGGCTATCGTCGAGGTAAAGCGAAAAGGGTAGCGTGATGCATATCCAAAGCGTGAAGGCCAGCAAGGCCCAGACTGGAGGCCCCACAAAAGGATTTTGCCGCGCTTTGGTGAGCGCGAGGCCGGCCAAGGTAGCCAGCGCGGCGATCATCGCAACCGGAAAGGACGAGAGACCGTAGGCAAACTGGACGTGAGGGCTCATCAGGCTGACGTTGGTCCACAACATAACGCCTATCCACGGCTGTCGAAGTGCATAGAGCGCGCAGCCGCAGATGACAAGCAGTACGGCGAGGTCACGCACGACAGAACCCTTCCTTGGGTGAAGCGAGCCGGCGAAAGAGCTCAAGTTGCGCCCGGCTCGTCTGCGCCCAGCTGAAACCCTCTGCGTACGATCGGACTTGCGCTCGATCAGGCGGCGCGCCCAGCAACCGCAGCGTGGCCGCGGCGAGCCCTGGCCCGCTGCGCTCATCGACAAGCACACCACCGGACTGCGCGGTCACCACTTCCGGCGTACCCCAGATTCGGGTAGCGACGACCGGCGTGCCGCAAGCCATGGCCTCCAGCAGCACATTGGCCCAGCCTTCACGGCTGGACGCCAGGATCAATGCGTCTGCCCCGCTGTACCAGCGCGCCAGTTGCTCGTTAGGCAGGGCACCGGTGAGCGTAACCTGCTCGGCAAGACCCAGCGTGCGGGCCTGGGCTTCAAGCGCGCTGCGCTGCTCACCCTCGCCGATGATGATCAGGCGCGCGCGTGGATAAGCGGTCAGGATGGCTGGCATGGCGCTGATGGCCAGGTGATGCCCCTTGCGCTCAATCAGGTGACCCACTGACAGCAACAGTGGGGAACCTTCGAGGTTCAATTCGCGCCGCATTTCGTCCGGCGGTAGTGGCCGGAACCGGTTGAGGTCGACGCCATTGCGCATGACATGAAGGCGTGCAGGATCGATGCCCCATCCTCGCAACACGTCGACCAGCGCCGAGCAAACACCAATGGAGGCATCGGCGCGTCGTGCAGCCCAGCGGATCATGGCGCGGGGCAGCGTGTGGTTCGGGATGAGATTCAGATCGGTGCCACGCGCCGTGATGGTGAAAGGTTTGCCGACCATGCGCGCCAACAGCGCAGCGGCCACACCGTCGGGATAGTAGTAATGAGCATCTATGACGTCGAAGTCAAAGCCGTCCCGGATCAATCGCCTCACCGTTGGCGCCGCGGCCAATGCCAGCGCCAGAGGCGCAATGGTCATACCCACCTTGGGCGGCAGCGGGTAGCGCGGGTGCAGCACGTCGATCCCATTGCGGATCTCGCGCAGCGGTGTGCTGGCCATTCTGGCATAGTCACCCCAGCGCGAATCCGTGGACCAGAACCAGGGTACTGGGGCCACGACCTTGGTCTCCACCTCGCCGCTGCGCAGCAGTTCGCGCAGCCGCGTCTCGACGAAAATGCCGTGCACCGGCCGCGCGCTGCTGGGGTACAGCGTCGAGAACAGCAGCGTTCGGATCGGACGGGTCATGGCTTCGCACCCGGCGCCGATCCGACGACGGCCGACCCGACGTCGGCGTCCCCTTGCAACAAGTTGCCGGCCAGCGCGCTCACGCGCTGGGCGTTGCCGCGCCAGGTCAGCCCCATGCGGCCGATGGTGGCAGCGGAGCCAGCGGCGAGACGGTCTCTCAGCCTGTCGTCGGCACACAGGCGCGTCAGCGCGGATTCGAAGGCGCCGGGCACCGTCGCGTCGAACAACAAGGCGTTCTCGCCGTCCTGCAGCACCTCTTCGATGTTGGGCTGGCGCGGCGCCACGATGGCCTTGCCTAGCGCCAGGTACTCGAACAGCTTGAGCGGCGACGCATAAGGAACCACGGCCGGCTGCAGGGCGATGTCGAACGCGGCCACGTGAGCCGGCACATCTTCGCGGTTGATGACGCCGGTGAAGCGCACCCGCTCACCCAGCGCCAGCGCGGTCGACAGGCGCTCAAGCTCGGCGCGCGCGGGACCGTCGCCCACAACCAGCAGGCGTGCATTGGCCGGCGCGTCGGGGCCGGCCATCCAGTGCAGCACTCGGTCCACGCCATGCCAGTCGCGCACGAAGCCCGTGAAGCCCATCACCAGCGCGCCCTGCCAGCCCAGCGTGGCGCGGGCATCAGCCGGCGACGGCGCGCCGGCGAAGTGCGCTTCGTTGATGCCGTTCGGAATCGTCACGATGCGTTCAGGGGGCACGCCGCGTCGGCGTACATGCTCCCCCAGCACGCGGGTCACCGGCAGCACCACGTCGGCACCGCGCCAGGCTAGGCCCTCGGCCCAGCGCGCCAGCCAGGGCAAGCCCAGGCCACCGAAGCGCGTGCGTTCGTCGACCAAGGGGGCGTTCACCTCAAGCAGCAACGGAACGCGATGCCGGCGCTTGAGCATCAGCCCGGCCAGCAGGAAGAGGTTGTAGCGTTCATAGATGACATCGGGGCGGAAGGCCTTGGCGGCCCGTGCAAGCCGGAGGTAGGCGACGACCGAATAGGCGAGTTCCATGCACTCGTACAAAGCCTTGGGCAGGCGCGCCCGCAGCTGCTGCACCCAACCCACCTCGCCGCCCATGCCCGGCCCGGCGGGCTGCGGCGCCACCACCAGCACCTCGTGCCCCAGGTCGCGCAGGGCCGCGATCATCTCTTCGATATGGACGGCCTGGCCGTCCTTCGAAGCGGTGCGGTGGTGATAGAGGATCTTCATTCGTCTGTGCAATCGCTCAGGCCGCCCGTTGCATGCCAGTTTCGCCCAACGAGCAGCGGACGAAGGCGTCGTACATCAGCAGGCTCCAGATCGGTGTGCTGTGATCCCGGGCGCCCGACTCGTGCTGTTCCACGATCTGCCTGATGCAGGCCGGGTTGAACCAGCCGGTGTCGAGCATCGGCCCCTGCAGCAGCGCCGAACGCACGCGCTCGCGCAGCGGTCCGCGAAACCAGCGCGCCAGCGGCACCGCAAAACCCATCTTCGGCCGGTACAGCACGTCCTGCGGCAGCGCCGGCTCCATCGCCTTCTTCAGCACCATCTTGCCGTTCTGTCCGCGCAGCTTCATCGACGACGGCAGCGTGGCCGCCCACTCGACAAGCTTGTGATCCATCAGCGGCTCGCGCACTTCCAGCGAGTGGGCCATGCTGGCCCGGTCCACCTTGGTGTTGATGTCGCCCACCAGGTAGGTGTGCATGTCGATGTACTGGATCAGCGCCAGCGGATCGTCGGTCTCGGCGTTGCGCGCGTGGCGGTGGAAGACTTCGCGGGCGCTGTAGCCTCCGAGCTGCGCCTTGAAGGCCGGGCTGAAAAGCTGGCTGCGCATTGGTTCGCGGATCAGCGACATGCTGTGGAAATAGGCATCGACCGATGTGCGCGCCATGCCTTCAAAGGTAGTCTTGGCACGAAACATGCGCGGAGCCCAGTCGGCCTTTGGGTAGACGCGACCGAGCAGACCAAACAATGGCTGGCGGATCGCCGCCGGCACGGCAGCGCGCATGCGCTCTTCCATCATGTGCAGGCGGTAGCGGCGGTAACCGCCGAAGACCTCGTCGCCGCCGTCACCGGACAAGGCCACGGTGACATGCTTGCGCGCCAGCTGGCACACGCGGTAGGTTGGGATCGCGGAACTGTCGGCGTAGGGTTCGTCGTATAAGCCGGCCAGGGTGTCGATGAGGTCGAAGTCGTCGCTGCCGACCGTCTCCACCCGATGGTTCGTCTGGTAGCGGTCGGCCACCATGCGCGCGAATTCAGATTCGTTGTACTGCGGGTCGTCGAAGGCGATCGAACAGGTGTTGACCGGTTCGTTCGACAGCCCGGCCATTTGCGCCACGACGGCGCTGGAGTCCACGCCGCCCGACAGAAAAGCGCCCAG
>Ga0105046_10014303_pt1 | contig 12242 bp, 13 predicted proteins | sample MAT03_FD_78385 | JGI IMG/M metagenome (GOLD analysis project Ga0105046, IMG submission 78385) | Freshwater microbial communities from Lake Fryxell liftoff mats and glacier meltwater in Antarctica - MAT-03 (megahit assembly) | ecosystem: Environmental > Aquatic > Freshwater > Ice > Liftoff...
AGGTCAGAAGCGTGTAGTGGCTCTTTCGCGGAAAGAAGGCACCCGCGAGCTCCAGCACGATCGCCAGACCAAAGACGATGAATTGCGGCAGCATCAGCTTGATGTCTGGTGCCTGCAAATCGAGATTCAGTAGATCTGGCACGGAAATGACTCCTCGACCACCGGTCGTTCGTTTGGAAACGGCTCTCGCCGGTCACGCGAAAGGACGCGTCCTACATGAATGGCGCAAGAATCCGTTCGAGCGAAGGCTGCAAGATGTCGAAAACCGGTTTCGGATAGACACCAAAGAAGACCGTCAACACAACCAGTGGGGCGAGTGTGAGCACTTCGCGCCGGGTGACATCCGGCCACACCGAACCGTGTCCTTCATCATGATGATCATGTGAACCACCACCAACCGGCAGCGGAGCGCATTGTCCATGTCCTTGTCCGCCGTGATCGTTATCCGCGGCAGCAAGCATCAACTTCTCTTCATCGGTCAGGGCGCCATCGTGCGCATCGGGCAATTCACCCGGCGCTCGACCGAAGACGACTCGCTGGAACATCCACATCATGTACCAGGCGGCGAAGATCACCACCGAGAAGGTGATCAGCGCGGCCCAGCGGTTATATTGCCAGGTCCCAAGCGCGACCAGGAACTCGCCGACGAATCCAGAGGTGCCTGGCAGACCGATCGAGGCGAACATGAAGAGTCCGAAGATGACCGAATAAACAGGCAGACGCGATGCCAATCCGCCATACGCGGAGATCAGGCGGGTGTGCGCACGCTCATAAACCACACCCACGCAGAGGAAGAGCCCGCCTGTGTTGAATCCGTGGGCGACCATCACCATCATCGACCCGTTGATACCGTTCAGGTAGTGCTCGATCGGCTGAAGTGTGCCAGCGAGGCGGTCCGACTTGATCGCGAGAATCGAAACGAAGATACCCAGCGTGACAAATCCCATATGGCTGACCGACGAGTAGGCGATCAACTTCTTCATATCGGGCTGAACGAGGGCCACGAACGCACCGTAAATGATCGCGATGATGGAGAGCACGACGATCGGAACGGCCCAATCCTCTGCTCCCTCGGGAAACAGCGGTAGGTTGAACCGCAGAATGCCGTAGCCACCCATTTTGAGCATGACCGCGGCCAGAATGACCGATGCAGCGGTCGGCGCCTCCACGTGGGCGTCTGGCAACCACGTGTGGAATGGGAACATGGGCACCTTTACGGCAAAGGCGATCAGGAAGGCCGCGAAGACGGTGCCCTGAAATACGCTGCTGTACGCGCCGAGCTCCCATCCTGTTTGCAGTTTGAGGATGTTGAGCGTGCGCTCACCCGTCTGCTCGTAGTACGCCTGATAGGTCGCGACGATTCCGACGAGCATAAGAAGCGAACCGAAGAGCGTGTAGAGGAAAAACTTTATGGCCGCGTAAACACGGTTCTGACTTCCCCAGACGCCGATAAGAAGCGCCATCGGGATAAGCATGATCTCCCAGAAGATGTAGAAGACGAAGAGATCGAGCGCCATGAAGACGCCGAGCATTCCGGTTTCCAGGAGTAGGAGCGCGATGTAGTACTCGCGTGGGCGGTTCGTAACCGTGCTCCACGACCAGATGATCGCAATCACGGTCAGCAGTGTGGTCAGACCGATCAGGACAACCGCAATACCGTCGACACCCAGGAAATAGGAGACACCAATTTCCGACAGCCAGTCGATTTTTTCCTGGTACGGCACGGTCTTGTCGGCCTGAAAGGCAGAATCCGGGGTGAAGTCGAAGAGCAGAAAGACCGACAGGGCGAAGCTAGCGAGCGCTGCCACCAGTGCGACGGTGCGGGAAGTCTCCTTCGAGACGTTGGGCAGAAACAGAATGATAAGCGCGCCTATTGCCGGCAGGTACGCAATCGCGCTCAACAATGGAAAGTCCACGATTACTCCTCCGACCCGCTACCGGAACAGGTTGCTGAACGCGGCCAGGTAAACACCGACCATGACCACCATGCCCAGCGCTATCACGAGCGCGTAGTTCGCCACGAGACCTGTTTGCACATGACGCAACCGCTGGCTCAATCCACTGATGCCATATGCGACGCCATTGACGGTTGCATCGATAATGCCTTCGTCCACAACCTTCCAAAGGAAGTTGGCTAATCGCTTACATGGTTGGACAAAAGTGCGATCGTACAGTTCGTCAAATCGCCATTTGTCATACAGAAACTCGTAGAGACCCCGGAAGCGATTCGCCACGGCATAACGATCGATCCGCCCGGTGATGTACGTCAGATACGCAGTGAAGATTCCGGAGAGCGCGATGATCGTCGAAATAATCGCGAAGGTCCACTTGGTGCTGTTCGAAATCACGTGATGACCGCCGGCGACGTGTTCACCTTCCGTGGCAGCAGCGCCATCTTCGGCGTGTGCTTCGTCGCTTTCGGACGTTCCCTCTTCCGCAGTCGCGTCTGTCTCCTGGATCGTGTACAGAGAAGCGACTTCCGCCCCGCCTGCGACCTCAGACTCCGAAGAGAAGACCGGTTCGAGGAATTTGTGGAAGCGACCTGCGTCAGGCGGCCAGCCGACGATTCCGATCACAGCCGACGGGATGGCAAGCAAGACCAGCGGAATCAGCATCACCAGCGGTGATTCGTGTGGATGAACGTGGTGATCGTCGAAGCGGGGTTTGCCGAAGAAGGTCAGGAAGACGAGGCGGAACATATAGAGCGCGGTCAGGAACGCAGCCGCGAGCCCAATGACCGCCACGACCTTGCCATAGGACTCAAAAACTGGACTCGTCCATGCGCCGGCAATGATTTCGTCTTTAGACCAGAACCCTGCAAACGGAACGATACCGGCATTCGCGAGCGAGGCGATCAGGAAAGTCCAGAAGGTGACCGGCATGTATTTGCGCAGACCACCCATCTTCTGAATGTCCTGCTCCTCATGCATACCGTGGATGACGCTACCGCAGCCAAGGAAGAGCAGACCTTTGAAGAAGGCATGCGTCATCAAGTGGAAGATCGCAGAAACCCAGGCACCCGTACCGATCGCGAAGACCATGAACCCAAGTTGGCTGACGGTCGAATACGCGACGACTCGCTTGATATCGTTCTGCACGATCCCTATCGATGCGGCCATAAAGGCAGTGAAAACACCGACGGTCGCGATGACGAACATGGCGGTCTGCGACTGCTCGACCAGGATGTGCGAGCGGGCCATCATGTAAACGCCGGCCGTGACCATTGTCGCGGCGTGGATGAGCGCGGAAACCGGTGTCGGGCCCTCCATCGCGTCCGGCAACCAGACATGCAGCGGGAATTGCGCACTCTTACCGATCGCGCCGGTGAAGAGCAGCAGTGAAATGCCGGTTAGCGCCCGATCCGAGGCGACGCCGTGCGTTGCCTGAGCGAAGACCCCATCCGCGCCAAAGAACGAGAGCGTTCCAAAGGCGGTGAAGATCCACATGATACCGAGACCGAATCCAAGGTCACCGATCCGGTTGACGATGAATGCCTTCTTGGCGGCATTGGTGGCAGAGCGGCGCTTGAAGTAGTAGCCGATCAGGAGATAGGAACAGAGACCGACCGCTTCCCAGAAGACGAAAACCAGCAAGTAACTATCGGCCAGCACGAGCATAAGCATTGAAAAGACGAAGAGTGGGAGGTATGAGAAGAAGCGATAGAAACCGGTGTCACCCTTCATATACCCGATCGAATACAGGTGAACCAGGAAGCCGACAGTACTGACGACCAGCAACATGATTGCAGTCAATTGGTCGGCATACAGGCTGACATTCACATGGAAATCGCCGGATGGAATCCAGGTGAAGAGGTTCTGGCTGATCGGTTCGCTCTTGTCGCGAATGTCGAAAAAGACAAAAACGGAGAGCAGCCACGATCCGAAGACAGCCGGAGCGGCAATCAGATACGCCTTGTCCTTGATGAACCAGCGACCGAGGAGGAAATTGATCAGGAACGCCGCCAGAGGTAGCGCCGGGATCAAAAACAAGTAATCAGCCATTCTCGACTAGCCCTCAGCCGACAGCAAACAGCAAACAGCTATCTGCGATCTTCGTGTATTCACGTCGGAACTTTGCATCATTTCCACCCGGTTTCGATCCGCATTCATCGTTTTCCTGTTGGCTGTTTGCTGTTTGCCTAATCCCGCAGCGTTCTCATTTCGTCGACGTCCACGGTTCTCACCCGGCGGCTCAGCGCGATGATAATCGCCAGACCGACGGCCGCTTCGGCCGCTGCCACCGCGATCGTGAAGACTGCAAAGCTCTGACCGCTCATCGAATCGAGTTCCCAGCCGAAGGCGATCAACGAGATGTTGGCGGCTGTGACCATGAGTTCGACGCACATGAAGATGATGAGCAGGTTGCGACGAATGAGCACTCCCATCATTCCAATGATGAAGAGCGCCGCGCTCAGGAAGAGAAAATGTTCTGTACTCAGTTCGCCCATGAACGACCCCCGGAACCACTCGTCGTTTCAGTCATCTACTTTCGCCGGCTGATCGTCGTGTACTGATCCGGATCACTCGTCATGATCAGTTCACGGCTGTATCCCGCGGTCGCAGCCTCGATCTCTTCCGACTCGCGGGAACCCGGGATGTCGGATTCACCGGCCGGCCCGGCCGGCAACGCGAAGTCGACACCGCGCGCGTGACCAAGCGAAATCGTTCCTCGGCGGTGCATTCGTTCGCCGAGACGCTCCGGCATCGCCAGCACAATTGCGCCGATTACACCGACCGTCAGAACGAGGGAAGCAATTTCAAACGGGAAAACGTAGTGCGAATAGAGAGAACGACCGAGAGCCTGCGTATTGCCCCCGACCAGCGCGATATTCTCCGCGGTCGCGTTGCTGGATGCGCCCTTGATGGTGCGATCGATAATGGCGATACCGATTTCAAGGAGAAGAATCGCGCCCAGGATGAGCCCAACATTGCGCTGGACCGGTCTGGCCGCGTGGAACTCTGGCAAATTGTCTGGATCGACCAACATGAGAACAAAGAGCATCAACACCAGGATCGCTCCGGTGTAGACGATGACCTGAATGACCGCCAGGTACTCTGCGCCGAGCATCAGGAAGATACCCGCCACATTGAAGAAGCAGAGCACCAGAAAGATGGCGGAGTGGACTGGATTGCTGGCCACGACCACTCCGCCTGCACACAGAATGCAGATCGTTGCGATCATGTAGAAAATTACGACGTCCCAGGGCATGCCTATGCTCCGCTCGCGGACCGAATTGCCGCTCCGACTTTAGCCGATTGCCTCGCTCTCGGCGCCACGGCCGGAGATTCCATTCAGAAGCCAGATCATCAACGGGAAGCCCAGAATCGCGATGACGATCCAGACCGCCTGACTCGTTGTGACCTGATCGTTACTCATCAACCGGACAAGCGACGTGAAGAGGATATTGATCAGAACAAGCGGAAGGAGAACCTTCCAGGCGATTCCCATGAGCTGATCGTAGCGAAAGCGAGGAAGCGTTGCCCGGAGCCAGATGTAGAAGAAGAGGAAGAGCAACGTCTTGACGAGCAACCAGACGATTCCGAGTCCCCAGTATTCGCCCGAACCGGGGCCGTTGGTGCCACCGAGGAAAAGCGTGCTGGCGAAGAGCGACACCACGATCATCGCGATGTACTCCCCCAGGAAGTAGAAGGAGAAGCGGAAGGCAGAGTACTCGGTGTGGAACCCGGATACGAGTTCGGTCTCAGCTTCCGGAAGGTCGAATGGTGCGCGGTTCGTTTCAGCCACCGCCGCGATCATAAAGATGATGAAGGCGACCGGCTGCGAGAGGATGTACCAGTTGCTGAGTTCGAATGGCCCAATTTCGAGTGTGCGCGACTGCGAGGCCACGATATCCCGGAGACTCAGCGACCCGGTCAACATGAAGATGCCGACAAGGGACAGACCAAGGATGATCTCGTATGAAATGACTTGAGCCGCCGCGCGGAGACCACCAAGAAGCGAAAAGCGGTTTGCGGACGAGTAGGCGCCAAGGATGATGCCGTACACGCCGATACCGCTGAACGCGAGAATGAAGAGTCCGCCCACGTTCACATCGGTGATGAACAGATTCACATCCCGGCCAAAGACCTGAATAGTCGGACCAAATGGGATGACGGCCACACCGACCACGGATGTGATGAATACGACCAGTGGGGCGAAAAAGAAGACGACCTTGTCGGCCGCACCCGGGATCAGGTCTTCCTTGCCGAGGAGCTTGATACCATCTGCGATCGGCTGAAGCAAACCCTTCGGACCTGTCCGGGTTGGCCCCATCCGATCCTGCATGGCAGCCAGAACCTTGCGTTCGTAGTAGGTCATGTAGGCCATACCGATCAAGAGCACGTTCATGATAATGAACGCGACGAGAAAGGTTAGCCAGACTGGCTGGTCTGCCATGCGTCGTTTCGCTCCCTGGTCGCCACCACCGCTTCACGGGGCGCCATCAGCACAATCTCTTCAGGGGACCACTGTTAGATTTGCGACCACCAAGTGGCCGCTACGCACGTCGAACAGGCTCCCCGCCCCGGTCGCCGCGCGTATGGTACTTCCAAGATCAGAATCAGGCGACTTTTTCAGGATGCGAATTCCTCATCCCCGCCCGATGTTACCGGTCAACCGACCCGAGAACGATATCGATTGTGCCGATCAACGCCACCACGTCCGCCAACATGGCGCCCTGTGCCACGTGCGGAAGCACGCCCAGGTTCACAAAGTCTGGGGCGCGAATACGGAACCGGTACGGCAGTGCCGTGCCGTCTGAGACGAAGTAGTAGCCGTTTTCGCCTTTTGGATGCTCAACTGCGGCATAGGCCTCACCAACAGGCGGGCTGAACCCCTTGATCACCAGGATAAAGTGACGCTGCATATCTTCTGCGGTCGTCATCGTTCCTTTGTGCGGCGGGAGCACGTATGCCGATTCGTACGCCATCAGCGGTCGATCGTCATGTGCGATCGCGTCGACGGCCTGATGAATGATCTTGATGGTTTGCCGCATCTCTTCCATGCGGACAAGATAACGATCGAAGACATCCCCGTGCGATCCGAGGGGAACTTCGAAGTTGATGCGGTCATAGACCAGATACGGCTGAGCCTTGCGGACGTCATAGTTGACACCCGAACCACGCAAACATGCGCCGGTCAACGAATAACTGACGGCCGCCTCTGGCGAAATAACCCCGACTCCCTTGGTGCGAGCCATCCAAATCGGGTTCGCATTGAGCAGATCGCCATACTCCTTCATACGATCCGGGAAGATCTTCAGGAAATCGCGAACCTGCTCGATCAGACCATCGGGAATCGGACGAGAGAATCCGCCGATTTCCATCATATTGGTTGTCAGGCGAGCTCCGCAAAATGCTTCGAACATGTCGAGAATGATTTCACGTTCGCGGAAGCAGTAGAGCGACATCGACAGCGCACCGATATCGAGCGCATGCGTGCCAAGCCAGATAAGATGGGAGGCAATCCGAGCGAGCTCGGACATGATGATTCGCCAATACTGCGCGCGCTCCGGTGCTTCGACACCGCAGAGTTTTTCAATTGCAAGCACGCAACCGAGATTGTTCATCGGCGCGGCGACATAATCGGTGCGGTCGGTCCACGGAATGACCTGGGCGTACCGATGCGCCTCGCCCAGTTTCTCAACACCGCGGTGGAGATAGCCGAGAACGGGATCGCAATCGATGATGATTTCACCATCGAGCCGTAGAATCACCCGGAGCACACCGTGCGTGCTCGGGTGCTGGGGGCCCATGTTGAGGGTCAGCAGCCGGGAACCATCATCAAGTGCCGACTCGTCACTCACGGTCAGCGTCCCGGTGGATGGCACATCTTCATTGAAATCAAGTGGCGTCCCGTCGGGGCGCCTCGTCACTGCGGCAAAGCTCATGTCGGCTTACACCCCCCGCCCGGTCCAGCGAGTGCGCGTACGAGCAACTGTCCGCTCGGTGTTATAGACCGGGAATTCCTTCCAGCCACGCAACGGGTAATCCTTGCGCAACGGGAAGCCTTCATCCCATTCATCTGGGAGCAAGATGCGGCGAAGATTCGGATGTCCCTCGAATGCGATGCCGAACATGTCGTAGCACTCGCGCTCAAGCCAGTTGGCGCCGTTCCAGAGGGGAACGAGCGATGGCACGGGCTCGCCGTCGTTGCAACCGGCCTTCAGGCGAAGACGCACATGGTTTCTCAGCGAGTAGAGCAGGACCACCACATCAAAACGTGGCTCGGCTCGAAGCAGGAGCATGTCGATCGCGGTCACATCGGTCAACATTTCAAACGAGGTGCGAGTGTCGTCTCGAAGGAGCGCCGCGACATCGCGCAGGCTCTCGCGCTGGACGTGAATTGTGGTTTCGTCGCGAAACCGGACAATATCGACAATTACGCCGGGAAGTCGATCACGCAACAACCTTACCGCAGGATGCCGTTCGACATCCGGGTCCATATACAGGGATCGTGCCCAGGGATCGACCGGATCGGTCGAAACCACGGCGTTGCCAGCGGTTTCGACCGCTTGAGTTTTGGCGCCTTCGCTCACGCTCGGCCTCTCTCCAGTGAACAATATCCGGACGTTCTCATCAAAAACTGTTCAACATTACTCGCTAGGCGCGAGCGGCCACCATCGCGTTCTGGCGATCGGCAATCCGTTGCGCCTCAGCGGCCTCAACACCCTGCTTCTTCGCCATGGTTTCGTACTTGATGACCTTGTTCTGCAGTTCGAGAATGCCGTAATAAAGCCCCTCCGGCGTCGGCGGGCATCCCGGAACGTAAATATCAACCGGAACAACCTGATCGACACCCTGCACGACCGCGTAGGTATCGAACGGGCCGCCCACATTGGCGCAGCTACCCATCGAGATCACCCACTTGGGCTCGGGCATCTGATCGTAAAGAGTTCGGACGACCGGCGCCATCTTTTTGGTCACCGTTCCGGCGACGATCATAAGGTCAGCTTGCCGAGGAGAGGCGCGATAGAGCATCCCGAAGCGCTCGGCCAGGTCGAACCGGCTCATGGAGGCCGAGATCATTTCGATCGCACAGCAAGCGAGACCGAACTGCAACCACCAGAGAGAAGAACGACGAGCCCAGTTGAAAACGAAGTCGAGTGATGTGACGAAGAGGTTTTTATCGAAGCGATCGTCGATCAGACCCATTCAAGGGCACCTTTCTTCCAGGCGTAGATGTAACTGATGAAGAGCATTCCGATGAAGGAGAGCATCTCGACGAAACCGTAGAGCCCGAGATCGTCGAAAATGACAGCCCACGGATAGATAAAGACGGCTTCGATGTCGAAGATCACGAAGAGCATCGCCACCACGTAGAAGCGCGGAGTGTATTGGGGTTTAACCGGCGTTATATCCGGCAGTCCGCTCTCGTACGGTGCCGACTTGGCGGCAGATGGCTTCGCGGGTGCGACGATCTTGTTGAGTGTCAGCAACAGCATGCCCATGGCGAATGCCGCGATGGTCATCAACCCGACGACGACCCAATTATCACCGTAGACCTGCACCTGCGCGCCGCTCCTTTGGTGGACCTATAACACACGAACGCGACTGTCATAGTGACCGGTCAGCGCTCTTTCCGCACATCAGTTACCGTTTGCCACACAGCAAACCCTACCTGAGCGGACCTGTGTAGTTTATCACAATCACCCCCTTTGTACTGCCTTCAGGCACGTCCCAAACGCCTCTCCTGAACGAGGCGAGGCAATCAATTACATGGCACTGTTCCATCAATATCGAGAACACGGTCGTGACAAAAAAGGATAACGATGCGAATCCCGCTCCCCCGGAGGCTCAGACTACAGAACTCCGCAACCTATCCCATGCGAACCGTGGTCTCCGGGAGGGTGTAGCGTCGCGAGCTTTGACGGCGTTGGAGCGCGTACGCGAGAGTCAGCGGTCCGAGTTTGCCGAAGATCATGGCGACGCACAAAACCACCGTCCCTGGACTCGACAGGGTCGGAATGATTCCGGACGAGAGTCCGGACGAGCCAAGCGCGCTGGCGGAATCGAAAAGGATGCGAACGAAATCGGGCGATTCACCCCAGAGGTGCTCGGTTCCCGTGAGCATCAGCGCGACCAGAAAGAGCGAAAGACCCATCGTGACCGTAATGGCGATCGCCCGCGCTATCAGCGTGTAGGGCAAACTCCGCGTCATCACACTCACTTCGCTTTCGCCGCGAAGTGTCGCGATGACCGAAATCAGAATGACTCCCGCTACCGTCAATTTGACTCCGCCAGCGGTCGATCCCGGCGCTCCACCAATGAACATCAGTCCGGTATAGGCGAAGAGTGTCCCGTCGTTCGCCGAACTCAAATCGACCGTCTGAAACCCTGCGGAACGGGCAGACGCACTCTGGAATATGGAAATCAGCACGCGGGCGTGCAGCACTTTCCCGGACATGATTCCGCCCCATTCGGAAATGAAGATGATGACGGTTCCGGCCGCCAGCAGGAACCCGTTCCCGATCAGGATGATCCTTGTATCGATGGAAGCACGTGACCATCTCCGGGAACGCACCAGATCATTGAAAACCAGATACGAAAGCGCTCCCGCCTGGATGAGCGCGATCACCGCGAAATTGACCACGTACGAGGATTGATAGGGCTCCAGAGAGCGAAATCCTCCGCTCAAATCGAATCCGGCATTGCAGAATGCAGAAACTGACACGAATATCCCGTGTCCCATTGCTTCGCTGAATGGCATATCACGGGAAAACCGAAGTCCGAGTATCAGTGCGCCAATGAGTTCGACGACGATGGTGTACCGGATAATCGCCCGCGACATTTGTCCCGCGTCTCGAAGAGTCAGCGCCGGAGATCCGTCCCGGATAACCACGGCATCGTGTAAGGAAGTGGATCCACGGCCGGTGCGCATGATCGTCAAAAGGAGACTCGCTCCGACCATGAAGCCGAGTCCACCGACCTGAATGAGCAGCAGAATGACGATCTTTCCGAAGAGGGACCAGTGCTAAGCGGTATCGACGACCGCGAACGTGCCGGTGAACGCCGCCACCGCGGTAAAGATCGCGTCGACCGGAGACGTTGCTTTGCCGGGATTGTCCGTCCACGGCAACCACAGCAGCAATGCGCCCGCGCCATGCACAAAACCAACCGCCGTGAGGAAGCGAATCGTATTGTCACGCGCATTTGGCGCCTTGCGACGTGAGGTGACGCCATCGCCGATCGCGCTGCCAAAGACGCGAATCGCCCGGCATGGGCGTCGCAGAGGAGACGAGTGAGGCGGCTTACCGATTGTCACGACTATCCTGTCCGAATGCGATGAAGCGTTCGATCACCTGATCCTGCCCGAAAATCACCAACTTGTCTGCCCGGTGAATCACTTCCTCCTGCGCTGGGTTGACCACGGTTTCATCGCCACGCTGAATAATGAGAACGCAAACACGGGAATCGTAATTCGCCAGAACTGATTTCAATGTGCTGCCAACAAACGATTTGGGAACGATGAACTTCGCCACGCCCGAGGTGAGCGAAAGTGGCAGGTAATCGTTGATCGAGAACGCATCGAGTCCTCAGGCCATCCACACGGCCGAATCGTGTTCCGGAAAGATGATCCTGTCGGCGCCAACTCGGGCAAAAAGGTCGGCTTGGAGATCAGATTTGGCGGTCGCATTGACGTAGGGAACCGTCAACCGCTTGAGCCGCAGGGTGGCGATCAAACGTGCTTCGACTGCTTCACTGAGCGCAACCACAGCTGCATCCGAGTGCTCCACATCGAGTGAAGCGAGCAATTCTTCATCGGTTGCGTCGCCACAGGCCGCAAGGGTGACATGATTGGCGGCAGCTGCAGCCAGTTTCGGAACGGTATGGATGACGGTGACTTCTGCACCTGATTCGTACAAGGCTTGTGAAAGACGGCGACCGAAACGTCCAAGTCCGATCACCGTGACCCGCTTGGGAGCGCGTTGCTTCTCTCGTGGCATTGCCTTACTCCGTAGGTGCAAGCACCAGTTGACATGCTTCGGAAGATTTTCGTTCCGATTGACCGCGCAACATTAACATGAAGCAGGTAACGCGCAATCAAGTGAAGAGGAACGGTGAACCACGATAAATTCAGACAGCGATCAAATCACGTCGCTTGCGATTCAGGTGCTTACTCGCTGTACACTCCGACCAGATGAAGAGCTCTTCATAGTGACCTACAACGGCACCATGCCGGAGCTCACGGATGCTTTCGCTTACTCGGGAAATGGGATTGGAGCGGCGGTACGGATACTGGCA
>Ga0105046_10014304_pt1 | contig 12242 bp, 10 predicted proteins | sample MAT03_FD_78385 | JGI IMG/M metagenome (GOLD analysis project Ga0105046, IMG submission 78385) | Freshwater microbial communities from Lake Fryxell liftoff mats and glacier meltwater in Antarctica - MAT-03 (megahit assembly) | ecosystem: Environmental > Aquatic > Freshwater > Ice > Liftoff...
AGCAGGTCGGTCATGGCGGGCGCGGTGCCCTTGTAGGGCACGGTGGTCATGTCCACCGACATCGCCTGCTGGAACAGCAGCCCGCACAGGTGAGATGCAGCGCCCAGGCCGGCATTGGCCAGGTTGATCTTGCCCTTGTTAGCGTCGATCCACTTGCGCAACTCGGCAAAGTTGTTGGCTGGCAGGGTGCTGCGGCCGATCAAGGTCATCGGCACCTCGTTGATCATGCCGATGTACTCAAAGTCCGCCAGCGTGTCGTAGGGCAGCTTGCGGTACAGCGCGGGTGCGGTGGCCATGCCGATGTGGTGCAGCAGCACGGTGTAGCCGTCGGGCGAGGCCTTGGCCACCTTGGCAGCGCCCAGCGTGCCGCCGGCGCCGCCCACGTTCTCGATGATGATGGTCTGGTTGAGCTGCTTGCGCAGCACGTCGCCCAGGTCGCGGGCCACCTTGTCGGTGGGGCCGCCAGCGGCGAAGGGCACCACCACGGTGATCGGCTTTTCAGGGTATTCGGCCAGGGCTGCGGTGGTGGCGCCCAGCAGCAGGGCGGTGGAGATCAGAAACTTCATCGCAGAGTCCTCAGCGGTTGGTGCCGGTGGCGGCGGAATGGCCGTGACGGTCACAAGACGGCGCATGCTAGGGCGCGGCGGGCGGCGGCGCATACCGGAAACTACTTAGCCCTGCGCCCGTTGTGCCGCACTTTGCGGCGGATCAATGGCCAGGTTCATTCGTACGTGCGTGCGTCCTCGATCACCATGCCGTCGTTGGGCAGGCTGCCGGACGCGGCCAGCAGCACCTCGGCGCGCAGCTTGGTCACGTCGCGCACGCTGGCGGCCACCGCGGCAGCCAGGCCTTCAGGGGCGCCGGCGCACTCGATGTGCAGTGTCATGCGGTCGTTGGCCATCTCGCCTTCAACCACCAGCCGGGCCTTGAAGATTTCAGGATGGCGGCGCACTACGCCAGCCACCTGTCCCGCATGCACGAACATGCCCCGCACCTTGGTGGTCTGGTCGGCGCGGCCCATCCAGCCCTTGATGCGTGTGTTGCTGCGGCCGGTGGGGCAGGCGCCGGCCAGCACCGCCGACAGGTCACCGGTGCCGAAGCGCACCAGCGGGTAGTCGGCATTCAGCACCGTGACGACGACCTCGCCCACTTCGCCGTCGGGCAACACGTCACCGGTGCCCGGGCGAACGATTTCCAGGATCACGGCCTCGTCGAGCACCAGGCCCTCGCGGGCGGGCGTTTCGTAGGCGATCAGGCCGCAATCGGCTGTGCCGTAGCTTTGGTAGGCGGTGACGCCGCGCTCGGCCAGCCAGTCACGCAGGCTGGGCGGAAAGGCCTCGCCGCCCACCGACGCCTTGCTCAGGCAGCGGATGTCGGCACCGGCTTGCGCCGCCTTCTCGACCAGGATCTTCAGGAAGCTGGGTGTTCCGATGTAGCCATGCGGGCGCAGTTCGGTCACCGCCTGCAGCTGCAGCTCGGTGTTGCCGATGCCGCCGGCAAAGGTGGTGCAGCCCACCGCATGCGCGCCCGACTCCATCATCGAGCCGGCGGGTGTGAGGTGATAGCTGAAGCTGCAATGCGCCAGGTCGCCTGCGCGAAAGCCCGCGGCAAAGATCGCCCGGCCCATGCGCCAGTAGTCGGGTGCGGTGCCCTCGGGCTCGTAGATCGGACCGGGCGACTGGAAGACGCGGCGCGCGCCCTTGCCGGCGCGCAGCCCACGCCAGCCGATGGCCGAAAAGCCGCCAAACGGATCTTGGGCACGCAGGGCGGTTTGCCGTGCCAGCAGCTCGTGCTTGCGGATCACCGGCAGCCGCGCCAGCGCCGTGCGGCTGGTGATGTCGGCTGCGGGCACGCCGGCCAGGATGTCGGCAAACGCGCTGGTGCAACGCTGGGCCAGGGCGATGTGGCCGGGCAGCGCGGCCATCAGCGCGGCTTCGCGCTCGGCGGGGGCGCGCTGTTCCAGCGCGTCGAAAAAGTCAGTCATCACGGTCGCTCCACTGCGCCAGTTGTTTTTTAAGGTCGGCGACAAAATCGCGCACATCGGCGCTGCTGCGCAGCAACCGTTCCTGCCAATCGGGGCTGGTGCGTGAAGGGCGCTTGACGCGCGCGACGCGCAGCGCCGCGCCATCCACCCCCGCCCGGGCAATGGCCGTGCCACGCCGCTCAAACCGGCCGGCACGCTCAACCAGCCCCAGTTCGCGCAAGCTGCGCGCCAGGCCAGCCAGCGCATCGGCAGGCCCGAACGCGGGCGGCGCAAAGGAAAATTCGTCAGTGCTCATACATCGTTGCCGCCATCATCAAGTGGCCGCCGCGGTCCGCCAAGTAGCCGCCGCGGAACCGGCTCCGCCGGGCCGCTGGCGGCGCCCCCTTGAGGGGGCTGAGGCCGGACACAAACGGCTTGCCGTTTGTGCCTGCCGAAGGGCTGGGCCTCTGGCCCAGCGCGGCCTGCAAGGACGCCGAAGGCGCTTCGGGGGTGGGTCAATTCATGGGGGTGGGTCAAGCCAACCAGCGCTTGCGCCGCTTGTAGCTCTTGACGTCCTTGAAGCTCTTGCGCGGGCTGCCATCAGACGCGCCGCCCATGCCGAGGTAGAACTCCTTCACGTCCTCGTTTTCACGCAGGGTGCTGGCCACACCGTCCATCACGATGCGGCCGTTCTCCAGGATGTAACCGTAGTCGGCATAACGCAGTGCGATGTTGGTGTTCTGCTCGGCCAGCAAGAAGGTGACACCCTCCTTGGTGTTCAGGTCCTTGACGATCTCGAACACCTCTTCGACGATCTGCGGCGCCAGGCCCATGCTGGGCTCGTCCAGCAGCACCATCTTCGGGTTGGCCATCAGCGCGCGGCCGATCGCGCACATCTGCTGTTCGCCGCCCGAGGTGTAGGCGGCCTGGCTGGTGCGGCGCGTCTTGATGCGTGGAAAGTAGTTGTAGACCTTCTCCAGCGTCTGCGCGATCGCCGCCTTGCCGTCTTGCCGGGTGTAGGCGCCGGTCATCAGGTTTTCTTCGATCGTCAGGTGGGCAAAGCAGTGCCGGCCCTCCATCACCTGGATCACGCCCCGGTCCACCATCTGGGCCGGGCTGAGCTGCTCGATGCGCTCGCCGCGCAACTCGATCGTACCCTTGGTCACAGCGCCACGCTCACCCGCCAGCAGGTTGCTCACCGCCCGCAGCGTGGTGGTCTTGCCGGCACCGTTGCCGCCCAGCAGCGCCACCACCTTGCCCTCGGGCACCTGCAGGCTGACGCCCTTGAGCACCAGGATCACGTGGTTGTAGATGACCTCGATGCCGTTGACGTTGAGAAGGATGTTGCTCATGCAGGCCTCGGTGCAATCAAGTGGTCGGAGCGAATCAAGCGCGCGCCGCGGGACCGGCTTTGCCGGCCCGCTGGCACGGCCCCCTTGAGGGGGAAGCGGCGTCAGCCGCTCCGGGGGCGGGCCATGTCCTGGGGAGCGCCGCAGGCGCTTCGGGGGTGGGTCAAGTCCTGGGGAGGGTCAGCTCTGGCAATCAGCCGGCGTGCGGCGCGTCAGCTTTTTCTCGGCGGCGTATTTCTCGGCCGAGGCCTTGACCATCGGCCTGATGATTTGCTCGTCGGCTTGCAGCCAGTCGCTTGCCCAGACGAACTTGCTGCCGTCCCAGGTGTGCACACGCGCCCAGTTGGCACCCAGGTGGTCGACGCAACTGGTCGAGATGGGCCGCATCACGCCCTTGAAGCCCAGCGCGTCGAGCTTGGCTTGCGTGAGGTTGAGGTTCTCGTATCCCCAGCGTGCTTGCTCGCCCGACATGACCTTGCCCTTGCCGAAGCGCTCTTGCGCGGCGCGCACACCTTCAACGGCCAACATCGCGCCCATGGCGCCTCGCATGTAGAGCACGCTGCCGACGTCCTCTTTGGGGCCGGCGCCCTGGTTCTTGGCATAGACCTTTTCCAGGATCTCCTTGACCACCGCCGATTGCGGCTCGGCACCGTGCTGCATCATCACCGCGCTGTAGCCCTTGGCGGCAGCACCGATGTCCTTCAAGTCGGGCTCGGCGCCTGACCACCAGGTGCCAAACATCTTCTCGCGCGGGTAGCCGGTGGCCACGGCTTCCTTGATGGCGGTGGGCGTCATCACGCCCCAGGTCTGCATCACCACGAAGTCAGGCTTCTGCTGGCGCACTTGCAGCCAGATCGCCTTCTGCTCAACGCCTGGCGCGGGCACCGGCAGCAGCAGCAGCTCGAAGCCATGCGTGGCGGCGCGCTCCTGGATGATCGGCAGCACTTCCTTGCCGAAGGCGCTGTCGTGGAAGACAACCGCGATCTTCTTGCCCTTGAGCTTGTCCCAGCCGCCTTCTTTCTTGGCGATGTGCTGCAGCACGGTGTCGCCAGCCACCCAATAGTGGCCTACCAGCGGAAAGTTCCACTTGAAGATGCCGCCGTCGGCGGTGTCGCTGCGGCCGTAGCCCGAGGTGATCAGCGAGATCTTGTCGGCCGGCACCTTGTCGGTCAGCGCGAAGGTGATGCCGGTGGACAGCGGTTGGAACACGGTGGCGCCACCATGCTTGCCTTTCAGGCGCTCGTAGCAGTCGATGCCGCGGTCAGTGGCGTAGGCGGTTTCGCACTCTTCAACCAGCGTCATGACGCCGTTGATGCCGCCGCGCGCATTGACCAGTTTCATGTAGTCGTTGTGGCCGTTGGCCCAGGGCGTGGCGTTGGGCGCGACCGGCCCGGTGCGACCAGACAGCACCGGGAAGAACTGGACCTTGGCGTCAGCGGCCCAGGCTGGCGAGGACAGCGTGGCGCCGAGGGTCGCGGCCAGCGCGGCGGTGGTGAGGACAATCTGTTTCAGCTTCATCGTCAGTCTCCAGTGGTGGGTGAAGGTCAGCAAGAGCAAGCAGCCGCCGCGAACCGGCTTTGTCGGGCCGCTGGCAGGGCTCCCCGTGAGGGGGTGGCGCCGAAGGCGCTTCGGGGGTGGGGCATGTTCTTCAATGCGGGAACGGCCAGAGCCGCATCTTTTCTTTGCCGATCGACCACAGCCGGGCCAGGCCATGGGGCTCGACGATCAGGAAGAACACGATCAGGCCGCCGAAAACCATCAATTCAGTATGGGCGATCAGCGCCGTGCCGATCGTCACACCGAAAACATTGCCCAGCGCAGGCAAGACCAGGCTTAAAAAGATCGGCAGCACCGAGATGAAGGCGGCGCCGAAGAAGCTGCCCATGATCGAGCCCAGGCCGCCGATGATCACCATGAACAGCAACTGGAATGAGCGGTCGATGTTGAAGGCGGCAGGCTCCCAGGAGCCCAGGTGCACAAAACCCCACAAGGCACCCGCCACGCCGACGATGAACGAGCTGACGGCAAAGGCCGACAGCTTGGCATAGACCGGCCGGATGCCGATCACCGACGCAGCGACGTCCATGTCGCGCATGGCCATCCATTCACGCCCGATGTGGCCGCGCACCAGGTTTTTTGCCAGCAGCGCGAAGACCAGCACAAAGCCCAGGCAGAAGTAGTACTTGCCCAAAGGACCGTCGATCTTGATGCCGAACAGCGACAGGTCGGCCACGCTCACCGTGCCCGAGCTGGAGTTGTTGGTGAACCAATTGATGCGCAGGAAAGCCCAGTCAAAAAAGAACTGCGCGGCCAGCGTGGCCACCGCCAGGTACAGCCCCTTGATGCGCAGCGACGGGATGCCAAAAACCACCCCGGCCAGGGTGGAGCACACACCGCCGAGCAGGATCGCCACGATCACCGGCATGCCGTCGACGCGAACGAAGAAGTTGTAGGCAGCGTAGGCGCCCACCGCCATGAAGGCGCCCGTGCCCAGGGAGATCTGGCCACAGTAGCCCACCAGAATGTTCAGGCCGATCGCCGCCAAGGACAGGATCAAGAATGGAATCAGGATCGCGCGAAACAGGTACTCGTCGGCCAACAGCGGCACGCCGATGATGGCAAACGCCACCAGCAGCAGGATGCCGATGCGATCTTGCGCAATCGGGAAGATTTGCTGGTCGGCCGCATAGGATGTCTTGAACTGGCCGTTTTCTCGGTAGAGCATGTGGTCTCGCCTTTACTGAAAAGTCATGGCCCGCGTCACACGCGGTCGATGATTTTTTCGCCAAACAAACCCTGGGGCCGCACCAGCAATACAAAGAGCACCAGCACGTAGCCGAACCAGATCTCGATACCGCCCCCCAGCATGGGGCCGATGAAGACCTCGGAGAGCTTCTCGCCCACGCCGATGACCAACCCGCCGATGATGGCGCCGGGCACCGAGGTCAGGCCGCCCAGGATCACCACAGGCAAGGCCTTCAAGGCCACCAGCGACAGTGAAAACTGCACACCGAGCTTGCTGCCCCAGATCATGCCGGCCACCAGCGCGACAAAACCGGCCACCGCCCAGACGATGACCCAGATGCGGTTGAGCGGGATGCCGATCGACTGCGCGGCCTGGTGGTCATCGGCCACGGCACGCAGGGCGCGGCCAGTGGAGGTGTACTGGAAGAACGCCGACAGCGCGATCACCAGCGCGGCAGCGATCACCGCGGCATACAGGTCTTCCTTGTTCACCAGCAGACCGCCCTCGAACACCTTGTCGAACAAGAACATCGGGTCCTTGGGCAGCCCGATGTCGATCTTGTAGATCTCGCTGCCGAACAGCGTCTGGCCGAAGCCATCCAGAAAGTAGGTCACGCCCAAGGTGGCCATCAGCAAGGTGATGCCTTCCTGGTTGACCAGCTTGCTCAACACCAGGCGCTCGATCAGCCAGGCAACCGCCACCATCACGGCCATCGCTGCAACGAAGGCCAGCACGTTGGCCAGCACCTTGTTGTCAAACCCCAGCAGCGCCGGAAACCACTCGGCAAAGCGCGCCATCGCCAGCGCCGCGAACAGCACCATGGCGCCTTGCGCAAAGTTGAATACGCCGCTGGCCTTGAAGATCAGCACAAAGCCCAGCGCCACCAGTGAATACAGCATGCCCGACATCAGGCCGCCGATCAGGGTTTCAAGAAACGGTCCCATGGGTCTTGTACTTTCAGTGCGAGGTGCCGAGGTAGGCACTGATCACTTCGGGGTTTTGACGCACCTCGTCGGGCGTGCCATCGCCGATCTTCTTGCCATAGTCCAACACCACCACCCGGTCGCTGATGTCCATCACCACGCTCATGTCGTGCTCGATCAGCACGATGGTGGTGGCAAATTCTTCGTTGACCTCCAGCACGAAGCGGCACATGTCCTGTTTCTCCTCGACATTCATGCCGGCCATCGGCTCGTCGAGCAGCAGCACGCTGGGCTCCATCGCCAGCGCCCGGCCCAGGTCCACCCGCTTTTGCAGGCCGTAGGGCAGGCGGCCCACGGGGGTCTTGCGAAAAGCCTGGATCTCGAGAAAGTCGATGATGTGCTCGACGAATTCGCGGTGTTCTGCTTCCTCGCGCGCCGCTGGGCCGATGCGCAGCGCCTGCAAGAACAGGTTGCTCTTCATCTTGAGGTTGCGGCCCGACATGATGTTGTCGATCACGTTCATGCCCTTGAACAGTGCCAGGTTCTGGAAGGTGCGTGCCACACCCATTTCGGCCACTTGGCGCGGGCTCATGTGGCTGAAGGTCTGGCCGCGGAAGGTGATGCTGCCCTGCTGCGGCGTGTAGACGCCGTTGATGCAGTTCAGCATCGAGCTTTTGCCGGCACCGTTCGGGCCGATGATGGCGCGGATCTCGTGCTCGCGCACATTGAAGCTGATGTCGGTCAGCGCCTTGACGCCGCCGAAGCTCAAGCTGATGTTGTTGACGTCGAGGATCACTTTGTTGCCGCCACGCTCTGGCGTCGACGGGTTGGAATGTTCAGCCATCTCAAGCCGCCTTCTTCATCGCGGGGAACGTCTTGGCGTCGTCCAGCTTCAGCGTGGCCGACACCGAGCCCGAGCGCCCGTCCTCGAACTTCACTGCCGTCGCGATGAACTGTTCGCTGAGTCCGCCGTACAGCGCTTCCACCAGCACCTGGTACTTCTCGTTGATGTAACCGCGCTTGACCTTGCGGGTGCGGGTCATCTCGCCGTCGTCGGCGTCCAGCTCTTTGTGCAGGATCAAAAAGCGGTGGATCTGGCTGCCTACCAGCAAGTTGTCACCCGCCAGGTCGGCGTTGACTTTCTCGATGCACTCTCGGATCAGCGCATAGACCTCGGGCTTTTGCGCCAGGTCGGTGTAGCCGGCATAGGGCAGGTTGCGCCGCTCGGCCCAGTTGCCCACCGCCTCGACGTCGATGTTGATGAAGGCGCAGACCGTGCTGCGCTTGTCGCCGAACACCACCGCCTCTTTGATGTGCGGGAAGAACTTGAGCTTGTTCTCCACATACTTGGGCGCAAACATCGCGCCGTCGTTGGGCCCGCCCATGATGCGGCCGATGTCCTTGGCGCGGTCGATGATCTTGAGCTGGCCGGTGGCGTCGATGAAGCCGGCGTCACCGGTGTGGTACCAGCCGTCTTTGCTCAGCACCTCGGCGGTGGCCACCGGGTTTTTGTAGTACTCCTTCAGCAAGCCGGCCGACTTGACCAGGATCTCGCCGGTGGCCGTCAGCTTGATCTCCACGCCGTCGATCGGCACGCCCACGGTGTCGGCAAACACCGCGTTGTCGGGCTGCAGGCACACCAGCACGGCGGTCTCGGTGCTGCCGTAAAGCTGCTTCAAGTTGATGCCGATCGAGCGGAAGAAAGTGAACAGGTCGGGCCCGATGGCCTCACCGGCGGTGTAGGCCACCCGCACCCGCGACAAGCCCATCGAGTTGCGCAGCGGGCCGTAGATCGCCCAGTCGCCCAGCGCCAGCTTGATGCGATCGAGCAGCGCCACCGGCTTGCCGTCCAGCCGCGCCGGCCCCACGCGCCGCGCCACCGCCATGCAGGTGTGGAACAGCCATTTCTTGACGCGCGAAGCGTCCTCCATGCGGATCATCACGGAAGTCAGCAGGCCCTCGAAGATGCGCGGCGGCGCAAAGTAGTAGGTCGGGCCCACTTCCTTCAGGTCGATCGTGATCGTGGCGGCCGACTCGGGGCAGTTGACGATGTAGCCACAGGCCAGCCACTGGGCGTAGCTGAAGGTGTTTTGCCCCACCCAGGCCAGCGGCATGTAGGCCAGCACTTCTTCGTGCGCGGTGAGCTTGTCGAACTTGGCGCCGGCGCGTGCCCGGTCCAGCAGCGAGCCGTGGGTGTGCACCACACCCTTGGGGTTGCCGGTGGTGCCCGAGGTGAAAAACATCGTCGCCACATCGGCTGCTTGCAGCTTGGCCACTTCGGCGTCGAAAAAGCCCGGGTCGTGCGCCGCCCGCGCCGCGCCCGATTCGATCAACGCATCCAACGAGGCCAGCCCCGGCTCGTCGTACTTGCGCAGGCCGCGCGGGTCGTCGAACCAGATGCGGCCCAGCAGCGGGCACTGCGCGCGGATCTCCAACAGCTTGTCCACCTGCTCCTGGTTCTCCACCACTGCAAAGCCCACGTCGGCGTTGTTGATCGGGAAGACGAACTCGGTGCTGGCCGCGTCCTGGTACAGCGGGATCGGCACTGCGCCCAGTGACTGCACCGCCAGCATGGTGGCGTACAGGCGCGGGCGGTTGTCGCCCACCACCACCACGTGGTCGTCACGCCGCAGGCCGGCCTCGGCCAGGCCGCAGGCCAAATGCCGCACCAGCGTGGCCAACTGCGCCCAGGTGGTGGTCTGCCAGATACCGAAGGATTTTTCGCGCAAGGCAGCAGCGTCAGGCCGGGCCTTGGCATGGTCGAGCATCAGGCGGGGAAACGTCGTCAACACCAGCAACTCCTTCAGCAAGACCCGGCCCAGAAAAGAACAAGCAGCGGGCAGGTCAGCGATTGAAGGCGGATGCTAGGGATCAGTTTGACGTCAGGTTGTCGGTTGGACGACAATTTAAGGGTCTGCCCCCAGCGGACTTACCCGTGGTTTTGATTTTGGATTGGCACGATGCCCTCTGACACCCCACCCAGCCTGCGCCAGCGAGCCCGCCCGCCCACCGAGGCTGAGCTGGCCGACATCCCCTGGCTGGCGCTGCTGGCCGCCGATGACCGGCGCGACGCCTCCGCCACCATCCAGGTGGTGGGCGCCGGGCCCGGTGACCGGGTGTGCCGCACCGGCGCGCCGTCCACTTTCTGGTTCGGCGTGATCGACGGCCTGCTGAAGATGAGCAACGTCAGCCTGGAGGGCACGCCCATCACCTACACCGGCCTGCCGCCGGGCGCGTGGTTTGGCGAGGGCACGCTGCTCAAGCGCGAGATCTACCGCTACAACATCGAGGCGCTGCGCAACAGCACGGTGGCCGGCCTGCCGATCGAGGTGTTCTGGCGGCTGCTGGAGCGCAGCATCCCGTTCAACCGCTTCGTGATGATGCAGCTGAACGAGCGGCTGGGCCAGTTCATCGCGGCGCGTGAGATCGACCGCAACAACCAGCCCGACGCGCGGGTGGCGCGCAGCCTGGCCTCACTGTTCCACCCGGTGCTGTACCCGGGCGTGGGCCAGTTGCTGCGCATCACCCAGCAGGAGCTGGCCTGGCTGGTGGGCCTGTCGCGCCAGCGGGTGAACGAGGCGCTCAACGTGCTGGCGGCGGCCGGGCTGATCCGCATCGAGTACGGCGGTGTGCGGGTGATCGACCTGGCCGGGCTGCGTGATTACCGGGCGGTTTGACCGCGCTTGCAGCGCGTGGCGGCGCCCAGCACGCCCAGGCCCGCCAACAGCAAGACCACCGACATCGGCTCGGGCACGGCGCTGACCGCCAGGCCGCTGACGGTCAGGGTGGACACGCCCACCACGTCGCCCACATCCACCACGCCAAACGCCAGGGCATGGTTGCCGGCGCTGGCAAAAGTGTGGCTGAAGCTGCCGCCTACCGTGCTGGCCGCCACCGTGGCCAAGGTCAGCACACTGCCGTCGATCACCACGAAGGCCCGGTCGGCAAAGCCTGCGTCGAAGCCGACAGTGCTCAGGCTCCAGCTGAAGCTGACGGTGGTATTGACCGCCGCGCTGAAGCTGTGCTGCAACGCCGACCCGTCGAAGCTATCGCCGGCGCCCAGGCTGTCGTAGGGCAGGCCCAGCGCCGGCTCGAAAGCGATGTAGTCCAGCGCGCCGGTGCCCGAGGCGGGTGCTTCGTCGCTGAAGGCGGTGCTCAGCATGGCGCTGCCGGCGGTGACCACCGCATCACCCAGCTTGGCCCAGTCATTCAGATTGGCGGATTGGGCCCAGGCCGGTGCCCCCAGCAGGCCGCTGGCGGCTGCCAGGCAGGAGAGAAAGCAGGTCTTGTTCATGGCGGCTGTGTTTTCAGGTGAGGTCACTGCAGGCCGAGGTCGCGGCTGGGCGAAATCTGGGCCGGGCTGACATTGAGCAAGGTGGCCAGCGTGCGTGCCGGTTGCGGGCCGGCGCTGCCGTCGGCATCGATCTGCAGCAGGGTGTGGGCGCCGGCAGCCACCAGCCTGAACACGCCGTTGGCAGCCGCCGACGCGGCGTTGGCGCCGATCGAGGCCAGCAGCGCAGCCAGATCGATGCGGTCTTTGCCCGGCACGAAGTCGGTGATGGTGTCGCCGGCATCGCGCATTGAGGGGTAGACAAACACGTTGCGGCCGGCGCCGCCAGTCATCGTGTTGGCGCCAGGGCCGCCGATCAGCAGGTCATCGCCGGCGCTGCCCACCAATGCGCCGCGGGTGGCCGCGCCGTAGAAGGTTTTGTACAGGTTGAGGCCAACGACCACCGGGTCGTGGTCCGACGAGCGGTAGGGCGAGACGCTGTACGGGTCGGGCGAGCAGGGCGTGCTGCCATTGCACAGCAGCGGCGCCTTGAACTCGAGGTTGTAGTCGGCCAGCGCGGTTTCATCGGCATTGATGTGCCAGTGCACAGCGCGGCTGACACGGGCCGACAGCGTGGGGCTGGCCACCGCATGGTCCAGCCGGCCGGCGCCGCCATCAAACACATACGAGTAGCCGAAGGTGTTGAAACGGGCCACCTGGTCGATGTAGCCGTTGCTGGTCAGGTCGAATACCGGATCTTCTTGCGCATAGGCGTTCAGGTCACCGATCACCAGCACGTCGTTGCTGCCTGCGGCGGTTTGCACCGTGGCCGCAAAGCTGCGCAGCCGCTGGGCCTGCTGCTTGCGCAGGCCGTTCCAGCAGCCTTGGCCGTCTGCGCTGTCGGTGTTGCCGGCGGCGTTGGCATCACCCGCGGCCGGGCAACTGCCCTTGGACTTGAAGTGGTTGACCAGCAGCGAAAACCGCTCGCCAT